>Ga0209501_10004173_pt1 | contig 14044 bp, 10 predicted proteins | sample ArcticOcean_MG_C_4_FD_187434 | JGI IMG/M metagenome (GOLD analysis project Ga0209501, IMG submission 187434) | Marine microbial communities from western Arctic Ocean - ArcticOcean_MG_CB4_134 (SPAdes) (version 2) | ecosystem: Environmental > Aquatic > Marine > Oceanic | place: Arctic Ocean...
CGCGTTGATGTCCACCAGCGACGACATCCACGGGTACTTAATCCCTTCCGCAACCGTCTTGGACTGGATCTTTACTTTGTGGGTCAGGCCGGATTCTTCGGCGGGCACGGCGACAAAGGGCAAATCGACGTCCTCGGCCTCTGCGGTGGCCACGGACACGGCATACAGCAGCAAGAGAAAAACTCCATAACGCATCATAGTAGTTTCCCTCATCAGTTTGATTCACTAGGATTTTCGGAAAGGGAACAGAGGGATCAGGCCTCTCTGTTCTCACCGGTCACTCATCAAAGAGGCCTGACCCCTTCGACCTTGTCACTTGAACATCCTTACGTGTCTCCTCATCAGTCGTTCTGTTTGTCGTTGTCCTTGCGATACACAGGCTTCCACCGCTTGATACCCAGCGCTTCGGCTCCCGGCATCATTTTCTCCACATCATCCACAAGAGGGAAGTCGACACCGGCATCGAAGTAACGCTTGAGCCGATCAGGGTGCCTCAAGTCGTATCCGAAGTAATTGATGCGCACGCCGGCCTTCTTCAGCCGGGCCATATTCTTCGGGGAGGCCACACCACGGAGCAATTGCACAAACTGGTCGCCACGTTCGAGAGACTGATTGACGTACCGCGAGTCGAAGCCTTGGTAACGCATGTTGCAGATGAGAATGCCCGGAAAGACTTTGCGAGCCGCGGCGGACTCGCTCCACCCGGTGGCCAGAAACGCCTGATGTTGGCGTCCCTGTCGAACGATCTCGCGGGCCACGGCCGTACCTGCGTCTGCGCCTCCCCTGGTATGCACGTTAAGCCAGACATTCACCGGCATCATCGCCAGCGTTTCTCGCAACGTCGGCACCTTGACGCCAGCAAACTTCGCGTTCTTCCAACTGCCTGCGTCCAGTCGTCTGATCTCTGCGAGCGTCAGTTCCGAGACCTTACCTGAACCGTCGGTCGTGCGATCAACGGACCCGTCGTGAATCACTACGCACTGCTTGTCTTTGGTCAGGTAGACGTCGAATTCGATCTGGTGAACGCCCAGACGAATCGCCTCGGCAAAAGCGGGAAGCGTGTTTTCAGGATGCGACACGCAGGCGCCGCGATGCGCACAGATGCCGCGAGTCGGCATGACGATCTTCTCGTCTGCCATCGAAAGCACACATGGCCCGAAACCGAGTGCTAATCCCAATGCCAACAAACGAATCGGCTTCATGTAGAATATCCTTTGTTTCCGTCGCGTGTGTGACACGGTCTCTCCGTCTTCAGCTTTTCGTATTCGGCCTCTCGACGGTCGAAGGCTCTCTGAGCTTGACGTTCGAGATGATGGGAAAGCATTTGCCTGGTTGGGCCACCGCCGACGTGACTTGGCAGGACGTTTAGGTCCCCTTCCGCTCCGGCCACGACCAGCGGGTCGCCGCCCGTCACGAGGACAAGACTCGCGAAAATGTACGTGGTCACTATCTTGCTCATTATCTCACTGAGTCTTGATCGAGGCGGGGTCGTAGCGAAACAGAAAGGTCTGCATCGGACTGCTGAATGAGCGTGGTATCAGCGCCACGCACACGTCGTGAGTCGGGTCGTACACCATGGAGCATTCGTGCGTGTACGACCCCTTAGGGAGCGCTACATCCAACTCGGCCATCGTGTTCTTGGCACAATCCAGTGCATAGAGCTTACTGCCCAGCCACAGAATTGTGTCATGCCGCGGAATGTAGACGGCCTCTCGCCCAATGGCAGCCGTTCCCCGCGTGGTGAGCTGCTTCCACGCCGCTTTCTGGTCAAATGAACGGGCGAAGACATCGACGCGCGACGCGTCGCCCTTCAACTGAATCAACCGGTCGCGTTTTGAGTCGTGAAGGAGCGGCTGGAATTCATAGTGGTACTTGATGTCCTTTGCCGGGCGCGGATACGTCGAGTCAATCAGAGTCCACTGCACGCTCCCGGTGTTACGATCCACCTTAGTGTGGTACAGCTTTTCTCTTGCCACGGCGTAAACGCCACGGGGAGTGCCTGCGAGCGTCAGGTGCCACGGATTGGCGAATGTCCGACCAAAGTGCGGTCTGTGCATCTTCTTCGCGGCGGGATCGTAGACCCAACTCGCGTGACCGTGTTTCTTCGCCTGCCAGACGAAAACATCGTTTGGGTCGTCGCCGAGTTGCACTTCGATTCCATCAAAAAGCGATGGGCGGGCCAGGTAGACGACTGTCTTGCTGACCGGATCGTAGCAGTACCACAGATAAGTGTGCTGACTGAACGGCATCATGCCATAGCTCCAACCGAAGACGCCGGCATTCGTGCTTTCGAGAAACGGTGGAAAGCGTGGCGGAAAGTCAAGGCTCCAGCGATTGTTGGCAATGCTGTAGCGCGCGATGTCGTTGCCTGAGTAGCCTGAGTGACCACCGCCAAGATACAGAACTTCGCTGCGGTCGGTGTCTATGACGGCCGTGGACCACGTCTTGCTGATCAGCTGTCCGGGCGGACTGGCATCCACGAACGTGTTTGCCGGGAGCGAGGACAGCAACTTGGCATGAGCTTCCGGTGACGGCGGCGGAGCCTGTTCCAGCGATACTTTCTGCTCGGGATACTTCCAGGCGATCGAATCCGACGTTGCGCCCGCCAGGTCGATTGCTGGGCCAGATGGATCGTAACGCAGTGCATAGGTGCGGCGTTCGGGTCCGAAGGCAACCATGAGGACAACGCCCTGCTTCTCCGCAGAAGTCGCCGTCAGCCAGGAATAACGTTCGAGTTTCAAGTCGTTATTGATCGGGGTCCACGTATCCTGCTTGACATCATAGACCCAGGTTTGCTTGACCGCGGACGACGAGTGCTTGTGATTTCGCCTGACCAGCCTTGCGTCGTTACCACAGACAAGAATCCGGCCGCCCGGCAGAACGGCCGCCGTGGGTGCTGTCATCGGTGGCGGAGATGACTTTGGCGCTCGCCGCTCCCAGCGACTTTCGTCACAGTCAAAAACCCACGTGTCATTGAGAGCAGCCGCTTGATTGTAGCCGCCGAACAGAATCATCCGCCGGTTGACGGAGTCGTAAACGATCGGCGCGTTGCAGCGCGGCGGAGGCTCGACGTCTAACTCCGGTCGTTTCCAGACGTTCGCCGCACAGTCGTAAAACCATGTCGGTGCCGCACCGCTGGGGTTCGTGGCCAGGCCGCCACCGAACAGCATCACGCGATCGTTGCCCGCGTCGTAACACATGCTGGCCCACGTGACCGTGCGACAGGTTGTGGGATGATTGCCGGGTTTCAAGTCTGTCCACGAGTTCGTTTTCGGGTCGAGTGCGAAGGTGAAGCCATCGCAGAAGTAAATGACGCGATTCCGTTTCGAATCCCAGCAGGCCATGTTAAAGGTGCTGACCGGGCTGGGACGTACAATGCCGTCAAAGTCCCACCAGCGGACACGATTGGTCGAGTGGTATCCGCCGACAACCTGCAGCCGTGGTCCTTCGTCGTACTTCAGTCCGTCGGGTCCAGACTGGCCGTAGATGCGGAACGGAGGAAATGATTTCACCGTCCATTTGCCCTGAGCGACCTGAGGAAAAGCGGGTCGCCATTGCGGCTGCTGTGGATCGAATAATTCCAGCTCGTACCGCTGATACACATTGCGTGCCGACTTCTTGCCTCCGGTCCCCCACAGGTAGAGCCTGTCCACGTCATTCGCATAGATCGCCCGGGCAAACGTCTTGCCGCCGGAGGCATCCTCACGATGAATGAGTCGCCATTGGTTGGCAGGCAATTCGCCGTAGTGAGGCGCTTCCGTCCGCTTGCTTTCGTCAGCAGCGCCTCCCGCAGGAAGCAACGTGACAGCCAGCAGGAACAGTGAATAATTCATTGCGGCGAGTCCTGTTATCGGGATGAGCGATACGAAGTCACAAGATCGGGCAGGTCGTAAACGATCAAAGCTCCATGCACTGTGTTGCTTAGTCGGCCGGTTGAGGGATCGCGTACGACGTCAGACCACGACGGAGTGTCGCCGCTGAGTTTCATCGATGCGAACAACTTGCTCTCAAGGGCTGCGGCGTGAATGGCCGGTAGTTTAGCGACTCCAGTGGCGATCACGTGGACTTGGCATGGCTCATCTTTCGTTTCCCACTGCGACAGAACGCGTGCCGTGATCAGCACGTCTTCGGCGCGCATGCTGACCAACGACTTGCCCAACAGGTAGGCAATCATCACGTCGTCGCCTGTCGTATTCGATTCGCCGATGCCGCGCAGATCAACGGCCAGAACCAAGTTGCCCTGACGAACGAGCTTTTCAATGGGACCATCCGGTGACGCATCGACATGTTTGCCGTCGCCGTGCAAGTAGAGATACCGTTGACCACTTGGCTTCTGCGGGACGAATAACAATCCTGGCAGTTGAATGCCGGTCTCGGACTCAATTGCCAATTTTTCGATTCGATGGTTCGGTTTTTGAATCTTTCCGTGACGCGTTACTTTGGCCTGCGGCAGCTCGTTGAGTTTTCGAATTCCCGCGATACGGCGCACTTGGTCGAGCGTTCGCAATCGGTTTTCCGGTTTCCAGAGTTCGCGACGTTGCTTTGCCAGCTGGTTGTTGAATTCGACGTTCAAGTCAACGACCGATCGCGCGCCGTCCATTTGCAAGACTTGCCCGTTTGGCGTGCATTGCAGTTCGCTGGATGAATGCGTCGTGAATTCGCGTTCGGTGATCGGCTCATCGATTCCCAGCAGAAAGCGACGCATCCAGCGGACCATGGCTTCTCGTTGCTGTTTTGGATAGCCGTGCTTGGCGTCGGTTTCGACAAGGTTGACCCGCTCCGCAAACCCCAGCCGCGTGTAGAAGCGTTTGGCCTGACGGAACGAGTCCCATGTGCCGTCGATGTCGAAGAAATCGTGCGTTGAGGCAAGGATCAATGTCGGCTTCGGGGCGCGCATCATCAGGTAATCGGCGTGATCCATCCCGAACGCAAGTTGCCCGTGGATATTCTGTTCGGCGTCCTGCGGGCCGATCGTGTCGATCAATCTCCGAAAGCTGGTGATGTAGCAACTCGGCGCGGCGCAAGCGACACGTTTGTCCAAGGCCATCAGGTAACTGGTCAGCGTTCCGCCACCGCTGCAGCCGGTCACGCCGATCTTGCTCGCGTCGATCTCCTTGCGGCTGGCCAGGTAGTCGATCGACCGAATTCCGTCCCAAATGCGAAACGTCGCAGTGCCGCGTCCTAACGGAGTCGATCCAATTCCGATTACGTTGTGCTCTGATGTCGCTTTGAACCGTTGTTTCCCGTCCGCATCCAGAAGCTGATTCCGCTCTCCCTGACCGATCGGGTCGTACGAAAGCGCGGCGATTCCGTTTTTCGCCAAGAGAATACACATTCGCTGTTGAGCCGCTTTACCGCTGCGGCTATGACCACACGGTACGACGACGCCGGGAACTCCACTCCGTCTCCCCTTGCCAAGGGAAGATGTAAGAGGGGCCGGCAAGAACAGAATCGCGGTGACATAATGCTGTGGCTGGCTTTCGTAGATCACCTTCTCGATGCGGTATCCGTCGCCGTCGACTGTGCCCACGGTCCGTGCATTCAGGGGCGTGCGTTTCGGGAAGCCGCCCAGATGTTCAATGAAAGTGGCCCGCATTTTATGCTGATAGGCTTCGGCCTGCTCGCGGGTCTTGATCTTCTCGTACTGATCGCGCCGGCGATCCAGCGCTATGTAAGCCTGTTGTTTGAGAGACCGCGAAAGCTGCTGCTTTGTTGGCCCGCCATCACCTTCGGTTGGTAGGACTCGCAATTCTTCGTCGGCATGCGTGATGCCCGTGAAGATCAAGAGAAGACCCAACACGCGGACAGAGGTTGGCCAACAGCAACTAGAGATTGGTGACATCATCGTCTATTACTCCTACTCCGTATGCGGTCGAAGGAATGCGTCGGTTCCACTCTACCAAAGAGCCCCCCGCCCGTCTTTGTCTCGACAGATTCGCAAAGCGTTTGTTTTTGTGTAATGTGACGCTGGTTCGATGTGAATTGACGGACGACATTCGTTGAATCGCTGCGGGACTCGTCTTCTCAAGAGACTCTAAACGCCGCACTTCTGGGCCTGCGACTTCTTTCCGACGCGTGGCTTCGTCGACCTGTACGTGCTGGTCTTCATCCAGATCGACACTCGGGACATCTTCGTTACCGGGTCCACGGCCAAACCGAACTCAACGTGGGTGGCTCAACAGGCCCGGAACTTCCTGTCGCACGTCGCCGACCGAGATGATCAGCCCGGCTACTTGCTACGCGATCGCGACTCCAAGTTCACGCGACAGTTTCGACGAGATTCTCAAGACGAGTGGTGTGACGCCGAAGCGGCTGCCATATCGCTCACCGAACCTGAATGCCAGGTGCGAATGCGTGATTCAGATGATCCAGCAAGAGTGCCTGGGCTACTTCCTGGTTTTCGGCTGCAGCCACCTGGACTATCTGGTTCGTGAGTACGTTGACTACTACAACTCCGCGCGTTCGCATTCATGCCACGATCACCTTCCGCCATTGCGACAGGATTCGCCAGAAGAGAACGAGACGATCGATCTCACAAAGATCGTCTGCCATGAGTGTCTCGGTGGGCTGATCAAGTCATTCGAGCGCGTCGCGGCGTGAGAATATGCTCTCGTCGACACGGGAACGGATCATGCAAGTTTAACCAAACAACTCATTCAACGGTTGGCCTGTGAGCACCAAATGTTAACCACAATTTTCATGGACAGCCAACGGGATTACAATGTCGTAACTCGGTTAGTTTTGTGTGTTAAATAAGTCCACTCAGATTGCCGGACAGAACCGGAGAGTCGTTTTCAAAACATGGCTAAAAAACGCAAGAAATCCACTCGAAAGCGCCGGCAACCCACGGACCAGATCGACCGGATCGAGCGACCACTGACGCTCGTCGCGCAGGTCGAGAAGACGCTGCGGCGTGCTGTCATCGATGGAGTGTTTTTTAGTGGGAGATTGCCGTCCTCCGTTGAACTCGCTGAGCAGTTCGGCGTCAGCCGTGAGACTGTCCGTTTGGCACTTGAGTCGATGCAGGACGACGGACTCGTCGTCAAGCACCGTCGCCGCGGCACGTTGATCAACCCGCCGAGCCTGCCAACACGGCTTGAGCCGACGTCCAAGATCCTCGGTTATCTTCAGGCGGACTACAGCCAGGAGCAAGGCGAGCCCGAGGTGATCACACGCGCCACCAGCAGCTACATGTTCGACGGTGCGCTGGTGGAAGCGGGGAACGCAGGGTATCAATTGGTGGCACGCAGCGCCCGGATTCTGAACCTGCGCACGGCGTTCGACGAACTGAGTTCCCAGGTCCGTCTGCGAGGGATGATCTTTGCCTCAATTGCTGAAGAAAAACTCCTGCGGCAACTCAGCGGATTGCACATGCCGGTTGTGTTGCTGGACCACGATCTGCACTTGGGGAAGCTGAGTTCGATTCGACCGGACTCAGCTGACAGTGCGAAGCTGGCGGTTTCTCATCTGGCCGAATTGGGCCATCGGCGAATAGCGTTAGCTCAATGGCATCAGGATGACTTGAACCCCTGGCGAGTACGCGGTTACCGGGAGGGAATGCGCGAGGTGGGCTTGCGTTGTCGCCGTACGTGGGAAGTATTCGTGCGCATCACACGCGACGGAGCCGCCAAAGTCGTCAACACGATCCTGCAGACCTCACCACAGCCAACTGCCGTGATCTGCTTCAGTAACGCGCTGGCCAGCTTTGTGATCGACGCTGCGCACGAACGGGGCCTACGAGTCCCTGAAGACCTGAGCGTGATCGGCGGAGGTGGAGGCGACGTGGTCGGTCTGACATGTGTCCAACTCAACTGGTATGACCTGGGCCGTCAGGCCATGAGACTGTTGCTCGAAGCCATCGAAGCGGGCCAGGGGCATCGTCCTGAGCACGTTGTCGCACCGTATCGACTGCAGACAGGTCGCACGACAACCCGACCGAAGTCATTGTAGCGAGTGTTACGACCACGCATCCTGAAGGAACCTCACCCAGTTGCCGTGCATAATTCCCCGGATGTCAGCCTCGGCGTATCCGCGGCCGACCAATATCTCAGGCAGGCGTTGCAGGTCGGCGATGGTGTCCACATCGGCAGGGCACTGCTCGCACCCGAAACCACCATCAAGGTCCGTTCCCAATGCGGCATGCCTGGCATTGCCGGCGATCTGACAGATATGGTCGATGTGATCGGCAACACTTTCGAGAGTGACCCCCGACTCCTTTGGGCATGACACTCCCTTCTTCCAATGGGGTGTGAGCATCCACGCATCGAAGACTGCGCCGATCACTGCCCCACGACCGATGAGTGCAACAAGCTGCTCGTCGCTGAACTGCCGATCGCCTGGGACGAGTTCGCGGACGTTGTTATGACTGGCCCACACCGAGCCGTCGAACACGTCCAGCGCCTCCCAAAAACTTGCCTCGCTCAGATGAGTCGCGTCGAGGATGATCCCCAGCCGTTGCATTTCAGCGAGCAGTTCCCGCCCTGCCGTCGTCAGGCCGGTGTCATCGGCTGTGCCGCCGGCGTAGCGTCCCTTCCCGTAGTGCCCCGGCCCAATGGCTCGCAGACCCTGATCATACGATCGCTTCAGGTGCCCGGGCGTGATGATCGAGTCGGCACCTTCCAAGCTAAGAACGTATCCGATCGGCCCCTCCTTCAGTCCGCCGTTCTGACAACTGCGGATGTGTCTGTCGAGGCTCGTCCGATCAACGATTTGGACCATCCAACCCCTGGATTCCATTTCACGATACCAGGCCAATTGACGTTGCGTCTCTTCCCAAGCGTGTAACGGGCTGTCGTAGGTCACCAGCTTTCCGGCGTCGTCACCCGGCGCTGCACACCGGGCAAACAGCGTTGCCACACACAGCCCGACACCACCAGATCGCAGTTCTGGCAAAGAGACCGTTCCCCTGCCACGAAACGGGAAGTCGTTCAATCGCTGCTCGGCCGCGCGAATCTCGCTGGCTGGCCGTGTCAAATCCCGCTCCCATAGCGTCGCGTTGAGGCTCAGGTCCAGGTGTCCATCGACAATCAGCATGGGCTTTTCAATCTGGAGTTGCATACGACGGCGAACCCTGGCAAATCGAATTCAACCATTCTCAATGAAGCCTATTTGTCGATCAGACGATTGTACTTCTTCAATACCTGCCGAAGGCGATCGTGCGGAATGGCATAGACTTTGTTTCCATTGATTCCCGTCATATCTTCAGCAGCCACCATGGCGTTGATGATCGCTTCTTCAGTGGCTTGAACTGTCGCGGAAAACAGTGGTGTGATGCGATCGTTTGGTAGCATCTTGACATTGACCGCAGTCTTGGATTTCGCAGCCAGAAGATTGGCTGTCGAGAACGCGAGGAAGATGTCGCCCGACGTGTTCTCTGCTACTCCTCCGTTGCGTGCCAGTCCCATTGCCGCGCGTTTGGCGACTCGTTTGAGTTGGAACGGCAGAAGAGGTGCATCGGTCGCAACCACGATGATGATCGAGCCATCGCCACCATCAGCGTCTGTCTTGTGAGCTGCCCCGCGAGTCGGCATCAGATCGGTGATTTCCTTGCCCACAGGAACGCCCGCGATGCGCAGTTGTTCGCGCGTTCCATAGTTGGCCTGAACCAGAACACCGACAACGTATCCACCGTCGTCTTTGGCGAGTCGTCGTGAAGAGGTCCCGATGCCTCCCTTGAATCGATGTACCCTCATCCCCGTCCCGCCACCCACGTTCCCTTCGGGAACCGCTCCATCTTTCGCATTCTGTAACGCGGCGAAGGCGTGTTCCTTCCTGACATGGAATCCATTCAGATCGTTCAGGTACCCGTCCCATGTTTCGGCGACCACCGGAAGCGACCATGAAATGGTCGAGTCCCGCTTCACGAGCCACTCCACAACCGCATCGCGCACAACACCGACGCTGTGCGTGTTGGTAATCATCACGGGGCCCTCCAGCATGCCCGATTCCTCGATCCAAGTTGTTCCCGTCATTTCTCCGTTGCCGTTTAGAGAAAACCAGCCAGCAAAGACCGGAGCGAGTGAACCCTTTCCACGCGGCAGGATCGCAGTCACGCCGGTTCGCACGGGCCCCTTTCCGACGACCAGTTTTCCTTCGCCCTGTATCAAAGTTGTGTGACCAACTTCGACACCCTTGACATCGGTAATGGCGTTCAGCGGTCCGGGTGTTCCATCAAAGGGAATCCCCAGGTCGCGTGCTCGCGGTTTTGGTTCAGCCGCGATTGTTGATGCAGTCATGGCACTGATTCCGGCACAACTCAAGAAGACCGTCAACAGAAGTGTGACGATGCGAGGGAGTGGCAGGTTGATCATGATGTGTTTCCCATGTGAGATGAGTCTTGCCCTGAAACGTGTGGCGCGTCGGCAGTCCGGTCGCCCCTCCGACTCGTCATGAGAGTGACGACAACGCCCGTCACCATTGCCAGCAGGAATGAGGGAGCCAATTCTTCGATCTTCGACAACTGGGGTCCCCAATGGGGAATCAGCGGAACACCGAATTTGAACAAGGGCACGCAGATGAATCCGGTGAGCATTGATGTTAGCGCACCATACACGTTGTAGCGCTGCCAGAGGAGAGACAGCACAATCACCGGACAGAATGTGGCGGCAATTCCAGACCAGCCAAAGATGACAAACCAGAAAATTGAACGGCCGGGAACTAGCCAGGCAACCGTCAGAGCAACCGCCAGCGCCACAATAGACAGGGCCAACGTCGCCCAGCGAGAAAGTTGAGTGAGTTGTTTCGTGTCACTGTCAGGGTAAAAACTCTGCTGATAGACGTCGCGTGTCACAGCACTCGATGCGACGACCAGCAGGGAGTCGATTGTCGACATCGTCGCTGCCAGAACTGCCGCGATGTAGATCCCAACCAAAATCGGTGGGAAGAGATACTCCACTGTCAGCGGCAGGATGTTCTGTCCTCCGGGGCCCAGCAGCGAACCCGAGCCGAAAAGTGTCGCCGCATCAACGTCCGGTGCGACCAAAGCGCGCCCAAACAAGCCTGCCAGCACGGCTCCGGAGTCGGTCAACAGCGTGAATACAATCGCCACCCAGCGACCGTTACGGATTTGTCCCTCATCGCGAATCGAAATCAAACGCACGAAGACCTGAGGCGAACCAAGAAACCCCAACCCGATCGCCAGATAACCGACGATGATAAACACGTTTTCAATACTTGCACCACCCGGCCCCCACAGGCTGGTGAGGCCGGTCTGCAATGACTCGAGTCTGCTCCCGATGTCAGGGCTGTTGTTGAGGCTGACAAATGCGGCAACCGGCAACACAACAAGCCCGACCAACATCAGCAACCCCTGAAAGAGATCCGACCACGCCACGGCCACGAAGCCACCCCACAGGGTGTAAAGCAAGACGATGAGAAAGCCGCAGACGGCCCCGGCGAAGTAATTCCAGCCGAGAAAGTTCTCAAACGCCGTTCCCGTCGCGTCGATCTGCGCACTGACGTAAATCGTGACAAACAGTGAGAGCGCACCTGCGGCCGTGAGACGCAGAAGGTGCGCCAGGCGAGGTGACTGATCGGGAGTGATGAATCGGCTCACCAGATAATCCGGAATGGTTATCGAGTCGTACTTGTCGGTGGCGCGCTTGAACGGAACCGCCATGCAAAACCAGGCGACTGCGACTCCCAGGCATTCTCCAACGACAACCCACATCCCGCGCAATCCAACCATCGCCCCCAGGCCTGTCAGTCCCAGATACAGCCACGCGGATTCCCCACTCGCACGCGACGAAAAAGCGGCGACCCAATACCCTAGTCGCTTACCGCCGACATAGTAGTCAGCCAGAGTGTGAACTTGTCGAGACGCAACGACGCCGATCACAAGCAGGATCGCGAAGTAGGTGAGAATGGCAACGTAGAGCATGTCGACGAATTGTCTTTCCCATGGATTCTGGGTGTCTGTCGATTGTTGTCACAATTCTGTCGCACGAGCTAATGCCAGCGCGTGGTTGTTTTTCTGGATTGTGTCCAGAACTCGATCGAACTTTTACCGGTAATGTCACCCACACCAAAACGCGAGTCGTTCCAACCGCCGAAACCGAACGGCTCAACCGGAACCGGTACGCCGACATTGACGCCGATCATACCTGAACTCAACCTCTCGATAAGGGATCGGGCCTGTCCTCCATTCTGTGTGTAAACTGCGGCGGCGTTGCCATAAGGCGATGCATTTTCGATTGCGATCGCCTCATCGACATCATTCGTGCGGATGATGGCCAGCACGGGTCCGAAAACCTCTTCCTGGGCGATCTTCATTTCCGGTCGGACGTGGTCGATCACTGTGGCTCCGATGTAGAAGCCACCTTCCCGGCCTGGAACGACCGTGTTGCGACCGTCAACCAGAACTGTTGCTCCCGCCTGTTCGGCTTCGGCGATGACATCTTCGATGCGAGCTTTCGCTTCAGCGGAAATCACCGGTCCAAGCGTTTCACCAGGAACCAGTTGACGAGCGACGGCGCAAACCTGTTCGATGATTGGGTCAACCTGCCCTACGGCGACCATCGATGCGGCCGCCATGCAGCGTTGTCCGGCACACCCCGCCATCGACGCAACCACATTGGACGCGGTCTGCTCAGGCGCAGCGTCCGGCAGCACGATCAAATGGTTCTTCGCTCCTCCCAAAGAAAGAACACGCTTCAATTGAGCGGTCGCACGTACGTAAACGCTCTTCGCCACCGCCGTTGAACCGACAAACGTGACCGCTTTGATGTCCGGGTGATCGCAGATTGCTTCGACCACGGGCCGTTCACCGTGAATGACGTTGAAAACACCCGGCGGCAATCCGGCCTCGGTCAGCAATTCGGCTACACGGACCGCGCTCAACGGCACTTTTTCCGACGGCTTGAAAACAAATGTGTTGCCCAGCGTGATGGCGATCGGAATCGTCCAGTGAGGTACCATCATCGGGAAGTTGAACGGCACGATCGATGCCACAACGCCCAGCGGCACACGATCGACACGGCATTCCACACCCTGGCTGACTTCCAGCACTTCGCCAGCCACAAGCTGCGGCAACGAACACGCAAACTCGGTGACTTCGATAGCCCGGACGATTTCGGCACGTCCTTCCTCGCGCGTCTTGCCATGTTCTTCGTGAATCAATTGCGACAATTCATCGATGTGATTCAGCAGCAGCTCACGATACCGGTACGCGACCTGTGCTCGTTCCTTAATCGTTCGCGATGACCAATCTCCGAACGCTCTCGAGGCGCATTGCACGGCCTTATCGACTTCAGCCGCTGTCGAGAGTGGAACCCTCGATAGAACAGACCCATCCAGTGGTGAGGACACATCCGCGTGTCCGCCGGAAGACTCGACAAATTCGCCACCGATGAAGTTCCTGACAACCGGGTAATTCATGGGAATCCTTCAATAGCAGCTCACGTTGAAGCGGGAATGAACTCAGGCTTCTCGGTTTCAAGTTCAATCAAAGTCGCGTCGCGTCAAGCTTCATCGTGGGGTGATGAACTTGGTGATACCGAATTGTAAAGTTTATCAGTACAGGTTCAGCCCATGGGTGTATTCAACGGCACAACCGGTCGCATGGCGACCCCGACGCTCCCAGCCAAGAACAGTTCAAAAAATGGGAACGCGAAGCCCACGGCGACGAGTGACAAATTGGAGTGTCGAGTTCAGCACTGACAATTCCGACTCCAACTAGGAGACCCTAAGGTGTCCAAAATGCTCTATCGGGTACACATACATGACGGTCCAAGGAGGGCTTTGGGGCCGTTTGACACCGTCGAGGAAGCACGAACCGCTGCCATGGAGGCGATACGCCAAGGCTCGACCAGGCAAGCAGAGGTTGGCTGGTTTTCTAGCACTGCGAAGCAGGGTGATCAACAGTGCCAATTTGAATTGCAAGGTCGTCCTTCTACTGGCCAAGAAATTCTTCGCCTCTATCGAGGAACATCCCTGCCAGGGCACACTGAATCCGAGATTGAAGGCGTATGGGAGATACGCTACCAATCGGAGACTCAACTTCGCAGTCATTTACTCAATGAAGCAAAGAAAAACGATACAAGCATTG
>Ga0209501_10004180_pt1 | contig 14034 bp, 7 predicted proteins | sample ArcticOcean_MG_C_4_FD_187434 | JGI IMG/M metagenome (GOLD analysis project Ga0209501, IMG submission 187434) | Marine microbial communities from western Arctic Ocean - ArcticOcean_MG_CB4_134 (SPAdes) (version 2) | ecosystem: Environmental > Aquatic > Marine > Oceanic | place: Arctic Ocean...
CAACAAATGAGCGGCATCTGCCTCGATGTTGTGGACATCGTCGAGAACCAATAACACATATGGTGGCTTGTCGCTGACCTCTTCGTGGCCCTCGAAAACTCGCTCGCGCAACTTCTCGGGGTCGGTCAGATAGGCGGTCAATCGTCGCCGATAAAGGTCGACATCGAAGGGTGCCCCCGGTGACAGAGGTAGTGATTCTAGAATCCCGTACGGATCCCATTCAAAACCCCCTTTCGACTCGATTCCCAGCCGATGGAGGATGCTTGTTGCGAGGCCAATTGAGGTGTCCCAAGGTTGGCAGGGATAATACATGACGCGAAGGTTGGTTTCGTCGTCCAGTCTAGCGTTCAGCCAACTCGCGACCAAGGTGGTCTTTCCACACCCGGCGATACCATCCACAACCAAGGCCGGTCGCTTCCCATCGTACCAATCGTCCAACTCCTCCCGCTGCTCGATTCTGCCGTGCACGGTGCGAGTTTTTGGCGCCCGGATGTGATAAGTTGAGTGGGCGCCCGCCAGCATTTGCAGTCTGCCTGGAGGCGGAGTCTCGTCTCCCTTCTCGATACGGCCGAGGCGGATGTCGCCATAGGCTAGCAAACCCTCGGCCATCGCCATCATCATAACTTGTAGTAGAGTGAGGTTGCTGTCGAGGCGCTCGGCAGCCTCTCCGGCTGGAACTTCGAGCAGTTGGCCTTCGCCGTCCCGAATCAGGATATTAGTTGAGCGAATCGAGGAGAGGCTACCCTTGATTTCCTCACGGCCAGATTCTGTTAGTTGCCATGTCTTCTGGCGGCGCTCCTCGCCTCTGATTTGTCGAGTGTGTTCTGAGACCAATCCATCTCGTAGGTGAGGGCGAATTGAGCGGCTCACATTGGGTGGGTGGAGGCCGCACGCCTCGGCGATGCCCGGGCGGGTGATTTGTGAGGTAACGATGAAATGGTCCGCTTGATGGTCATTCTCGAGCAAGTGCAACAGGATGCGGTCGCTGACCGAGAGGCTGACGCGGGTCGATTTGGTCGCCATACGTTATCGGCTGCGGCGGTCGTTCGCATTGAAGCATTCGCCGCCTCGGAAGTGATTATTTTCGCTCAATTTTCGGATTTTTTCCTACGCGCGCGTTCCTATAATGCATGATGCAAGAGAACCACAAAGCCTTTTTGAGTATGAACGAGCCGAAAACATGGCAAATGAGGGAGTGAGCAAGATTCGAGTTGCAGCAATCTCACTCACCTTCTTGATGGTTTTCTCTGTCCTTATCCCACTGGCAAACGCCTTCGATACCGACGGAGACGGCTTTGACGACTCGGTGGACGACTGCCCGGTGGCAGCCGGAAACAGCACCGTCGATCGATATGGCTGCCCTGACAAGGACGGCGATGGAACCAGCGACAAGAACGACCCATGGGTGATTCAGGCTGGTGGCTTCCTAAAGGATGCAGAGCAATCGAGCAGCGATGATCACTTAGCCGTCTTCTTCAACCATGACGGAAGTAAGTACCTCACCTCTGAGAGCACCGGAGGCTGGGGTTCAGGCAGCGGCTGGATGAGAATATGGAGCACTGCCACTAAGACCAATTTGAAGTCGGTTGAGTTCAGTGGTGACAGTATCTTGGATATCGCCTGGTCGCCTGATGGAGCATATGTCGCCGCGGTCACTGACAACGATGAGTTGAAGGTCTACCACTCCGGAAACATCTCTCACTTCTTCTCCGTGAGCACCGATGTCGGTAGCGGGGACCAACCCAACGAATTGGAATTCAGCCCTGACGGCACCATGATCGCGGTCGTGATTGGGAGGTCGGGTAACGGTGGAACAAACGGAGAGGTGCAAATCTACAATTCCATGAACGGCTCGGAAATTACCTCGTTCAATCCAGCCTCAGCAGACCGGTTTTACTCGGTTGATTGGAGTCCAGATGGCAGCCGTATTTTGATTGGCGGAAGAGAGGATGTTTGGATTTACAACACCGGAACTTGGTCTGTTAACAGGTCAATCAATACTAATCGAGGAGCACTGAACTCCATCGCATGGGCCCCTGATGGTAATTCCATCGGAGTTTGTGAAGCATACGAAAGTAGTGGTGCGAGAGTGCGAGTTTACAATGTGTCAACCGGGCTTCAAAAGTGGGTGTATGCTACATCTACATCATGCAACGCAATCGTCTTTTCACCAGACTCGACCCAATTGGTCGCTGCCCACACCTACTATCAAGCGGATGGAGCCAGATTGAGGGTATTCAATGCCGACACCGGCTACATCGTCGACACCATGTCCGCACCCCGTCCTGGCGGCTGCACCTCCAGCGGTGGCGGCAACAACTGCGGCAGCATCTATGGAGTAACTTGGCACCCAAATGGCGACTACATCATCTCAGCGCACGGCCGCAACGATGAGGGCATCTACCACTGGGTAGTAGACCCCGACATCGATAACGACGGAGTTCTCAACCAGGATGACGCCTTCCCCGAGGACGGCACCCAGTGGGACGACAGCGACAACGATGGATACGGCGATAATCCCGCCCCAGCCTACCAACCAGACGCCTGCCCTAACACAAGCGGGACTTCTACCGAAGACCGATTCGGCTGTCCTGACGCTGATGGCGACGGCTGGTCCGACTTGAACGACGATTTCCCCAACGACGAAAATCAATGGTCTGACGCTGACCTCGACGGATACCCAGACAACACCGCAGACACTCGCGATCCAAGTCCATACGGCGCCCTCGACTGGTTGCCAAACAATCCGACTCAATGGAATGATTCCGACCTCGACGGCTATGGCGACAACTTCGCAAACGCCTCATGGATCACAATCCGACCGGTTAACTGGCCGGGCGAACTCCTGTCGATGACCCCTATCCAAATGATTGACATCGATGTCTTCCCTGAAGACCCGGACCAGTGGAACGACACTGACGGAGACTGGGTAGGTGATGAGCCTTTCACAACTCGCTCAGATGGTTGTATCTATCGTCATGGAAATTCGATTTGGGACCGTTTAGCGTGCCCGGATAGTGATGGAGATGGATGGTCCGACCCTGACCCTGATTGGCCAGCCTGCTTCGCCGGCGTGGGCTATGGAGATGCATGGCCAGAAGACCCGAGCCAGTGGTGCGACTCTGATGGAGACGGCTACGGTGACAACTCAACTGGCACCAATGGAGACGCGTGTCCCGGATACAACGGAACCTCGTACGAGGATAGGGATGGCTGCAAAGACAGTGACCTAGATGGTTGGTCAGACGGAGGTGAGCCCTTCCCATACGATGATACTCAATGGAGCGATTCCGACGGCGATGGATGTGGCGACAATCTCGATGGCAACACACCCGACCTATTCCCTAATGACAGCACCCAATGCGGTGACCGAGACGGCGACGGCTACGGTGACTACCCGAATGGTCCGAACGGGGATTGGTTTGCAGATGACCCCTCTCAATGGTATGACACTGACCGAGACGGTTACGGTGACAACTATGCTAACGACTCGTGGACTCTTGAGCGTAACTTATCATGGCCTGGAATCTATGTGGAGAACGCCTTCAAGCCCGACCTCTGTCCACTTGAAGGCGGCCAAGTGATGGACGACGATTCCAATCGAGGTTGTCCCGACTCGGACAAAGATGGAGTCGCAGATAATGTCGACGCATTCCCTGAAGACCCACTCCAATCCTCCGACCGCGATGGCGACGGATTCGGCGATGATGCTCTTTCACCAAAACGGGATGATTGTCCTGATGTCCCCGGTACTAGTGACAAAGGCAGCACCTATGGTTGCCCTGACGCTGACGGTGACGGTTGGGCTGACACGCGCGATGATTTCCCTGCCGAGGAGACACAATGGAAGGACTCCGACGATGACGGATATGGTGACAACTGGGGGAATTCCACTTGGAATGCGACTCGGCAAGATGGCTGGCCTGGAGAGTTCTTGGAAGGCGCTCGCCTTCCCGATGCCTTCCCCCTTGAAGATACTCAATGGAATGACACAGACGCTGACGGTTGGGGTGACAACCCCAATGGTACCGACCCAGATGATTTCCCTTTCCAACCGAGTCAATGGAAGGACAGCGATGGCGACGGATATGGCGACAATACCACTCGAGATGCGTTTGAGGCTGATGACTGCCGTTCCAAATACGGCACCTCCAACGAAGACCGGTATGGCTGCGAGGATACTGACGGAGACGGCTGGTCTGACCTCTCCGACTACTGTGTTTACGACCCCTTGATTTGGGAAGCCCCGGGTAGTTGTGCGATTGTGGAGGTCGATGATGGCTCTGACCCCTCAAGTAACTCTGGTCCAACATTGGCACAGATTTCGACCTATGTCCTCGGTGGTTTGGTCACCCTTTTGCTGCTGGCTATTCTAGTGGCTATGGTTGCTCGACAGGCAGCGAAGCGAAGCGGTCAACTGGTCCGTCAAAATGTCGCGTTACAGGAGCAACTGTTCGACGGTGAGGAAAAACGCCGGGATGAGTGGATCGAGTATTACTTGGCCGAAGGAAATCTTGAGAAAGCGAAGGAACTCGGCTATGTTGAGAAAGCGGAATGGCAACTCCACGAAGAGCAACAAGAGCAAGAAGAGGTCGAGAAGGTTGAGGCGCTGCCCGACGCATTTGACCTCGATGATTTGTTTTGAGCCCCCCTTGGGTTGCAAAACGGCTATCTTAAAATGAGGGATGGCTGCAACCGAGGAGACAGGATGAGCGACCCGTTCGACACAACCCCGGCCCCGCCGACGATGGAGTCTCGGCTCCGTGCGCTTCTGAATTCGATGAACAGTGCAATCTTGGAAGTCGATACTTCAGGCTCACTGGTACACGCTAACCCCTTTGCCCGAAAAATAATGACTGACCTCCCGCCTACACCCTCGCCTTCGGGATGGGAATCTGAATGGGGCGAGATGATGACCTTCCGCGATGCACACGGCGCACCGCTGCCTCCTAACGAAGGACCGCTGTTCAATGCCTTGAGAACAGGTGAATCGCAGCACGACTATCATTTCTCAATCGAGCACCCCAACGGCCGTATTCTCCACTTGATGGGGACCGCAGAGCCTTTGTTCGGTCACGATGGTAGGATCAGCGGCTCGATTTGCTCCTATCAAGATGTGACTGAATTGATTGTTTTGCAGCGGGCGCTGGAGAGTCAACTCGATGAGACGAAAAACGCCCATCAAGATATCAGACTCGCTCACACCGAACTCTCGCGCGCTCACAACCTTCAGGCTGGGTTCATCGCTAATTTCAGCCACGATTTACGGACTCCCCTTTCGGGAGTCCTCGGCTTTGCCGACTTGTTGGCGATTTCCCCTTCCATAATCGATGCTGATGAGAAGGAGTATCTGCAAGAAATCATTGACGCTGGTGACTCCTTGAGGATGATGATTGACTCAGTCATCACATATTCGAACATTCTTTCGGGAACGGTCAGAATCGTTGCGGAGTGGCATGAAATTGACCAGATTGTTGAGAAAGCGGTTGAACCGGCACGCAAAATGTGTGACCGGAGAGGATTGGATTTCATACTCGATTTGGACAATGCGCCAGAGCGCATCCGTGTTGACGAGCTACGCTTGCAAGAGGTCCTCGAACAGTTGCTGGATAACGCCATGAAGTTCACAGAAATTGGTGAAGTCTGTCTTAGTGTGAAAACTGTTGAAGATTCGGTCGTCTTTGAGGTCAAAGATACCGGCCCGGGAATCTCGGCGGAGGCGGAGTTGAGGTTGTTTGAACCCTACTCCAAGACACTGGTCAAAGATGGTCAGTTGAGGCGGGGTGTCGGCCTTGGTCTGACCCTCGGGAAGGCGCTTGTCGAACTCATGCAAGGCAAGATAGATTACTACACGAAACTGGGGGTAGGTACAACATTCAGCGTCAGGTTGCCTATCATCTATGGAACGGATTTGGGCGACATTTAGGCTATATTTTTTCCTTTGGTTTGAGTGTCAAATCCAAGTCTTTACAAGAGTGTCGTCTGATGTAAAATAGCGTTTTGAACAATTTAAATTAGGCTGCCAAATCATCATCGAAGCGTAGGAATGGAAGTTGGTCGAAATCCTCCAACTTGCTCGAGTTCAAAGCGAAGTTGTGAGCCAAGGCTTGCTCGAGTGAAACCCAGTCCGGAGTCGTTCCGTCAATCCAGTCGTATCGGTGGCCGGGAATGAGTCGCCAAGTCGGAGGTAGGGCGCGCAGGACATTTCTAGCGTAGAGAACACTTTTCCATTGTGCGACATAGTCACCACCGGGTAGGTCGACTCGGCCAGAACGAGCGGTGAAAAGTAGGTCGCCGGCGTGGTAGATGCCGTGGCCGTGCAGGGTTACATGACCTGGCGCGTGGCCGGGGGAATGAATCACCTGAAGTGAAATTGCGCCGCATGTCCACTCGACCGCTGTGTCGGGGGAATGGGTCCATCTGTCGGTCAAGTTCACCTTCCGAAATACCACCTTCCCGAGCAGGGTGGGGGAAACCGATTCTTCGTGTCCCCAAACTTCGATTCCTGATATGGAATTCTGAATTTTCTTGACTCCAGTGGTGTGGTCTCTGTGGGTGTGGGTCAGCAGAATATGGCTGGGTTTCAGCCCCTCATCGTCGAGCGCGGAAAGCCAGCCTTTCGCATCGTATGGGTCGATGAGCACGACGACGCCGTTCGCTCTGTCAATGAAGGCGGTGTTCATGTTGGCGAACGGCCCCATTTGGGTTACCCAAACCTCAACCCCATCTTCACCGGCGGACTTGTCGAACTCTCCCTTTTTGAGCATGGTAGGTCCGGCGAGGCGTTCCTTCCGCATCAAAATGATGGCTTCGACAACAGAAGGGGGTCCCTTAAGTGGGAGGCAGTCTGTCGCCTCCTTAGGAGGCGGGGAAATGCAGAGTGGAAGATTCGGTAGTTCGCTGCTCATCACCTTCCTTGGAATTTTGATGTTGCTCGCTCCGTTCAGCGCTTTGGCTGGGGCTACTGGTAGCAGCGAATTGACACTCGTAGTGACTCTTAGCGACCTCGCCGAAGACGAGCAGTGGTACGATGATACCACTGATTTGACTATTCATATTTCAGTTCACAATCCTAGTGACGACACTGTGACACTCGAATACAATCCATCTTGTCCCGTTGAGATTTCGATGCTCGATTCAAACGATGCTGTACTCACATCTCTACGAGAACACAGAACCTGCTTCGTGCAGAGCCGAGCAATCGATGTTCTACCTCAACAGACCAGAACCCTAGATACATTCGACTGGGATTGGACAAACGGCGCTGACCAATTGGTTGGCAGCGACGACTTAACGCTGCAATTTGATTTTGACAACGGAGTCATGTTTGAGCAGACCACAATCCACTTCCAGCAAAGCGCGGTTACCATTCCCGACTTGGCTCTTGAGATGAATGTCCCGCCGCCGCCCGGTGGTAGAGAAGCCTACCAAGTTGGCGAGCAGCTCTACGCACACCTCTCACTACTGAACACAGGAGACCAAATTGTCGAAGTTTCCGTCGAAGAAGGTTGCAGAGTTTTAGTGGAGATTACTGGCCTCCAAGATTCCCTTTCACCCCAACTTACCGACCTCAATTGCGCCTCTGGCACGGTGATTCCGGCTGGCGGGAGTGCTCCGCTCGGCTGGCTAACCTGGGATTTCACAGACCAAGGATTAGCGGTTGAATCAGGTGAGTGGGAATTGGAAGCGTCACTTACCGGAGTCACTGGATTGACATCATCGGTGCAGACCATCTGGGAAAACAATGGGGTTGGGCTGACAACTCCACTCGACTTGGAACTCACGATAATTGGCGATTCTGGAGATGATGCTGTCATTGATGAGGCTGACACGGTGGAATTCCAAAGTCAACTAGTCAACAACGGCGATGAAATCGTAGAGTTGGAGTTCCAAAACGATTGTCTCGCTCTCATGCATGTCATCGCCGCAGATGGGATAATCGTCTACGACGATAGAATCTCTCGCAGTTGTGAAGAGGCTTACTCAGAAAGCAAAGTCGACCCTGCTCAATCGTTTACCGTCGATGAGAGAAGTTGGGACTTCACCGACTTCTATGGCTGTGAATTGGACGATGGCCCACACATTCTTCTACTCACCACACCGGAACATGGCAAGACTATCGAATGGCGATTTGACTACCAAGGTCTCGGTGACGGACCCGCCTGCCGAGCGGCGATGCAGGACATATCGGGGACACACTTCTCCGTTCAATCGATGCAAGTCCTCGATGGAGGCACCTCCGCTGAGCGAGTCTCATTTGAACTTAGATTCGATGCGATGGAGGGCCTTGACATCTACTGGCCTCAAGAGTGCAGACTACAGTTCTCACTGCAAAAAGTTGGCGTGCAGGATACACACCAAGTTTGGAGTGAAGCGTGTGACAGCGAGGCTGGTTTAGTCGAAATTATCCCTGCGAACGACCCTCTCTTCTTTGGACCTTACATCGTAGAAATGGAATCACTTGAGGCGGGCAGTTGGGTACTCGATGCGACTACCACCGGCACCCCATCCTTCAGCACCCAGTGGGCACGGACTTGGAATCCACCAGCCGAACAGACCGCCGAGGAACAAAACGATCCAGAGGGCGGCGAAACTGACCTCTCCGAGAACAATCCCGAGACAACCCCCGAAAGTTGGCTCGCTGAAGGTTCGTGGCAATATGTCACCACTGAAGTTGGCGGCTGCTGGCTTCTCGTCGACCTTGGGGGTACTGAACACGCACTCTCCGGAACTTCAGTCGCAGGCTGGCGAGCGACTCCAAATCTGCAAGGCTCCTACATGGTTGAACAAGCCCAAACAACAGATGCAGCCTGTCTAGAATGGGATTCAAAGATAGTAGTCAGCGATGTGATGAGTGAGCGAGTGGTCGAGCCGACCATCGAAGAAGATACTCTAGAGACAACAACGGTTGTCGTCACGTCACCGATTCCCGCTGCTGCACCTGCAATCATCGCAACGGTTGCAGCGACAGGAATGGTTGCGATTCTAGTCAGCATGGTAACTAAAGTCGAGTGGATTCGAATGCCTGCAACCAAGTATGGCCTCCTGCTCATCGGTATGGTGAAGCGCAACAAGGACAAGGGTGGCGAGTACCAGCGTGGCCGAATCGTCGCCTACATCGAACTACACAGCGGTATCCACTTCCGCGCCCTCTTGGGGGCTCTCAGCATGTCGAACGGACAGTTGACACACCACCTGTCAGTTCTTGTCAATGACGAGCGGATTTGGCGGCAGAAGGATGGCCGGAAGGTCCGATTCTATCCCGCTTCTGTAAGCCCTCACACCCCTGTGGAAGAACTCCCGGTGCCGGTGCTCACCCCAGACCCTAACAGCCTCCAAGGCAGGATTCTGCAGATGCTCGACATCCACGAAAATGAAATTCTCAACCTCTCCCAAAAAGAGTTGTCAGTGAAGTTGGAAACCAGTCAACAACTCGTCTCCTACCACCTCAAGGCACTCGAACAGTGGGGCCTCATCGAGAAGGAGAAGGTGGCCCTCCGCTTCCGCTATCGATTGACGGACCGGGCTTTGTTGCTTCTCGACAGTGCTGACTTCCCTTCACTTGGCGAAGAACTCTGAATTGACTCCGTTTGATTGATAGTGGACCGAACGGTGGGCGAGCCGATTGGCATAGCGTGTGTAGCGGAAGGTGAATGGGATGGACGAAGAGTATCAGCCTGAATTAACCGAGGCGTCATGGCAACAAGCGTGGGCTGACGCTGGCATATTCGTTGCTGAGGAATCAGATGAGAGGCCGAAATTCTACTGTCTTGAAATGTATCCATACCCCTCGGGCAGCATGCACATGGGACATGTGAGAAACTATTCCATTGGTGACACAGTCGCTCGATTTCGTCGGGCTAATGGCTTCAATGTCTTCTATCCAATGGGATTCGACTCGTTTGGGATGCCAGCTGAAAACGCGGCCATAGATGAGGGTGGACATCCTAACGATATCATAGAACGGAATATCATCAAAATCAAACAAGATTTTGCCAAGATGGGTTTCTCTCACGATTGGCAGCGGGAATTGAAGAGCCACGACCCCGATTTCTATCGCTGGAACCAACTCTACTTCCTACGATTCTTCGAGGAAGGGCTCGCCTACCGTGCGTTTGGCCCTGTCAACTGGTGTGATGAGTGCCAAACCGTGCTCGCGAAAGAGCAGGTCGTCAACGACTCCTGTTGGCGCTGTCAGTCGGCAGTCTCACAGCGAGAGATGGACCAATGGTACCTGAAGGCTACAGACTACAGCCAACAGTTGTGGGACGGATTAGACCAAATCGAATTTCCCGACCATGTGAAGGCGGTTCAACGAGACTGGATAGGCCGTTCTGAGGGAGCGGTAATTCGATTTCCCGTAGATGGTGATGATGAACTCGTCATAGAGACTTTCACCACTAGACCAGACACGCTGTTCGGTGTGACTTTCGTTACTTTAGCACCCTCAAATGAACTCTGTGAGAAGTTAGTTGTGGGGACTGAGTTTGAGGCGGATTGGCGCGCTCTGGATGAAGAAGTCACCGGCCTTTCGGAAATGGAGATTGGGAAGTTGAAGGAGAAGAAGGGGGTCTTTCTTGGAAAGTATGCGGTCAACCCAATGAATGGTGAGAAGGTTCCGATTTATGCTGGAAACTTCGTCATCGCATCTTACGGGACCGGCTCAGTGATGGCTGTCCCGGGCCATGACCAGCGAGATTTTGAATTCGCTAAGAAATACGATCTCAAAATCCGACGGGTACTCCTCAAAAACGAGGGTGACGATGTGGATGCTCCAATCAGCGGAGCGTTCGAGGGCTACGGACCGATGGTCAACTCAGACCGTGAGGGATTCGATGGCTTGGCTGGAGATGATGCGAAGCGGGCCGTGATAGATGCGCTTGAAGCGGATGGCAACGGCGGCTCAACAGTACAATTCAAGATTCACGATTGGCTGATTTCCAGACAGCGATATTGGGGGACACCGATTCCAATCATTCACTGTGAAAAGTGTGGACTGGTACCTCTCAAGGAGGAGGACTTGCCCCTCATTCTGCCGCTTGATATCGAGTTCACCATAGAAGGAAATCCGCTCGCAAGTTCAGAATCGTTTGTGAATGTCGATTGCCCTACATGTGGCTCCCCGGCAAAGCGGGAAACCGACACGATGGACACATTTGTTGACTCGTCGTGGTACTTCCTGCGCTACACTGACCCGAATAACTCGGAGGAATGTTTCGACCGAGAAATTGTAGACAACTGGATGGATGTCGATTTCTACTGTGGTGGAATTGAACACGCCCAGATGCATCTGATTTATGCTCGATTTTTCACCAAAGCGCTGAGGGATATTGGGCTGCTCTCCAGTGACGAGCCGATTAAACGACTGCTCTGTCAAGGGATGGTCAACAAACCCGCCCCATACTGTGCTGACTGTAACCTCACCCTCCATGTCGACGAGGCTGGCGCGCCGTGCAAGAACTGCGGTGTTGAGTTGGGAGAACGCACTGCCAAGATGAGTAAATCGATTGGAAACATCGTCAGCCCCACTCATATGGTTGAGAAATTCGGGGCTGACACAATGCGTCTGTTCATGCTGTTCGCAGCGAGGCCGACTGCGGGAATGGATTGGTCCGATGTTGGGGTCGAAGCAAATCGAAGGGTCTTGAACACACTATGGAGTTCAATTCGAGATGGGTTGAATTGGTCAAATGATGTGGCTGAAATCGATAATTGGTTCGCTGCGAAGTTCCGCGCCCGCGTAAGAGAGTGGCGAGATGCGATGGAAAATTTGGAACTTCGTGACGCTGTTCGCATCAGCCATTACGAAATCTACTCCGACCTACTGTGGTACCAAAGACGGGGCGGTAAAAACGGGGAACTACTACGCACAATTCTTGTTGAATGGCTCAAACTCATTCATCCTTCAACGCCACACTTCGCCGAGGATATTTGGCAACATCTCGGACAGGAGGGGTTGGTAGCAATTGCACAATTTGCGCCAATAGAGGAAACGCACGATGGGGATTTAGAAATTCTTGCCACCGAGGCATTCGTGCAGAGAGTTCTCGACCAGGGGAGACAGATGAAGGAATTAGCAGAACGCCATCTGGAAGGCGTGGCCACTTCCGTAACGATTCAGTGTGCTGAGCCGTGGAAGGGTGAGTTGTGCCGAATCGGAATGCAACTTCGAGATGAGGGCTACGACATGAAGCAGGCGCTCAAGGTCATCATGACGCGAGAATTCGCTCATGATGCCGTAATTCGAAAACAGATTCCGGCCGCTTGGAAGCGGGTGATGAAACAACTCTATCGCTGGTCGCCTAGCGAGCAGGAGATTCTCAATGCGAGCCTTGACGAGGTCGAGATAATCCAAGGAGCCGCCGACTTCATTCAAAGAGAACTTGGCGTCGATGAACTCAGAGTCCAAGTCGCGGGCGAGGGCGAAGATGTAGGAGGCAAGGCGAGATTCGCTTTCCCTTCCGAGCCAGGCATCGCCTATGAGTGACTCAATGCCAAAGCCACTTCTTCTGGCCTGTGTTTTGTTCACCCGAAAGACTTCGCCAGACTAGAATCTACTTTTCGATGAATCGATTGCTACACATCATTCAATCTGTCGGAACAATATTTATTGCATCGGCGAAGGAATCAACTCGCTTCGCGGTCTCCTCATCGTTCCAACAAGCTAACAGCATCGAAGTCAACCTGTCGCCGAACGGTAATTTCGCTGATTCGCCGTCATGAACACAAACATCTTTCTCCTCTCCATCGATGAATAACTTGACATTGAAATGCCGATCATTGTCGATTGAACGGCTATACCATCTATACTGCCGCAGTGAAATTTCCCACAATCCTATCGAAGTCATTATTCCAATTGTGTTGGCGTAATGGTAGATTCCTTTTGGATTCCAATCACTCTGCTCCGTTAGTCGGGTGATGGTTGATTGGACCCAAAAAAGAGAGGTTATGGAGGGTGAACAAATATCTGGTTTGACAATGTTCTTGCTCTCAACTAATTCGATGAAAGTAGATAATTCAAAGTATCCAGCGGCGAAGAGTCGGGGTACTAGAATTTCCTGAACTGCAACCGGCTGGGCAAAGCACCAGCCGAACAGAAGCTTGCTACGCTCGACCCAGTCCAAGTCGGAGTATGTTTCGAGCAACATGGAGGAGAGAAGGTTTTCACAACTCTGCCGAACCCCTAGGTCGAGTCTCTCGACCACCTTCATCAAGATCCAGGCGTTGATGTTGTTGTTGCCCTTCTTGTAGAAGAGGAGAGCCACCAGTGCGAGCATTGTAACCCTCTCATGAGGGATAGGCCCAGCCTCCTTGAGGGAGTGGTAGACGGAACGGCTCCACTCTAAGCGCGGATTTAAGGTCAACAACCTTCGGCAGACCCACCCGAGACCATCCAATGATTCCTCCTCGCTGATTAGAAACTCGGACAGCAAACTTCTCTGAAGCGCACTCGAAGGGGGATGGATACTACCCTCATCGGCGCACAGCAGCCGTCCGATGGTTGAGAGTGAACAATCGCTCACCAGACGCCGCCAAACAATGGAAACCCATTCCGGTGTTCCATGGGTATCGAGCAGCCATGCAATTAGGTCCAAACTGGATTCTTCTGGAAGGAGAGAATCCTCGTCAAGGAGTCTTGCAGGAATTCCAAGTAACAAGTTTTGATATCTTACTTTGAGTGGCTCATCTTTGAACCGCGTCCTCCTCAACAGCGCCTCGGCTTCAACCAGTGAATCGAGGTCCTTCAGTCCCGCGAGGGTGGATTCGTGGTCCTGTCTAGCCAGAGTTTCGTCGACCGAGTCGAGATACTGCTTCACATTGGCCCTCTGCGCCTTGTTCAGTTTCTCGACCAATTTCCAAGGTGGGACTCTCATCATCGATATTCACCTACTAACTAATTCCGCATTCTGTTCCAACCGACCTCATTTCACAATCTACTGTGGCCACTCAATGGTGGTCAACCCTGCAGGGGAAACATTCACCCTGCGTCTGAGTCCAATTTGAGCAGTTTGGGCAGTTGTGAATGTATGTACA
>Ga0209501_10004183_pt1 | contig 14028 bp, 14 predicted proteins | sample ArcticOcean_MG_C_4_FD_187434 | JGI IMG/M metagenome (GOLD analysis project Ga0209501, IMG submission 187434) | Marine microbial communities from western Arctic Ocean - ArcticOcean_MG_CB4_134 (SPAdes) (version 2) | ecosystem: Environmental > Aquatic > Marine > Oceanic | place: Arctic Ocean...
GATGTAGCACCAAGACCTGCGTTTAAAATTGCAAACGCAAATACTGCTGCAACAACCACAAATGCAATTAGAATAATCGCAGTTTCTAGACCGGTTATACCTTGTTCATCTTTCCAGAATGAACGGATTGATTTTTTTAATTTAGTAAGAATCATTATAATCTCCTCAAAATATTGCAATAATATTGAATTTACTTCTAGAATATCCTAATGGTTTGTGTCTATTTTAGCAAGGTTTTTCTAGTAATAGTTAGCTTTATCAATTACTATGAGGAAGATTATTGATCTTTTCGAAATTTCAGTTAGTATGCTAAACTATCATGAACGTAGAAAATCTACTAAAATATTAGAACTTAAAACATTTTGCAACTTAAAGATACAGGGTAAACCTATAGGATTATTTATGAAAATCATGAATCAATTTACTGAATTATATAAAGGTAGATTTTTTTTACTATTGTTTTTATTCTCGTTAGTTTTTGCTTTGGCTTGTGGAGGTGGGGATGAAGAATCAACTGAGGAAACTGTTGCGGAGCCTTCTGCTGAATATTTAGCAGCTTTAGCAAAAATGAAATCTGGAAATTCAGGTACACCATTAGCAGGAACTGAATCTGTGCTTCCTGTCGCTACAAAACAACCAATTGTTATAAGTGGAGATTCTGAAGCAAAATTAGTTCTTTGGGATCATTTAGTGACTTGCAGACATATGACGACTGATTCTATTTCATCGCACCATGTAGAAAATGATTCTGGAGATAAAGAATTTTCTTTATACCCGAGTTTAACATCAAAAAATGAATTTGGTGTTTGGAAAATAAACGAAAGAGAAGGGGTTTTAGTTCCTCAAAACAGCATTGCTCAATCATGGGACGAATGGGCGAAAAGTGGATTGGATAATACGGTAGATAAAAAATGTAACTCTGTATTAGAAAAATACATTCCTACAGAGGTTGAAGATCCAGTTGTTAAAGTTGAGAGTGACGCGAGAGTGGTAGTATGGACATTTTTATCAAAATGCTATCCAGATTTACAAGTGGCCTTATTGACATCATATGCAAATGCTGCTGAAGGCGGTTTTGTAGTTAAAAGCAGTGCAAATTCAAAAACTGATCATGGACTATGGAACGTCAAAGCAGATGGTACTATTAATTCAATGAATGCGAAAGCACAAGAACGTGATTCGGAAATTACCAGTGGACAATGTAAGAATCTTATTAGATCACAAACCGAAGCTATATCAGCAGTTTGGGCGTATATAGTCAACTGTAATCCCCTATTATCTATTAATGATCTTGGTTCAAATTGGGACCCTAAAGAAGAAGATTGGGTTGTAATAACTACAAAGGTTGCTCAAACAAGAACATTAAATCCTGAGCCAGATCATGGTATTTGGAGAGTTACTAGAGATGCACAAATCACAGCAATAAATATAACAGCTCAAACTGAGAAAATTAGAGCAGAACAAGGTACAGAAAAATGCTAATAAATTTAATTTATTTTAATCTTAATATATCGAATCTTTAAGTAAAATGATTAGTAATGAAACATTAGATACAATGATGAGCGTTGGCGGTGGTATCGCCAATTTACTTATCATTTTGCTTATAGTTTGTGCTGTTTTTTTTGGTATTATATTAATCTTTATGATTATTTGGGCTTTAGTAAGTTGGTATTTAGCTGTGAGGCGAGGTGTCGCTGAAAGAAAAGATGCAATCGATGAGCGTGTTCTCCAATTAGAACAAGAAAATTCGGAATTTACTACAACACTACAATATTTTAGAGATTTAAATTTAAAAATTGATGTTTTGATGGAACGGACAAACTATTTTCAGGAAACTGTTACAAAATTATTAGTCGAAGGTAATCAGGTAAGGTATGTTGAAATGCCAAAAGAAGAGGAACCTGAAATTCAAGTCCTGAGTGTAGATGAGGATGACGATGAGGTGAAAGGGCCAGCAATACAGACTGTTTCTTTAGATGAGGATGACGATGAGGTGAAAGGGCCAGCAATACAGACTGTTTCTTTAGATGAGGATGACGATGAGGTGAAAGGGCCAGCAATACAGACTGTTTCTTTAGATGAGGATGACGATGAGGTGAAAGGGCCAGCAATACAGACTGTTTCTTTAGATGAGGATGACGATGAGGTGAAAGGGCCAGCAATACAGACTGTTTCTTTAGATGAGGACAAACCCTCTAATATTTCCAGATCAAATGATGATATTCAGTTAAATGCATTATTAAGTGAAGGTAGATCATGTATTCGAGAGTATCGATATATTGAAGCGATTGATCTATTTACAAAAATTATAGAGATTAATCCTTCTTTATCGCAAGCGTATAATTTTAGAGGGATAGCACGAAGGAAATTAGGAGAATTAGACCTTGCCATTGAAGATTATAATTTGGCACTTAATATAAATGAAAATTATGTAGAAGTTTTGAATAATCGTGGTGTAGCTCTTGATAAAAAGGGAGATCATGATTCAGCTATTTCTGATTTTACTAAAGCAATTAATATTGATGCTAGTAACCCGCATACATACAATAATCGAGCAACCGCATACACTAACAAGGGAGATTATAATATGACCTTGGTAGATTGCACACGAGCAATTCAAGAAGATAATAAGATGGCTGATGCATATGTGAATAGGGGAGTTGCTAAAGTTTTATTAGGTTTAAATGAAGATGCTGAGACTGATTTTGAAATAGCTGTTTCATTTGGGTATGATAGGAGCATAGTCGATAGTAAAATAGCTGATCTTAAAAACAAGAATGTATAATTTTTTGGGAAATAAAATACACATAAAATTTATCATATCTGTTTTGATGATGTTCCTAATATTGGCATGCAATAACGCTAATGAATCAATAACTTTAGAATTGGTAGATCAGCCTATAGGTGAAGCAAGAGATTTGATCAAAGATCCAATTTCAGAAGCTAATACTAGTGTTGCAGAACCTGTTATATCGCAAGCAAGAGATATTGTTATAGCACCAATTGTAGAAGCAAGAAGTATAATTGCAGTACCAATTAATGAAGCTCAAGAAGCTATTAACCAATTAATCCCCACACCATCTCCACAAGTATCTAATCCTGCTACAATCATGACTATTACTGCTGACATCCAATCCATTAACAATCAACGAATACCAACCTCCGAGTTGTCAATTACAGATGTTCGATATCAAGGTGCATCTTTATCAACGAGAGAATCAGTTGACTTGATTAAAATCTATTTGTTGAGTAACTTTTGTGGTGATTCTTTAACAATTACTGATACTTGGGAATCTAATTTTGATGTTGCAAATGATATTTGGACTGTGATAAAAAAGAATAATATTTCTAATATGTCCTGGATTCTCAATGATAAAACACTTGAAATAGTTTCTTCCCAAGGTCTTTGTTAGTAATCAAAATAATTTTATTTGTATTTGGTATTTAATTAAAATAAAGAATACGATACTATCAATTCAATTTAGTATTTTATTAATTAGGGAGTGTCGCATGTTAGAACATTTTCGTATACCAGATGATATAGCTATAAGAGTTGACCCTGTTAATCTGAGAATTATGACAAAAGATGTATTCCTAAAAGTAGGAATGCCAGACAGTGATGCTGATCTTGCAACAGATGTTTTGTTGTCTGCAGATTTGAAAGGCGATGAAACTCATGGCGTTTCAAATATGTTAAGAGCTTACGTTAGAATGTTTAATGAAGAAATATTAAATCCTTTCCCAAAAGAATTTATAACCAGAGAAACTCCTGCAACTGCTGTTTTAGATGGAGATCGAGGGTTGGGAATTGTGACATGCCCTAAAGCTATGAAAATTGCTATAGAGAAGGCAAAAAATGTTGGTGTCGGAATGGTGACTATTAAAAATTCCGGTCATGCTGGTATGATGGGATATCATGCATTATTAGCAGCCGAACAGGATATGATTGGAGTAGCTTATACTTCTGGAGGTAATTCTATGATTCCAACATGGGGTAGTGAAGCAAAGCTGGGAACAAATCCCATTGCATTTGCCGCTCCTGGTAATAAGGAAGCACCTTTTTGTTATGATGCTGCTAATACTGCTATAGCAGGAAATAAAATTGGTTTAGCTAATAGGTTGGGTGTAGAATTGTTACCTGGATGGGTTGCTAATCCAGATGGGTCTCCTGATATGAGTGGTAAAACCATGGCAGAAAATTTTCAATCAAGTGCTTTGGGGGGACAACGAATGCAATTGCCTCTTGGCTCGACTCGTGAACTTGGGTCACATAAAGGGTACGGATTAGGCGTAATGGTTGATATTATGTGTGGTCTTTTGTCAGGAGCAGAAGGGTACGCAAATGCATCTCCTACCAGAAGATCTCATTACGTTGCTGCATATAATATAGAAGCTTTTGTTTCAGTTGATGAATTTAAAAGTGATATGGATGGTATGTTGCAGGGCTTACGAGAATCAAAACCAGCACCTGGTCAAGAGCGTGTTGTCTATGCTGGAATGATAGAGGCTGAGCAAGAAAAAGAAAGAATAGAAAATGGAATTCCGTTACACCCAGAAGTATTAGATTGGTTTAAACAAATCTGTGCAGAGTTTACTATTGAGTATAGGTTAGATTAATTGGCGGAGAGAGAGGGATTCGAACCCTCGATACCCTTACGGGCATACCGCTTTTCGAGAGCGGCGCCTTCAACCTCTCGGCCATCTCTCCTTATACAATAGGTTTTATTTTAGAGCCTTATTTATTATTGGTCTACAGTAAATAATCCTTGACACTTTTTATCTTAAACCTTATTGTTATCATACTCGAAAAGTAAAGCGAAATTTATTAATTTTGAATAACATGAAATATAATTTAATAACCAGTCAAAACGCCTTAATGGGGTTCGGTAGGTTGTATTTTTTCTAATATGAATGATTGGCTAACAGTTATTTTAGCAGGAGGCAAGGGACAGAGAATGAAATCTTCTGTTTCTAAAGTCTTACATAAGATTTGTGGAAAAGAAATTATTAGACATGTTTCAGATAATGTAACTTATTTACATGCTGGTTGTGTGGTGGTGGTGGTATCTCCAGGTGATTTATCCCAAATAAAGCCAATACTTAATAAAGAGTATGTATATGTTGTGCAAGATTTACCTTTAGGAACAGCTCATGCATTACTTCAATCGAAAGAAAAGTTCCCTAAAGATACAAAGAATGTAGTTGTTGTATTTGGTGATAATGCTGTAGATGATGAAAATACAATTAATTCTGTTATGCAAGCGCATATATCCAATGAATCAAAGATAACAGTACTTACAAAAATATTAGAGCATCCTGATGGTTATGGTAGAATTATCCGGAATGATGTTGGTTCTATAATTGCTGTCACTGAACAAAAAAACTTAAGTACCGAAGAACATTCTATCAAAGAAGTGAACGGAGGAGTTTATTGTTTTAACACTGATTGGCTAATAAATAATATACACAAAATAGCTAAATCTGAAATTACTAAGGAGTATTATTTAACAGATTTAATAAGTTTAGCTTATGAGCAAGGCCATTTTGTAGCCAATCATATGGATAAATCATCAATTGATATCATGGGTATAAATAATAAACAAGAATTAGCTAAAGCTGAAAAAATTATTCAACTTCGTATTTTAAATAATCACATGATAAATGGCGTAACTATAAAAGATCCGAGTACAACTTATATTGATTCAGATGTGATTTTGGGTAAAGATTCTGTTGTATTACCTAACACTCATATTAATGGAGGATGTGTTGTTGGTGAACGAACAATACTTGGCCCAAATTCTGTTATGAGAGAAGTGGAAATTGGAAACGATTGTAAAATTGTTAATTCTTTTATAGAAGAGTCAATATTAAATAATAAAGTCTCAATAGGCCCATTTAGTCATATAAGGCCTGGTTGTATACTGAATGATAATGTATATATAGGGAATTATGTAGAAACGAAAAATTCACATATTGGGGAGAATACTAAAATAGGACACTTTGGCTATATAGGTGATAGTCAAGTTGGAAAGAATGTAAATATTGGAGCTGGCACTATTACTTGTAACTATGATGGAGAACAAAAACATATCACAATAATTAATGACGGTGCATTTATAGGAAGTGATACAATGCTAGTTGCTCCAATTAATATTGGTAAAAATGTTGTAACTGGTGCTGGTTCAGTTATTACTTCGGATGTGCCTGATAATAGTAAGGTTATAGGAGCACCTGCCAGAATAGTAAATAATAGGAGTGAGATTTAAAATACATGGATAATGCAATATACGTTATAGGGTTAAGTATATCTTCAACATTTTTTATTATATTTGGAATTATTAAAGCTACAATTCAAGATGTTGATGCATTGTTATATGTATTTACTAATGGAGGGAAAGAAAATGCGAGTAGCTCTATTTCTCCTACTTTATATAAACGCGGTGTTTTTCAAATATCTTTACTCAAACAATTTTCTGTGATTCTTAGCTTTTCTTTTGGATTTATATTGGTAGCTGGTTTCACAAATTTTTGGTGGGCATGGAAACTATTGATACTAGCACTTATAGTGTTAACTTTAATTATTTTTCAACTACTGATTTATTTATTAACTCATTTTATAGCTTCTAAAATAATTAAACCGAGTTGGATAATAGTGAAATCTCTTGTATGGATTTTTGGAGGGATGTTTTTACTTATTGATCGCCTTCCAGATACAATGAAAAGTCGAATTAGTTACTATAATAGTCAACTTACTTTGGCTATAGAATCTGATGAAGAAGAATGGAAAGATGCTGAAACTCTTCTTGTAGAAGAAGAGGTAAAAGATGCTAATCCTGAAGAGCAAAAAATGATTAGAGGTGTATTGGAACTTGAAGATATTTCTGTAAAAGAAATTATGATTCCAAGAGTTGATATAACTGCAGTAGAATACTCTATTTCACTGGAGGATTTGATTGTTATTATGACAAAAGAAGGGCACAGTAGAATACCAATATACAAAGAAACCATTGATAATATAGTAGGAATAATACACGCTCGAGATGTGCTTCAGGTTTTTACAGGAGAAATTAAAAACGAAGATGCATTAAAAGAGCTAATACGTCCTCATTTAGTCATTCCTGAATCTAAACCTGCTGCTGAAACATTAAATGAGTTGAAAGAGAAAATGATAAGCATTGCAATTGTAGTTGACGAATACGGCGGGACAGAAGGATTGATTACAGTTGAAGATATTATGGAAGAAATAGTTGGTGAAATAGAAGATGAGTTTCACCAAAGTGCAGCTGCTATAATTAAAATTGGCGATAATGAATTAATAGCTGAAGGTAAAGCAAGTCTTGAAGATATAAATGATAAATTAGATACTGAGTTATCAGGAGACGGGTTTAATACCATTGGGGGCTTAGTTGTGTCATCACTAGGGAAAATAGCTAAAGCAGGTGATGTCGCTTTTGTTGATGATATTACAATTCGAGTTATATCAACTGTTGGCAGAAGAATAAATAGAGTAAATATTCTTAAATCCGATACAGAATAATAACAAATTCACAGCATTTTTGCTAATGATTTAACAGCATTCTCAAAAGCATCAAAAACTATATTATTTGTAACACCAAGTAGCATAAGATTGTCTACCATATCGAAATCTTCAACAATCCATTTATCAGTTTTATTGACACTTCGTTGAACTCTGTCTTTATAAAAAGATAGATCAGAAGTATATAAAGTCACAAATTTCTTTTTTGCTACTGCGTACCCGATTTCGAATGCGGTGCCTGGATCGGCTGAAACACCTCTAAATGGTTCAATGTTTGCAATTAAGCCATCACACATATCAATTAATTTTGTATTTGAATGATAGATAGTTAATGCATTAGTATGTTTAGGTGTAGTTGATAAATCAAATTTATTATCAAGTGGGAAATGGCCAATTAATCCATAATCTAAACATACTAATTTTAGTTTTTCTCCATGTTCTACGGCATTCTCAAGAAAAACATCTGGTCCAGCTAAATACACGTTTTTAGCCATTATTCATATCCTTTTTTATCATTGGGATCTAATTTGTATTCTGCTCTTTTGCGCGCGTTGCCAATCGGATGTCTCTATACAACTCAATTTTATTGTCTAGCCCTGGTATATATCAGGAGAGGCTTTTACTAAGGATAACTCATCAGATTTAATTAAACATATTTATTAATAAATCTTCATAATAACTACTTAATAGATAAACTAGCTAATCGTTTATATTTATCTTGTATAAAAAAAAGAGCAGTTCAAAACTGCTCTTTTTATAATTTTCAATTTTACAGATTTTACTTTTGAACAATCAGTAATGGTGTCGATGCTTTAATTCCTGTTGATGTAGTTACAACTAGTGAATATAATCCAGCATCTAAAGTTAGTGGGTTTGCTGTCTTAACTTGTTGTTTGAAACTTCCATTTGCTTGTACAACAAAGTCAGTATCTGCTTGCCTTGCTAATGCAGTTTGTAGTCCTGTTGGACCTATTACTTCTGCTAAGAAAACTTCTCCAGCTGGGAAACCTGATCCATAAATAATTATTATTGGTTCACTTGAACCCGGTTCCACAATAACAGGCTGTAGGTTTGAAATATCTCCAGCACCAATTAATGTTGCAATTATTGAAACTCCTAATGTATCACCAGTTTCGCCTTTAGCGCCTTCAGCACCATTAGCTCCGGTTACACCAGCAATCCCTTCATCTCCAGCAGGTCCTTGTTCGCCAGGAGCACCTGGGCCACCTTGATTCCCACTAGATCCTTGAATACCAGTTGGTCCGTCAGAACCACAAGCCAATATGAACAAGAACAATGAAGATACAAGCGATAAGGCAACTATTCTTTGCTTATTTTGTAGTATGTGCATTATTTACCCCTTCAGTTTGATTGAGAGTTGTTATTCAACTGGTGCTTCATTAATAACTATAGGTGAACAAGCTGTTACTAGTGAAGGAGATGCTGTGGCACATATACTATATAAGCCAGCGGGCGTAGGATCAGCATTTTTCTTTTCTCTTTCTAACTTAGCAGAGAAAGATCCATTTGCACCAACGATCTCATCCCCATCTTTATTTTTGAGAGCTATACCGCCTCTTTCATTTATTAATTCAATGATAAGGAATTCCCCCTCAGGAAATCCTGATCCATAAACCTGAACTTTTGGTTGGCTTGTTCCAGCTATCAAAACTGCAGGAACGCTTCCTTGTTCTTCGCCTGACGCAATTACTATAAGACCCGCACCAGTTTGTGGTCCAGTGTCTCCTTTAGCGCCAGCTGCTCCATCAGCACCAGCATTGCCGCTAGCTCCAACAACTCCACTAGGTCCTTGCGAACCAGTAGGGCCAGCATTGCCTTGTGCACCGCTAGATCCTTGGGTACCTTGCACCCCAGAAGGTCCAGCACAAGCAGCTAGTAATGAGATACTCATTATAGTAGCAATGAATCCGAAATTTATAGTTTTATTTTTGAAGCTCATATGTAATTCCTCCGAGCATAAAAATAAGATCTGATGTATAATCATCGATCTAAATCAGTTTATTAAAAGAAAATCCCCAGATTTGTTAATATCTTTAGTCAATAATAGGCACCCATATATTATATGTCAAGTGTATCTAACTACTTTCTTAACATTGGTTTAATTTTTTCATTATTTGTTCCTCTACCTTGTGATATTAATAGTCAATTGGTTTTATCAAATTATTACTTCCCTTCCTATACGAAGGTGGTTATATATTTTATTGGAAATCCAACAAATTTATATTATACAAAACTATTTAAATCTGACTTACTGTTATCCTATCATTTTCAACCAATCAGTTGACGCTATAACCACCATCAATAACAATTGATGCTCCAGTAACGTAATCTGATGATTTTGAAGCTAAGAAAATTGCAGCTCCTGCTAAATCATCAGGGATTCCCCATTTACCCATAGCGATTCTCTCACTGACATTTCGGTATCGTTCAGGATCACTTTGCCCCATTTCACTTGTTAAATCTGTCGTTATCCATCCGGGCAATATTGCATTAACGTTAATACCATTCTGGGCCCATCCAACCGCCAAACTTTTTGTTAATTGTATAATCCCTCCCTTACTTGTTGAATATGATGGGACAACACCTGATCCAAAAATTGAATACATTGACCCGATATTTATTATTTTGCCATACCCCTGCGTTTTCATATATGGGTATACTTCTTTCGATAACCAATAAACACTATTTAAATTTAAATCCATGATGTATTCCCAGTCTTTGTCAGTAGTATCTTCAGCTCTGGATCTCAAAGCTGTACCGGCATTGTTTACAAGTATATCTACACTTTTATAAGTTTTGATTATTTCATCTATCATTGGTTTGATTTGTTTTTTTTGAGTCATATCGACTTCTAGTGAAATATTTTCAATATTTAATGATGTGAATTCCAAACTTGTTTCTTGGTTTTGTTGTTGATTACGGGAAGCGATCACTATTTTCGCACCATATAGCCCCATCCCCTTAGCAATACCTTTGCCTATTCCTTTATTCCCACCTGTTATTAAGGCCACTTTTCCTGTTAAATCAAACAATTTATCTAAATTACTATTCAACTTTTTCTCCTTAACTAGTGTTTGTATTACTAAGTAGTTGTTGTATTATCTTTTTATGCATCAATTGAATTTTACAGTAGATAATACCATTGATTTCTCATCATTGGATATTTCACCAAAGTCTAACGTTATAAGTGCGTACTTGAATACTTTATTTCATGGAAACATAGGTAATTCTATTGTTACTTTAGATACTTTTCAGCAAGAAGATAATCTTTCACTAACACTTTTGTATGACTACATGATGATTGCAGATAGTTTTATTTCTAACATAGAAAAAAAGCCAGAAAGCTTTTTATTGGTAGACAACCTAAGTTTGCCAGACTTCTTAACAACAGAAAAAACTTCAATTATTCTATCCTATGCAAATCCCGCTTTAGTATCAAGTCGTCCTGAAATTATTCGGCAGATGTATCGATTAGGTTTTCGATCTTTAACAATAAATAAATCTTTAAATGAATCTGGACTTAACCCTGGTGTGATAAATAGTGATATTATTAATGAAGCTAACCGATTAGGCATGATAGTTAATTGTAATGGTTTTGATAAGAAAAATTTTGAAATGTTGCCAAATTCTAAAGTGATAATTTCAAATGTAGGTAGTTATTCCATTTGTCCTCATCCGAATAATATAACTGATTCAGATTTATTAGAAATTAAAAAAAGAGGCAATCTTTTATCGTTAAGCTTAAATGATTTTTGTATTTCGAGATCTTATTTTACTGAGGTTAATAAATTTCGCGAGATGGCAGAATGGGAGATAAAATACTTAGAAGTAGAATATAGTTTTGATTCACTCCAACTTGAATCAAGAAAACTTAAAATTCAACAGGACTTACAAGAAAAGATTTCAAAATATAAATCTTCAGATATTTTGTGGAAAGACTTAATTATCCATATATCATATATTAAATCACTGATTGGTATAGGTAATATACATTTGGCATCTGGTATAGGAGAAATATTAAATGATCAAACTTCAAGATATTATCAAGCAGAAGATATTGTTGATGTATTAATTAAAGAACTCTTATCTGCGGGTTATGACAATAAAAGTATAGATGACATGATTCACCATAATATCGTAAATTTTATTCAAAGAGAGAAACAATAAGGGGATTTTGCATGGAAGGCATTATTGGTATAGATGAAATAAATAAGGTTTTAGACGTGGCGGATGAATTAGGTTTGAGTAGGGAACAAGTTCGTGTTGAATTAACAAAAGAGGATCCTGGAAAAGTTGAAACTGTTGAAGGTGGAAGTTTTAGTCAGTTTAGTGAGGTAATTAATATTACTGTGCCAGAAACAATTCCATTAGATATTTGGTTGCTAGAATTACGGGAATTGTTATCTAACTTAAATAAATAATGGGTGGTAAATTTTACCACCCATTATCTCAATTAGTATGAGATTAATTTTATCTTTTTATACCAGATAAACCGTTTTTTATACCTTCAGTGGCCCAGCCTGCAGAAGGCATAGTGAAGAATTTAAATCCTTTTTCGACATAAAAGTTTGGATCCATTCCGGGTGGTATGAAGTACATACCCGGAACTACACCATGATTATTACATGCTGCAACTATTTTATCTAAACCCTTTTGATAGGTATCACTAGGGTAATCAATTGATACACCCAGCTCAATTGAAAGATCTGATGGCCCTACAAGTAACACATCAATTCCAGAAACACTAAGGATTGCATCAATGTTGTTCATTGCTACGTTGGTTTCAATCATTGGTATAATTACTAGCTGTTCATTAGCCATATCAAGATATTTTCTATAATCTTCACTTGTCATACTGGCTCTCGGCGTAGATGAACTATATTCTCCCCATTCACCTCTTACTCCTGCATTACTCCGTGTACCTAAAGGGTAATATCTACATGACCGTACTAAATATTCAGCTTCTTCTTTTGTATTAACCATTGGTGCAATAATTCCTCGAGCTCCGGCATCCAGGGCATTAAGAATTAAGTCTTCACGATTTTGACCTACACGAATAACAGGGGTAGCTTTTGCACCCTTCATTACCTGAACTGATGGTATTAGCTGTTTAACATCATAAGGTGAATGTTGTGTGTCAAATAACAAAAAGTCAAATCCAGAATTGGCAAGTGTGGGAACGTCCATAGTAGGTGTTGCAGTTGTTCCTATAGCTGCTTTACCTGATTTTAAAATATCTTTAAGCTCATTCATAAAAATAACTCCTCCAGTTTCGCTACAAATTTTAAAATACATTAGGATAATTTAATAATGAGATTTTGCATATATTTTGTCAAGAACGATAACAGGGTTTGATTTCAGATAATTAGTAGATTAGAATGTATAAGTTTCTAATTAGAATTTAAGTTGCTATTTTTATTATCAAAAAATTGATATTATAGGTCTTTCAAATTAATTTTTCGGGGTGTGGCGCAGAGGTAGCGCGCCTGTTTTGGGAACAGGAGGTCGGAGGTTCGATCCCTCTCACCCCGACCATTTATTTAGGTTCAAAGCGTCATCATATTAGCTTTGGTGTCACTGAATTGTCTCCAAGTCCACCTAATTGGTCAGTAATTACCTTTGCTAAAATAGACACGAACCATTAGAATACTCTATAGATAATTCCAATATTAGGAGGAGATTATAATGATTCTTACTAAATTAAAAAAATCATTCCGTTCATTCTGGAAAGATGAACAAGGTATAACCGGTCTAGAAACTGCGATTATTCTAATTGCATTTGTGGTTGTTGCAGCAGTATTTGCGTTTGCAATTTTAAACGCAGGTCTTGGTGCTACATCAAATGCTGAGGATGCAATCTCAACTGCTCAGACTGAAACACAATCCACCTTAGCTCCGAGAGGAGACGTTGTTCTTATTGCTCGTGCTGGTTTGGCTGATGTAGAAACAATTAGATTTAAGTTAGCACCATCACCAGGAGCTAAACAAATTTCACTAGCTGATGGCAGTACATTAATCCAATATTCTGATAATACGACTGCTGCTGAAACTGCACAACTTAACGGTGCTGCTTTACTTCCAGTTGCTGCTCCTCCTGCTGGTCCTTGTATAGTATCAACCGAAGCAACTTGGCTTACCGGTGACGGAGCTGTAGTTGATAAAGGTGAAATTGTTCAAATTGAAGTTATTCTTGCTGTAGGTTGCCTTGTGATAAATGAATCATGGAAAGTTGAAGTTTATCCACGTGACGGAGCAATCGTTTCTGTTCAAGGTAAAACTCCAGTAGAACTAGCTCAAAATATGATGGTGTAATAAATAACTACCATTAGATTAGATTTAAATACATTTTTTAGGAGTGCCGATAAATATTGACACTCCTAAAGTAATATATAGGATGAAAGATAAAAATCGTGGTGTCATATCTGCTTTTTATCTTAGTCCAGCAACGACTAATCCCGTCAAACCTATTG
>Ga0209501_10004198_pt1 | contig 13989 bp, 13 predicted proteins | sample ArcticOcean_MG_C_4_FD_187434 | JGI IMG/M metagenome (GOLD analysis project Ga0209501, IMG submission 187434) | Marine microbial communities from western Arctic Ocean - ArcticOcean_MG_CB4_134 (SPAdes) (version 2) | ecosystem: Environmental > Aquatic > Marine > Oceanic | place: Arctic Ocean...
CATCACCGAACGCGCAATGGCGTCGTCTCCATCCCGGAGCGCATTCAACGCCTCTCCGAACATTGGCCTGATCTTCTCCGAGATTGCCCGACTCCGATCTGCCTCAGCGGAGGACTTCACGTCCCACCTGGAGAGGTAGCTGAGACTCTTGATGTAGTCACCCGCCCGTTCAACATCGTGGACGATACTCACCAGAATAAGGCTGGCGGTAAGATCCTGTTTCGGGTTCATGCTCAAATGCTGGAACACCATCCGCCGCACCGCCCGCTCGCCGTAATCGATATCTTCGTCGAGGATTGCCACATCCACAGGAGGTTCACCTGAGGCTTCGGTGGACATGTTGAAGAGCGAACGGCACGCGGAGTCGAACATCCCGTCCGTCCGCTCCAGCATCCCGTAAACTTCTTCGAACGCATCGTAAATCAGCGGTGCGCGATCGCGCACATTCCAGAATTTGGGTATCACCGGGCGCTCCAGAAGTAGATGATGGCAGCCGGAATCAAGTAGAAGACTCCGACAATATAGCCTACAGCCAGCGTGCGCGAGCGGGAGGCCACGTGCGCCAGACCATGGCTCATTCGGATAGGTATCAACCGGATCAGTCGGAACGGATAGACGACCAGAATGCCACAGATGTTGAAGAAGAGATGAACAAAGGCAATGGTAATGGCGGCGGTGTTCAGCGTCGAAAGAGCGGCCAGCATGGCAGTTACCGTCGTACCGATGTTGGCGCCCAGCATGTAGGGAAAAACCTGCTCCACCGTGAGCAGCCCGGCGCCCACCAGCGGGATAACCAGCGAAGTGGAAATGGAACTGCTCTGGACCAGCACCGTCAGCGCGACACCGAACGCCATTGAGGCGAGCGGGGCGCCGAAAAGGTACTTGTGAAGAGCGCGCTCAGCCCGGCGAACGACCAACCCGCGGGCGAGACTCACAAGTCCTTTCAAGGACGCGTACATGACAACAAACGAAACGATCAGCACCAGTACCGGACTCTCGCCCAAAGTATGAATCGAGGCAGTCACGGCAGGCTTCACAAGGATCTTGATCGGACTGGCGAACGTCAACCCCCCGGCGCCGATAAACAGATCCGCCGCTGCCTCCGAAATGGTCCGAAGGAAGCCAGTGGAGAGTTCCAGCGGGAAGAAGAGACAGACGGCGATCAGATTGAAAAAGTCATGCACCGTTGCGCCGGCCATCGCCCTTCTGAACTCGGCTGGCCGCGTCACGTGCCCCATCGACACCAGGGTGTTGGTGACGCTCGTGCCGATGTTGGCCCCCATCACCAGGGGGATGGCGCTTTCGATGCTCAACCCACCTGCGGCCACCAGCCCAACCGTGAGTGACGTCGTCGTCGAAGAACTCTGCACCAGCGTCGTAGCCAAGATTCCGATAAAAAGGCCGACCAACGGATTCGAGGTGGACGTGACCAGGCGTTCGGCAACGCCCTTGCCAAAGAGCTTGAAGGCCCCCCCCATCATCCCGATGCTAACGAGGAAAACGTAGACGATGAGTATCAGCAGCAGGAGTTGGAATCGATCTCCCCATACGCTGTGTCCGGTGGAACCGTCGGATGGTCTCTCCACGCGTCTACGACCCCTCTTCTATTCCACACCTAAGCCTGCTGCAGATGGTCACCACCCGGTCTCCTTATGCGGTTTCCGTTTCCACCGATCGTAGGCGCCGCTGCATCCCTCGAAACTCATCCAACGTCTCTCCCAGGCGCCGGTTCATCATTTGGCAAAGATTGTAGACGATTCTAAACCCAAGTTCGGGGTTCCGATTCAATAGATCCATCATGTCCGACCGAAAGAAACCGATTGCCCGCGTCCGCTCTGCTGCAACCACCGACGCCGCCCGGTGGGCTCCATCCAGGAGCGACATCTCTCCGAAGAACTGCCCATCCACCAGGGTAGCCAGCCGCATCATCTGGCCGTCGGGCGCTTCCAGCATCACACGGGCGCTCCCCGACTGGATGATGTACATCCCCAACCCCGGGTTTCCCTGACGGACGATAATTTCCTGAGGCTGGTAGGTCCGTCGGTGTACGATGGGCTCGATGGCCAGAAGATCGTTGCGGGTAAAAGCGTGGAAGATCCGGACGCCGGCCAGAGCGTCCAGCAGATCGTCGGCGGAAGGGTTTTCGTCATCCGCGGGCGTATCCCACTCTTCGTCCACCACCGCAGACGGCTCGGAAACGAGGAGGCCTTCGGTCATACCTGGACCTCGAACCAACCTCGGATCGGAACAGGAATAGGGAAGGAGGAGTCTCTGGCTTGCCGCGTGGAAACTCGTCCATCTGTTTTAAAATTGGAACCTGCCGGTGGGGTAGAGGCCATGCCGGTTTTCCCGGGTGTTACACCGGGCGGGCGGGGTGGGAGGTAGCTGACTGGAAACAGACCCGATCTGTTCCGCAATAACCCGGTGCGGCGCAGGCATCGTCGGGCCCAATGGGGCCCATTGTCTTGAGGCACCAGTAGCCGGTGGTAGCAGTTTCTTCTGCAAGATAGGTGGCCGGGGGCGCGTCCGAAACATAGTAGCTCTTGGTCCGCAGGTTCCGGCAGAAAGTTGGTAGCATACTCAATCCGTCAGCCATGCCACAAATCCCCATCTGAAATCGTGATCTGGTTCGGTACGCGGCTCAACCTATCCTCTTCACTACCAGCAGACGTCTCACGCAACGGCCGAAAGAAGCGCTCTGCGAATCATCGTCTTCGTCAATGGCACCTTGAACGCGTTATCCCGAAGCGGTTCCGCTTCCTTCAGCGCGGCGTCCGCCACCGCGTTCGCCGTCTCTTCCGAAACCTGTTTCCCTACAAGCAGACCGGTGTCAACCGTCCAGGGCTTCGGAGCCACCCCACCCAGCACCAACCGCGCCTCCCTGCAGACGCCGCCAACCACGCGCACCGACGCTGCAGCAGCCGACAGCGCGAAGTCCATCGAGCCCTTCTCCTTGAACTTCAGGTAAACGCTTTTCGACCCCACCGCCGGCTTCGGCACCGTCACACGGGTGACCACCTCGTCGGGCGCCAGAACCGTCTCCTGCTGGAGGCGGTCGTAGGGAAGTACGTAGAAATCCTCCAGGGCCTCAGTGCGTTCGCCCTTGGGCCCGTGGATACTGACGCGGGCCCCAAGCGCAATGAGGGCTGGCGCCAGGTCGGACGGGTGAACGATATGGCATGGCCCCCCGCCCAGAATTGCGTGGTACTTGTTCAGGCCATCCACCGCGAAACAGGTATGGCCGCCCTTTTTCAAGCAGTTGAAGGCGGTATCCCTATAGTACCAACAGCGAGGACGTTGGCAGAGGTTCCCTCCCACGGTGCCCACATTCCGAATCTGGAGCGACGCCACAGACTCGGCCGCCTGGGCAAGCGCGGCGTAGTCTTTCTGGATACGAGCGTCCTTCACCACCTCCGTCAGCGTCGTCGTAGCTCCAACCGAAAGCCCCTTCGCCTCGTGGCGAATAAACCGGAGATCCTCAAGGGCCTTCAGATTCACCAGCCTGCCCGGAGTGATCAGATCATCCTTGAGTTCCCCCAGAAGATCGATGCCGCCCGCAATGGGAACAGAGCTGCGATCGCGAGATCGTCCGAGCAGTTCCGGGACCTCTTTCAGGCTTGAGGGGTTGACGTATTCAAAGGGATTCAATGGAAGCTCCTAGGTAAAACAGGTCTGACACGACAGATGAAGAAGCCGCACGAGTCAACGTCGGTAAAAGCATAATCGGTCGAAGCACGATCTCCCGGGTGGTGAGACCGCCCCTTCTGGTCCCGCTTTCGTTTGCACCGTCTCTTTCTGTACCGGTCCTTCCTGGATCGTCCTATCCTACACCAAGCCTAGCGCCGTTAACACTTTGTCCGGCGTCATCGGGAACGAACGAACCCTGGCGCCGCTGGCGTTGTAAATTGCGTTGGCAAGGGCGCCCAGAATCGGAATGGCCACCGGTTCACCCAATCCGATCACGCCCCGTTCGGGCATGTCCATTAGAATGGGGACGATCTCCGGCATTTCCATGGCTCCCGCCACCTTGTAGCTTTCCAGGTTGGCGTTCACCATCACACCGGTTCCCGGGTCCATGAGGCGATCCTCCAGCAGGGCGTAGCTGATCCCACCGATCACGCCTCCGTTCACCTGGCTCTCCGCCAAAAGCTTGTCTGCCACCAGGCCGCAGTCGTTGACCGCCACAACCTTGATCGGCTGCACCCGGCCAGTTTCAACATCTACCTCTACTTCTGCAAAGTGAACGCCCGCCACGCCTGAACTTGAGAATCCACTCTCGAATTCGGCAGTGACCACAATGGGGGAACCACCAAGCTGGCCGGTTACCTCCTGCCAGGCCCAGCTCTTGGACCCGTCTGTCGTCCGAATGCTGCCCGCCTCAGCAGTAAGCTGGTCGGCCGGAACGCCCAGTACGGGAGCCACCTTCTCGAACAACTGGGCCTTTGCGCGCCGGGCCGCCCACTTCACCGCCGGAACCGTGGACGGCGTTGTCGTGGAACCGCCGCTGGCGCGTCCTGGAGGGTAGGTGGAGTCGCCCACGTGCGGACGCACCATGTCCAGTGGAAGCCCCAACTCCTCCGCTGCAATAATAGCCATCACCGTTCGAATGCCTGTCCCGATATCCTGTGTGGCGCTGCGGACGTCGACCTTTCCATCAGGGTGGATTTCGACTTCGGCGAACGTGTTCTTCACGCCGCCGCCCCACCAGGTGCCGCACCCCAGTCCGATCCCCCGCTTCAGCGGCCCCTTGCCCGACCCGGCCACGCTGTTCCGGCGCTCCCACCCGATCTCCTTCGCCCCGATATCGAACTGCTTCAGCCGGATCTCGTTCTGGGCGGAGCTGTTTAGGCGTCTGAGCTCCAGCGGATCCATCCCGAGCTTCGTCGCCAGCTCGTCGATTGCGGAGTCCATAGCGAACGCCGCCTGGGGATGACCCGGCGCGCGCATCGCCCGTGATCCGCCAGCATTGGTATGTACGTCCCGAATGCGCGCCTTCCGGTTGGGAATCTCATACACGTACGGGAGAGGAATGCCACCCAGGCCGCCTACACCGCCCGTACCGTAGGTGCTCGACTCAAACGCCGTCAGCGTACCGTCCTTCCGGGCGCCCATCCGAATCTGCATCACGGCCGACGGCCTGTTGCCCGTGCAGAGCTGCTCTTCTTTTCGCGTCAGCATCAGCTTCACCGGGGCGCCGGCCAGCTTCGCCAGCCGGGCGCAAGCCACACCTTCTACTCCTGCGCCGAACTTCGCCCCGAATCCGCCACCCATGTGTTCGGTGATCACATGCACCTTGTCCGGCTCCAATTCCAGCGACTGGACCAGGTCGCCGTGGACGCTCATCACGCCCTGGGTCGAGCACCAGACCGTCAACCGGTCGCCTTCCCACCGGGCTACGGCGCCATGCGTTTCCAGCGCGCAGTGTGTCTGCACGGGCACGCGATAGGTCTCGTCGATCTCCGCGTCGGCCTCAGCAAATCCGGCCGTCACATCGCCTTCGTCCACCTGGCGGCGCTCCGGCTCAGACACGTTCCCGGAAGGATGGATCTGCGCGGCACCTTCGGCCATCGCTTGCTCTTCAACAACGTGAAAGGGCAGCACCTCGTAGACCACGCGGATCTTCTTGAGCGCCTCGTCCGCCGCTTCTGGCGACGTTGCCGCAACGGCCGCTACTTCCTCCCCGGCGTAGCGAACTGTCTTTTTATCGAGATCCAGAACCGCTTTCACACCCGGATACGACCGGGCACCCGCCAGATCGACGCTGACCACTCGGGCGTGCGGATGCGGCGACCGAAGAATTCGACCGGTGAGCATTCCGGGTAGATTGATGTCGAAGGTGTACTTCGCCCGGCCGGTTGCCTTGTCAGCCCCATCCAGGCGCTGGATGTCGGTGCCCGAAAGAGGGCGGGGTCCCCAGGGTTGCATATCAGCCATGGTCTAGACCTCTCCTCGCTGCAGTTTGGCAGCCGTCAGAGCCGCTTCGAACACGCGTGGGTAGGTGCCGCACCGACAGAGATTGCCCGAAACAGCGGACTTCACGTCGTCCATCGTAGGGTTTGGGTTCTGATTGAGAAGGGCTCGCACGGAGATGACGAAACCGGGTGTGCAGAAACCGCACATCTGGGCGTCGTGCTCGATGAATGCCTTCTGAACCGGGTCGAGATCGTCACCTTTCGCGATTCCCTCGACCGTCGTGATCTCCTTACCAGCGGCATCAACAGCCAGCATCATGCACCCGTAGACCGACTCCCCATCCACCATTACCGTACATCCACCGCACGACCCCCTGTCGCAAATCGACTTGGGCCCGGTTACATCCAGTTTGTCCCGGAGAACCTGCAGCAGCGTGTGCCGTGGTTCGGCCTTGGTTCGACGCTTCTGGCCGTTGACGATCAGGGTCAGATCCGAAGCCCCGGGGCCCAGAGTCGTCCCCCCACCCGCCGCTTCGACCGTCGCCGGGGCGATTCCGGCCGTCATCAAGCCCGCGGCAGCCACACCGCCGCTGACACCCTTCAGAAACGACCGTCTCGAGATCGATCCTGAACTCAATTCGTCAGCTTCGTTCAGCCCTTCGGGATCACTCACGGGTGCCTCCCCAGTAAGATATCGTGTTCATCCATTTTTGTTTTTGAACGGGACAGGTCCGGCACACAAGACCACGAATGCGGCCGATTTTCCTCAGGAATATATCACCGCAAAAAGGGGGTGTCAAGGCAAGGGGTCAAGTGCCAAATTTAGTTGAAACTCGTCGGGCTCCGCGAACGGTTCTCATGCTCTGAGCAGTTGTCGTTCGGTCTGGATGTTGAGCTCGCGCTTGAGGGCGTGCCGGAGGGCCAGTAGATGCTGATAGCCGTTGATGCGGCGCATCCGAGGTTCGATGTCCTGGAGGGCGGCAGCGAACCAGCGGTGACGTTGTGAGGAGTTGGTCCAGCGCTTGACGTTGGCGGTGAGGTCCTCGGCCATGCTGTTGAGAGACTCCACGCAGTTGGTGGTCCGGAAGCTGCGCTTCAGTTCAGGGATCATCCCCAGGCGGTGGAGCGTCAGGGTTTCTTCGAAGCCTTCCACCAGGCTGTGGAGCGCGGACTGATTCATCAGCTTGAGTTCGGGCTTGAGGGCGTTCAGGGCGGCTTTGGCCTCTTCGTAGGTGTCCTTGTCGTAGGCCTTCTGGAGCTTGCGCCGGATCCGGGGGCGGTCCTGCTTCGGCAAGTAGCTGACGATGTTCTCCCGTTTGTGCCACTGGCAGCGCTGCACGACGACGTAGCCTTTCAGGGTCTTTGTCACGGCGTTGTAGAGGCCCTTCGAGCCATCCATCAGGACCAGCAGGCCCTGGTCGTAGCGCAGCCCTCTGGCGAGCAGATCCTGGATCAGTTGGCGGCAGGCTCGTTCGTTCTCCGTACTGGTTTCGATGAAGCCCAGAGGGACTTTCTGGCCGTCCATCGTCACCCCCAGAGCCACGACCATCTCATCGTCTGCAAATGTCTTTCCGTCCACAAAAAGAGCGATGATGTCCAGTTCCTCCAGGGCTCGTTCCTGGAACTGCTTGAGCTTTCGAGCGGTCGCCTTGATGAACCTCCGAGACACGGATGAGGCCGATATCCCGAAGGCTTCCGGGACCGTCTCAGCGCACGCTTCGTAGTTGCGACAGGAGATCCCTTTGAGCATCCGTAGCAACAAGCCTTCGTCCATCTTGCGGGGCGACTGGAGTCTCTGGTACGAGACCAGAGGCACTTCAGTCTCCTCACAGACGTTCCGGACTCGCGGTACGCGGATCGGGAGCTTCTGGTCCCCCACGTACACCGACCCGTCCTGCCGGCCCCACCGTCGGTTCGGGTTGTCCGGCGCCTTCGGCTTACTGCGCTGTCCCGCCAGAGCTTCCACCTCCTGCACCAGCAGCTCCTTCACCGCCTCCAAGCCAAGCGGGATCAAGGCCTGGATCATCTCCACTCGGACGTTGATCTCCTCCAACTCCAAGCTACTGGCGTCTACCTTGACTTCACCTTCACCTGCGAATAGCTTCTCCATCGGGGCTCCTTCCTTACGGCGGGTAGATGTTTGCCGACACCTACCGAATGTAAGTATGGAGCCCTCTGTGTTTCAACTAAGGTAGGCACATCGCCTGTCGAAGGGCTCAGCGTGACAATGTTGTGTGGCGGAACCCGCCGGCCACAAGGTCCTCCCATGAGTTTGAAGCCAATTAAATAGCCCGGTTCCGTTGCCCCCAGCCCCTAATCACCAGTCCCTCTTCTTCCTTCCCTGCCCCCTGATCCCTAACCCCGGATACTTTATATGCCCCAGCTTTCGATCACCACCGACTACCTCGAATCGAAAGGCTCTCCCGATCGCTATCTCCGCGCCATCGGCGAAGCCGGCTTCACCCACATCCACTGGTGCCATCAATGGAACACCGACTTCCTCTACGGCGCCGCCGAGATCGCGCAGATCAAACAGTGGCTCACCGACTACGGCATCGCCCTCTGCGACCTGCACGCCAGCCACGGCAAGGAGAAACGCTGGGGATCCGGTCTGGATTACGAACGTTTGGCCGGCCTCGACCTCATACGCAACCGGCTCGATATGACGGCTGAGCTGGGAGGTGACGTCATCATCCTCCACGCGCCGCCCAGCGACGACATCGACCGCCAGCGTAAATCGCTGGGCGATCTGGAAGCCGACTGCCGTCGGACGGGCGTCCGCATCGCGCTGGAAAACCTGGGCGCCGGGAGCTTCGACCGCGTCGAGGCCCTTCTGTCCGAGTTCGGCCCCGATGTCTGCGGTCACTGTTATGACTGCGGTCACGGCAACATTACCGGCGACGGCCTGGCTCGTCTGGAAGGTCTCAAGGACAGGCTCATCTCCGTCCACCTTCACGATAACGACGGAAAGGGGGACCTGCACAGAATCCCCTTCAGCGACACCGTCGACTGGCCGCGGTTGGCCGAGCTCATCGCAGGGTCCTCCTACACGAAGCCCCTCAGCTTTGAAGTGGTCACCCGTAACCACGAGGGCATCGAGGAAACCGAGTTCCTCGCCTGGGTGCTGGAGACGGGGAACAGACTGGCGGCTCTGGTGAAGGGTAGCCGCACTCGAATTGCGAAGAAACATACGGAGGATTAATCATGGCGTGCAGACAGATCCCGAGAAGTGGAGGAGCGGTTTCGGCCGGAATCCGCCTTGCCCTCTCTTTCACTCTCACCTCCGTAATGCTGCTGGTCAACTGCGGCGATGACGCGACCACCACCCCTTCGGATGGCGCCGTTTTCGAGGTCCGCGTCTGTGTCGGATCCGCCGATCATCCAGCCGGTGAGACCTTCCGCGTTTAGGTTTCCGATCCCCTGGTTTTCGCCGAAGCGGAAGATCGAATCGGCAAAGGCGAGGGTCGCATCATCTTGGGCAGAGTGCTCCGGGGAAACGGCGGCTTCAATGCGCCCTGGAACTGGCACCTCGATCCCGACACCGTGGAATTCGCCGACCTCACCGTGGAGGTCTGCGACGGCTGCCCCACCCTGATGCAGGCCGATCTGGACAACTATATCGATACGGTTGGTCAGTACTGCCCCTGGAGCACTCAGATCATCAGCCGAATCGAATAGAGCGAAGAGTACTCGACATTCCTGACCCTTCTCCACCTTCTCGAGGTACCTCTTGATCCGCACATATATGCCGTCAGATCTCGATACACTCAAGCAGATCACAATCACCTGTTTCGAAGGTGTTTCCATCGACCACAATATCTACCGCCTGCTGGGCGATGTGGGCGCCGTTGATTGGCAGACGCGTAAGGCCCGCCACATCGATCAGGATGTAACGGCACAGCCCGATGGCGTCTTCGTGTGGGAGGAAGAGGGTGAGCCCATCGGCTACATCACGGCGCGGTTGAATAACGAGAGCAAGATCGGTTGGATTCCCAATCTGGCAGTCTTGCCTGGGAACCAGGGCAAGGGGATCGGAAAGGCCCTGATGAAGGAAGCCCTCGACTACTTCGAGGCCAACGGAATGGTCGGCGCCAAGATCGAAACGCTGGACCAGAACGACATCGGCCAGGAGTTCTATCCCCGATCCGGGTTTACGGAGGTCGCTCGCCAGGTCCATTACGTGATGCGGCTGGAAGACAGGAAAGTGTAGCTGGTAAGCAGCGCAGACCAGGTACTTCGATGGAGGAGAATGCACGTGGCCACTTTTTCGGCAACGGACAATGCAATCCTGATGTCACGGGCGCGTGAGGCGCTCCAGGGCAAATGGAAAGTGGCCGTGTTCGCCGCGCTGGTTTACTTCGTCTTAACCGCCGGCATCCACATCGTGCCAAATCCCGGTCCTGTCATAACCGTTCTCATCTCCGGGCCAATGGCTTTTGGCATGGCGCTCTTTTCCCTCGCGTACTCCCGGGACCAGCCGGCCAGCGTGGCGCAGTTGTTCCACGGATTCAACCGCTTCGGGACCGCCCTCGTCGCCTACCTCCTGGTCGTCGTGCTTGTCGTCCTCTGGACACTGCTGCTGATTGTTCCGGGCATCATCGCCGCATTCCGCTATTCCATGACCTTCTTCCTCCTTGCCGAAGACGACTCGCTGGGCCCCATCGAAGCCCTCTCCAGAAGCAAGGAGTTGATGGAAGGGAACAAGTGGAAGTACTTCTGCCTCACCTGCCGGTTTTTCGGATGGAGCCTGCTGGCCATCCTCACCCTCGGAATTGGCTTCCTCTGGCTCTATCCCTACATGATGGTCAGCTACGCGCAGTTCTACGACGATCTCAAGGAGGTGGACGCCCCCACATCCCCCGAGGAGACCATCGTAGATTGACCACATCCCAAAGCCGTCCGTCCAAACAGAAACGGAGGACGTCCTGTTAAGGGCATCCTCCGTTTCTCGTGTCAGGCCTCAGGCTTTCAGGTGATTCTTGCGGCTCAGGCTTGAGTCAACATTGCCTCGATTTCCTGCTGTACCCGAATGTCCCGCACCATGTCCACAACCCCCTTGAAGGCAGTTGCACCCTCTCCCATTACCAGCCGGGTGATGGCTCCCATTTCGGAGTCATCGTAGCCTCCAGTAGTCTGAAGAAAGTCGAGCCACTCCCGCTTCGATCCTTTTTCCAGCCGCGATAGTGACGCCAGCAGCTCGAAAAAGGCGTACGACTTCTCATCGTCCAGGCATTTGCAGGCTGAACTGAGAAGCGCCTGCTTCCGCTTCAAATCGGCCCGCAGGTTGGCGTTGAGGGAAAGGGTAGGGTCAACTCCAGACGATCCTGTGCTGGTCGGTTCAATCGTTTCCTGTCCGCCATCCTGGCGGTCGGTACGTACTTCGGACATCGACGGGCCCCTTTATAATCAGGATATGGTTGTGTGTCTCCCAACCAGTCAGGGAGCAATCGTCGGGCCAGATCCGGATCGCCCAAGATATGGAGGTTTGGAGCGGCTGAGATGGCTTCGGACCGGAAGAGGTTTCTCGCAGGAAGTGTCAGCCTCTTCCGGTTTGCCGCACGAACTCCGTTTCAGGCAGGGTCGTCCTGATCCCAAACCCAGTCTCCGACAAGACGGGTACACAGGCCATTGGTGAAATTCGGTGGACTGTTCTTCTCCAGCAAAAGAGTGGGAGAAGCGAGCAGCACAGATGACGCGTAACAGCGGCCGTGGTGTAGCGTTAGCTTGCAACGGCGGTCGCTGGCTTTTGCGGGTCCAAAGAAATCGGGCCGCCGGAGGCATGCAACTGGACCGCTAACAGCCTCAACCATCCACCAAGATCCAGGAAGAACCGAAGTACAGAAAAATATCCCCCGGCCAGGTGCGGCCGAGGGATACAAGGAACTCAATGGATTGAAGCGATTCAGGCAGATTCTCTTACCTCCCGGCGGGAACTCGCGGGGCAGACATGGGGCGGATCTCATGCGTCGGCTTCCCTTTGGACCGGCGAACGGCGATCAACTCAGCCACCACGCTCACGGCAATCTCCTCGGGTGAGTCCGATCCGATATCGAGCCCGATGGGAGCGTGCACCCTTTCCAGTCGCTCCCGCGAAATACCTTTCGCCTCGAACTCCTTCCACATCAGGGCGATCTTCCGCCGACTCCCAATCATCCCCACGTAGGCTGCGTCCGTCTTCACCGCCTCCTCAACCACCGGTTTGTCGAACTGATGTCCTCGTGTGACCGCGACGATGTAGGACAGGTCGTCTACCGACAGCGTGTCGAAGGCTGTCTCCATGTCCAGCACCAGGGTCTCGGCTGCCATCGGGAACCGATCGCGATTGGCAAAGGCCTCTCGGTCGTCGATGACGACCACCCGAAACCCGACCGATGCAGCGATCCGTGCGATCGACAGCGACACGTGGCCGCCACCAAACAGATAGAGGGTCGGTTCCGGCGTAATCGACTCCAGAAAGATCCGCTCCTTCCCTGCGTCCACATCCAGCTCGATGACCCGCAGCAGATCCTCCGGAATCGCATCCAGACCGGACACCTCCTGCCGCACGGCTTCATCTGCAACAACTGATCCCAGCGACCCGTGTGAAGCCCCTTCAGGAATCACCAGCAGCTTGCTTCCGAATGTTCCCGCTTCACCGTCCACCTTAGTAGCCAGCACGGCGGAAGCTCGATCCTTCCTCACCTCCACCACACTCCTGAGCATCTCCACCGAGGCCGCCGTAACCGGCTCCGTAAAGATCTCGACGTTTCCGCCGCAATTCAGGCCGTCTTCCCCGGCGTGCTTCTCGGTTAGAATGAAGTGCTGCAACGAGGCTTCCCCGGTCTCCATCACCTTTCGACCTTCCGCCCACACGTCGGCCTCCAGGCACCCTCCGCCCACCGTTCCAACAATCCGACCGTCTTCGCGCACCAGCATCTTCGCCTTCTTGCTCATAGGCAGGGAGCCCTTGCTCGACACAATCGTCGACAAAGCAGCCTTCTCCCCTGCGGCGATAGCCTCAAGCGCTTCTGTAAACACATCGGCCAAAAGGTTCTGCTCCTCGCTGTGACCTGAATCCCCGAGACGAACCCGCCTCGCTATACTGATACCTGACAACTGACCGCTTTCCCTTAGTGCCAAACACTCCGTAGCGTCTTCGCCAGCTGGATCAGACTCGCCAGATTGTGCGCGGGCAGGAAATAGTCCAGAAACGGCAGGGCCGTCCGCATCCCCAAGCAAAGGGGCTGGTAGCCGGGGCTACCCAGGAGCGGGTTCAGCCAGAGAAGCTTGTGCGTCCGTCGTCGAAGGCGGCCCATTTCCCGCTGCATCGTCTCGGCGTCGCCCCGGTCCCACCCGTCGCTGACGATAATCATCACCGTCTTCGACCGCAGCATGTCTCTCGCGAATGTCTCATTGAAATCGCGCAGGCATCCACCGATGTCGGTACCGCCTGCCCAATCATGAACGGAGTCGGAAACGTCCTTGAGCGACTCCTCAACACCCTTCGTCTTCAGCATGCGCGAAATCACCGTCAACCGGGTGGAGAACACCCCCACCTCCAGGTCGCGGATCTCGCGCTTCAGCGAGTAGATCAGCTGAATCAGAAACTTGCTGTAGCAGTCCATCGACCCGCTGACGTCACACAGGAGCATCAGCTTAGCCTTCTTGATCTTGCGCCGCCGCATCGCCAGCGACACCCCGTCGCGCCCGTAGACTGCGTTCTTCCGCCACGTCCTCCTGAAATCGATCTCTGCGCCGCGCCGTTCCGGTTCGCGTCGGCGACTCCTTCGGTTGGCGATAATCGAAACGATCTCGGCGATCACACGGCGAGCCTGCTCCACCTCGGCGTCGCTCATGGCCGCAAGATCCTTCTGCATCAGCACTTCATCCGGACTGTAGCTCGTGGAATCGGGGGATTCGCTCGCGTCGACCTCGACGTCATCCCCTTCCTCGGATTCAGTCTCGGTGGCGGCCTCCAGCTGTCCGTCCGACCCCTCTCCGTCGTGGGCTTCAGGATCATCATCCCAGTCGGAAGCCTCGGAAGAATCGTCCGAAAGTCCCCTATCCCAGAACGTTTGGAACACCTGATCAAACGTCT
>Ga0209501_10004201_pt1 | contig 13983 bp, 7 predicted proteins | sample ArcticOcean_MG_C_4_FD_187434 | JGI IMG/M metagenome (GOLD analysis project Ga0209501, IMG submission 187434) | Marine microbial communities from western Arctic Ocean - ArcticOcean_MG_CB4_134 (SPAdes) (version 2) | ecosystem: Environmental > Aquatic > Marine > Oceanic | place: Arctic Ocean...
TAACTTGAACTCTCGAGTGAACTTCCTGCGATTCTTGCGAGCCATAGATATGCCTCCTGGTGGTGGAGAAGACACTCTACAGATACAAAACACTTAACTCATTGTCCACTAAATCGGGAAGACCAAGTTGCCTACCCTCGCCACTGCAGTAGCTTGCCCTCGCCTCTCCTAAGGCATCACCCGAAACACAGTAGAACTCATAGCCTCCTGGCCATTTCTCAAGTCCTTGGCCACTACGCGGAATGCCCACGGCCCGGGAGTGAGGCCCTGCATATCCAGCGTCAGGTAATTCGGCTCCCACGGTCGCGACTCCTGGAAGGTATTGGAAACAGCCGTTGTCCAGGTTGGATCAGGCGCTCCCTCTCCGCGGGATTCGGGCAGCAGTCTCGTCTGGTAGGTCACCTGGTAATTCGTAGAACCGAACTCGTCGCGACTCAAATTATAAATCTCGAAATAGAACGAAATGTGTCCATCCCGTTGGCATTGTTTTAGCGGATTGGGCAGCACCATAAACCGGTCTCTTCCAAACGGTCGGCTCTCCTGCTCTACGATGCGCTGCGCGACCAATAGACCGCTCATCTCCAGATCCTCGTTCCCGAATCGCCGGATTTGCAGCGAATCCCTGAAACTTCCCAGCGTCTTCGCCACGCGGTCTTCCGCCTCTACCGCAAGGTGATAGGTGCCGGGATCCAGACTCAGCCGCTCCCCCCAGAACAGATACCCTTCCAGGATGATATTCCCTTCGATCCACGGCATCTTCTTGAGCGACTGGATCGTCTCCTGGACCTCGTTCCAATGAGAATCGAAAAGAAACAGGCCCTGCTTCAGGTCCACTGCCTGCACCCCGGAACCGACCTTCGTGTGTGTCACCTCTTCACCCGGCAAAGCATAATAGAGTTCGAGGCGCGTCTTGCCGTCTTCATCTCTGAATTGGGCCATCTGAAAGGGCGCGTCGTACTGTCTTAACCAGTACGGATCTTCGTAATGTTCCGGAATTCGCTCCAGCAAATCCTTGTATCGGCTTCGAACCGTCCCTTGCATCCATACCTCGAGGACATTCCAGCGGTCCTCGTTGATACGCTCGAACGTAATGCTGAACCCCGGATAGCTCCAAGTCTCCCGCAGCAGTACGAAATTTGCACGGTCGAGATATATATTTCTCGATCCGGGATGCCCGTATCGAATATAGGCCTGGCCGCGATCGGTTGCCCACCCTTCAGCACCTGAATCAGGATCACCATATCTTAGATTCGCATAAGCGACCCGCCTGCAGTGCTCTAGAAGTCGTTCGTTGCTTGGTGTGAGAAACAGAGGATCTCGGCCCTTCCAGTATCGTCTCAAAGCCTCGTCGTCAGGAAGATCGTCGGTCTGTTGGAGCTCCTTGCGATCAACAAGCATCACAATCGACTTCATGAACTGCCGCTCGGTCTCGGACATCCGGTCTAATCCGGCGGAATAGGAACTGAACGCGGAATCCAGATCCTGCTTCTCCTGAAGCCCGAGACCCATAAAGAAATAGGCGTGCCAATCTTCGGGATGTTTTGCAATGTAGGACTGAAAAAGATCGGCAAGTTCCTCGGGCATGTGGCCTTCGTAGTAAACCTGGCCAAGCAGAATGCGGGCGCGCCTGTGTTCCGGGTCCAGGGAGAGCACCTCGGTCAAATAGCCGATGGCCTGATCCCTCATGCTCTGCCCGTATGCACCATAGTTGAATCGTTTTTTGCGAGCCGGCCCCGTCTTGAGGGTTTCCCTTTCCAGATTATACATCATCTCCCGTGCCGCGTGCCGGCCTGCCCAGTAGAGGGCCTTCACACTCGCTGGATTTTCTGAGATGACTTTTCGAACCTGCTTGTAGAATCTGTCCCTTTGGGCCGCTTGCCAGTAGATTTCGGCAAAGGTCATCTGGTAGTCTACATTGTCGGGCTCACGCTTGATCGCCCGCCTGAGCCACTGCTTCGAAAACTGGCGCGAGAGAACGCTGTTCTGGGTGAGATAGTATCTGGAAAGCGCGTGCATAGCCCTGCCGGTTTCATCCTCGCGAACGGCCTTTTCCATCAGACCTACGCGCTTCGAATGGGAAAGGGATGTGTCGGCAGCGGACGCAAGCAGGCTGTCGACCTGCTTCTCATCCCCTCCATACACAGGGACCACGCTGCCAACTACGAGTACGGCAAGAATAAACGCGCGAACCATTCATCTATCTCCTGAATCTGTTCAACACATCGCAAAAAACGAATTGAATGCTTCTGTTCGCCTGCTGAAAACGAATGGTGCCCATCGTTAGGGAACGATTCTGAAAACGGAGGAAGCCACCGCCAGTTGTCCGCTGCTGATGTCCTCTACCACAACCCTGAAGGCACGCAATCCGGGAACCGACCGTTTCAGATCCAGCCGCATGTAGTGCGGCTCCCAGGACCTGGACTGATTGAACACATGTGACACGGCCGTGGTCCATTTTCCGAGATCTCCCTCGAAAAACCGGCCCTCCTGTAGCACCCGCGTCTGATAGGTGACCCTGTAATTTGATTGGCCGAACGCGTCGCGCCTCAGATTGTAAACCTCGAAATAGAAGGACATGCTCCCGTTTGAGTGGCACTTTCCCACAGGATCAGGGAGAATCATGAAACGGTCCCTGTCCAGTGGTCCATCCTCCTTCTCCACAATGCGGCGAGCGGCAAGCAAACTGCTCACCTCCAGTTTTTTCCGACCGAATCGGCGCACGTTCAATGAGTCGCGGAACGTCCCGATCGTGTTGGAAGACCGGTCCTCTACTTCAGCAGCAAGGAAATAGCTCCCGGGATCGAGGGTCAATCTTTCATTGGCGAACAGATACCCTTCGCGCGACATCTGGTTGTACTCGACCCAGGGCATTCGGGTAACTTTTTCGATGTCATATCGGAGGGTGTCACCCGAAGCACCGAACAGGAAGAACCCTTGCCGCAGATCCACTTCGCCCACACCGGCTTCGGCCGTGCTGTGATTCACCTCACTGCCCGGGAGCGCGTAATAGATTTCAACACGGGTTCGCCCATCCGGTTCCCGGAACTGGGCGATCTGGTTGGGGGCTTCGTATCGTTCCCATTTGTACGGATCCATGTAAAAATCCGGCACTCGGCTTACCAGCTCTGAAAACCCCATTTGCTGGCCGCGTGCCCATACCGATCCGAAACGAAACAGGTCTCTTATCCCGCCATACTTGAAATGGATTCGGAAGCGATCGTATATCCAGGTTTCCCCAGAATAGAGCTGGGCGACCCGTGAAAGCGGCTGCCCATATCGAATATATGCCTGTCCCCGGTCACTCCTCCAACCCTGCATCTTTGTCCGGGGATCCCTGAATCGCAGATTGGAGTAGGCCACTCGCCTGCAATGCTCCATTAGCCGCTCATTGACAGGTGTGAGAAAAAGGGGATCCTTGCCTGTCCAGAATCTTCTGATGTCCGAGGCCTCTGGAAGGTTCCTGCGTTTTTCCAGATCCTTCTTTTTGCTCAGGAGAAACATGGACTGCATAAATGCCTTTTCTTCCGAATTCATCAAGTCAACAGCGCGTGAGTAGGACCGGAAGGCAGATTTCAGGTTATCCTGTACCTGATAACCCAGACCCAGAAAGAAGTGCCCATCCTGGTCCGCAGGATACTGTTCGGTGTACTCCTTGAAAAGAGACACCAGGTTTCCGGGCTGACCGCCGTCATAGTAAACAAGAGCCAGCAGCACCCTGCTCTCCCGGTTTCCCGGACTGTTCTCGAGAATCCGCTGGAGATACCCGGTCGCCTCCTCCCGATCCTTGTGGGCGAACTCATCGAGATGTATACGACCCCGTTCTCGCTCGCCATCCATATAGAACTGTATCTGCCACATCAGAAACTGGCTCGCCGTGTAGAGCCCCCGTTTGTGATTCGAGTCCAGTTCTATCGCTCGTTTGGCCTGTGTATAAGCATCCTCCCTGCGATCCCAGATCCACAGAAGCTCTGCATAGGTTGCCCTGTAATCGGGATTATTCGGTTCGCGTGTGACGGCCCGCAGTGCCCAGTGTTCCGCATCCTGGGCAGACGTCTTCTTCCCACCCACCATCAACACCCGGGCCATCACGTCCATCGTTCGCGGAGACCACTCCAGCTTCGTCGCACGGCTGGCCGCACGTTTCCGGGACTTGTAGCGTAACTCCTCGTCCATTGCCATCACAAGCAAGGAGTCGACAGTTGGACTGTGTTTTACCGCCGCCTCGAGCTTTCCAATCCCCAAAGCCAACGCAACAGCCATCCAGACTACCATCTCAATTTCGCCTCATACATTGATGTCCATCGGTGTTCCACGTCTCTCGCCCACCGTGTTCGCGAACATCTATCCTCTACACTCACCCACAGCTGGTTCGCTTCCACGATCCCCCCCGTACGTTCGAGCCTGCCTGCCCTGAGTAGCAGCTTGCTGCGTATCGAAGGGTCGAGAACCGGCGATCACCCAAATCCATCTCCTACTCACCTCTCAACCCTCGCCTCTCTACCATTTCACCCTGAACGCCGTTATACCCTCCACATCCTGATTCCCTTCCAGATCCTTCACCGACACCCGGAACGCTCTCACCCCAGGTTCAGACTCATTCATCTTCAGGGTCAGTCGATAGGTCTCCCAGTCTCTCGACCCGCGGTAGTCATAAGATACCGCCGTTGTCCAGTCGGGTTCGGAAGAATTGACCTGTTCCTCCGGAAGCATCTGCATCTGATAACTCACCTGATAATGGGTGGCACCGAAGGTGTCTTGTGTCAGATTATAAATCTCGAAATAGAAAGACGCCTGACCATCGCGGGTGCACTGCTTCAACGGGTTTGGCAAAATCAGAAACCGTCCCCTTCCATAGTCTCCTTCCTCCTTTTCAACAATCCGCCTGGCCATCAGCAGGCTGCTGATCTGTAAGGAATCGGAACCGAAGTCCCTAACATGGAGCGAATCCCGGAAGGTCCCCACCTTTTCGGATTTCTGATCCTGAGCCTCTGCAGCCAGGAAATACGATCCCGGTTGAAGCGTCAACTGCTCCGCAGCGAACAGGTATCCTGCTTCGTTCGACGTGTAGTTGACCCACGGCATTCGGCTCAACCTGCCGACCTCCTGTTTCAGCGTATCCCAGTCCGAATCGAAAAGGAACAGGGCCTGTTTGATATCCACTTCCCGCACCCCGGGAGCCAGTTCCCGGTTGACCACCTGCTCCTCCTGCAGCGCATAATACACCTCAACGCGGGTCCCGCCTTCCTCACTTCTGAATTGCGCGTACTGGTAGGGGACATCGTACTGATACAGATACTTGTAATGATCCGGTTTCATCTTCACCAGATCCGAGAAGGACAACTCGAGGTAACCCAGGTTTGCTTTACCGAAACGCCAGGAATCCCACGTATTGGTTTGCTCGAATTTCACATCGAATCCATCGTAGGACCACTTCTCGGTTCGTGGCGTGAATTTGTACAGCACCCCGGAAGTGCCTGCGTTCCGCTGCATTTCTCTCTGTTCCTCCATCGTCTTGTCCAGACCCAGATCGATATCCGCAGCCACCATCCCTCTGGCAATCGGATCGCCGTATCTGATATAGGCCTGACCCCGGTCGCTCCGCCATCCCTCTAGACTATTTCTGGGATCCCCGAAACGCAGATTTACATAGGCGACCCTTCGGCACTGCTCCATAAGGCGCTCATTCAAATCTGTAAGGAATAACGGATCGCGCCCGAACCAGAAGCGCTTGATCTCCGCCTCGTCCGGTAGTGGAACGCCATCCTTTTCGGCCTTCTCGTCTCTCATCATGAATACAGACTGCATGAATCGGCGCTCCGGTCCATTCATCCTGGCCAGTCCCTCTACATAGGACTGGTATGCGCGCTCCAACTCGCCGTCCATCTGGTATCCCAGACCCCTGAAAAAATAACTGTCGCGATTGTCCGGAGCGATCTTCAGATACCCATCGAATAGTGAGACCAGTTCCGCCGACTTTTGAGCCATGTGGTAAACCAGACCCAGATGCACGCGCGATGGCCAGTGATGGGGGTCGACCTCGAGCGCACGCGTGAAGAAGTCAATCGCGACATCCACATCCATGTCGGCATATCCACGCTGCACGTACGTTCTTCCCGCCATCACCGTATCGTCTCGGTAATCAGGCTTATCGTAGTCGTCCGACTCGGTAAAAAAGGTCATCTCCCACGACCATGCCACAAACCGCCCGGCCCAGTACAGCGCCTCCACGCAGTTTGGGTCCAGTTCCAGCGCCTCCCTTGCCTTCTTGTACGAACTCTTTCTGGGGGCCAGTGATCCTCCAGATTGCCACACCAAACCGGCATAGGTTCCGAGATACTTTGCGTTCTCCGGTTCCCGCTTCATCGCCTTCTTCACCCAATGCTTGCTGGCCTGCCTGGAAGACCCCGGCCCCTTTTCGAAGTACAGTTGCGAAAGGGCGAACATAACCTGCCCTGAGATGTCAAGATCCAGGGCCGTTTTTAAAACAGATTCGCGATCTTCGAAGGAAAGGGCCGTGTCGGCCGCCGCCGTTATCAGGGAGTCCACTTTCGCAGCCTCACTCCGTATGGCCCCCACGGAGGATGTACCCACCAGCACGAGAAGTGAAAACAGTGCGAGGAATTTGATCATATGCAATTACGATCTCCAGTCCACAAGCGAATAAGAACCCTTCAAAGATAGCAGATAACCGAATCGGAGTAAATCCCCGTCGAGCGCAAGCAGGAAGTTCATGGAAATAGAAAAGGCCCGGCAAAAACGATTTCCCGGACCGTTCTGATTGAGGATTTCTGTAAGGAATCCCTGCTACATTTGTGTATCCCGTCTGACCCTGATTTGCAGGCCTACTCCACATTCATCAAGATAACGAATCGGTATCGGACATTCAAGCCCATCTCGCGTAGATCACGGCAGTCTATCACCGGTTCGCATCGATTCCCTTCCTTTTCGGTAGCCCGGTGCAGTCCACCTGGGAGTGTGTCCTCCTTCGTATCGGTCCTTCCTAATGCAGCGTCAGTTCTACCGAGGCCTCTTTTTCCGTTCCTGCATGTTTGTCACTTACCTTGATATCCAACCTGAAATCGCCTTTCCCCGCACGGCTGAGATCCAGTGACAGATATTCGATCGAGTCCGGTGTCTCTCCAATCCGGTCGACTGAAACCGCGGTCGCAGCCTGCTTGCCAGTTCCGAATATGGCCAGCAGTTTCCTGATCCCCTTATGCTTCAACCGGGTAAGGGTATACTCCACCTCGAAAGCAGTCGTGCCGCCGGCAGATGGCGTGAGATTGTAGAGTTCGAAGTAGACATTCACCGGATCCTTCCGGGGGAAACGTCTGGATGGATTGGGGATGATATGAATCCCGCGGGACGAAAAGGCCGGATCGGCCTCCTTGTCTGGATCCACCACATATGCCGGCACGATCGTACTCACGTCCAGTTCTGTCGAAGAGATCTCCGGAACCCTTATCCCACCCTTCCAGCCACCCATGAGCGAACCCTTACTCGGTCGGATAAAGAATGCCGCCTGGAACGAATCCGGTTCCGCCCGCGCACGAAGCGAACCAATCCCCCATTCCTCATACTTCAGCGCATCCCACTCTGCCGTTGTAACCACGCCGTGCTGGTTCTCCAATCGATTCCACTGCAAATCGTGCAGCGAGAAGCCGTACTCCAATGCAGGTTCGGCGGACCCCAGACCTTCCGTGGCATCCTTCAGGTCTTTCAGGTCCATAGAATAATACAATTCTACGAAATTCTGCCCCTCATCCCCTTTGAAGTAAGCCAGATACGAATCATAGTCCAGCGGACTCACCTTTTCTTCCCAGGTGTGACGGTCCAGTTCCAGCCCTTCTGAAATGGACCTCTGGGTCTTTCGAATGTGCTTTTCCACTTCCCATCGAACCCGGGCCGCATTTCGGTCGCCAAAAACAGACTCCACGAGCCGCCAGTTGCTACCCACCGAGGTGGGCGACGCCGCGAAGTTGAACACCATTTCCGGTAACTCCTCGGTTTTCCAATACCACCAGACCTCTCGAAGATCCGCCGGCTTCTGGGTATCCGACGGTTGGCCATGCCGAACATAGACCAGCCCCATGTCGTTGAATCGGTCATTCAACATGGTCGTTTCTGGAAATTCGAGATGATCGAATTTGTCAGGATCGTTAAACCAGCTTCTGACTCCATCGAACAGGTAATTCTGCTCCACATACAGAAGTCTGCGGTAATGTTCAGCCAGTCTCGCATTGATCTGCACCGAAGGCGTGGGGTCACGACTTACCCACATTTTTCTGAAAAATGCCACCCACTCCGCTCGCGTCTGAATCTTTCTGAAGGCCGCCATCTCATCCGCGTTTACAACATACTTGACGTCTTGGAACAGCAACTGCGCATCCAGCGAATCCTGGATGCTCTCAACGGCCCGCCAGAACCTGGCTTGACCCTTGTCGCGATCGGCCTGCGCGTATGAAAGCCTCGCCATTGACAGATACGCAGGGACCACACTGACGGGTGGGTCCATCGCGATCCAGGCACTCAAAACGGAATCCGCCCTCGCCAGTTCTCCTTTGCATCTGAAGGCTTCACCTTTGAACAATTCAACCAGGTGAAACTCCTGCTCATCCAGCCATTCCAACACACCATCCGGCCCGGAATTATCCAGAAAGTGGATATACAAACGAAACAGACCGAAATGGGCCGATGCCAGATCCGGTTTTAACCGAACCTGTTGTTCACCCAGGAGAATGGCCTTTTTGTACTGACCCTGATAACGCTTGAGCACTGCGTGCTGATAATGGACATCCTCGAAATGCGGGTCGTCTTCTTCGACTGATCGGAACAGCTGCTCGGACTTCTTCCATTCCATATACCGCATCACCGTGGCCAGAAACTTTCCGTTTTCACGATACGCAATGGCCCTGTTCAGCATTGCGGACAGGTTCCCGCGTTCTCTCTCGAGAATCTTCCCGTAAGCCTTCTTTGCTGCAACCCAATCCTCCTGAATGAAGGCCAATCTTCCGAGACTCCAGAGTACGGAAGTCAGCGAGGGATTTCGGTTGAGCGCCCTGTTGTAATAGAACTTCGCATCCTTGTAATTCTTCTGCCTGAAATAGACATCAGCCATTCCAGCATAAGCCAGAGCATGCCTGGAATTCGACGCCACAGTCTCCTTGAAACTCGACAACGCGCCTTCCAGATCATCCGCATCGAGTTTCACCAGTCCCTCTCGATAGGACGCGGGTTCCGGCGCCGGCTTCACATCGAGGGGTTCAACGGAAGCTTTCACATCTGGTGCGTCTGTCAGGCAGAACGACAGGCACACCAGGGACAGGATTCGAAGACACATCATGATCACCTCAAACCGTCGAAAGCGTCTAGTTCAGACTCCGCGCGCACCATAGGAAAGTTCAGTAATGCTTAAAGAAGGAAATTGGAGGGTTTCGAGATGATGACTGACGTGGTGGTTTTTCAAAAATCAGATGCTGAATTTATCGCCCCGTACGTTCGAGCCTGTCGAGAACAAGGCATCATCCGAGCGATCACCCATCACTCGCCTCTCGACCCTGGTAACTATCCTCTCGGCCGCTCAACATACTCATTCACCCCTGCCACCGCCTCACCCCTGAGCAAAAACGCAGTCGGCCAGGGCTCTTCCGAAGTGATCCTCGTACTCGTCGGGATATATCTAATCGTCAAACCACACCGCCGGTTGGCCGAAGTATTCGGATTCGATCCGTGAATCAGGTTGGGATGATGCACCGACACATCACCCGCTTTTAGCTTTATATCAACCGCCTTTCCCTCCTCTACAAACTCCGAATCAATCTCCGAACTGAGCACATTCGCCACGTCCGTTCGCCGATTCATCTTCTGAAGATCGGTCTTGTGCGAAGCAGGGATCACACGCATGCATCCATTTTTAGGTGTGGCGTCGTCCACCGCAAGCCACAACGTGGTCACCTCCATCGGATCCAGAGGCCAGTAGCTCCCATCCTGATGCCAGAGAACCGGTTGGCCATCTTCCGGCGGCTTCGAAATGTAGTGCGAAGCGAACAAGGCGATATTGGGACCTATAAAGAGCTCTGCAATATTCAGCAAACGATCATCTCCTACCAGCCCAACCCAGAAGGAGTCATTGGCCATCAGGTGATGATGAAGATGCTCTGGACGAAGATCAGGGTGTTTACGACACAACCAATCCACATGGTCGCTCACCTCTCTGACCTTATCCGCATCCAGCACATCACGGCAGATGGCGTAACCCACCATCTCATATTCCTGAAGAACACGATACTTTATCTTCGCCAGATCTGCCATTGTGTCTCCCTTGCGACCTCAACTGAGCAGTGGATTCACGACTTCTATCCCGTCATACTTCTGCCCGGGGTTGTAGTCTTCGCTCCATATTACCCCGACTTGAGACTTTTTCGCGGCCGCCAGAATCAGGGCATCCCAGAAAGAGGTGCGCCACTTCTCGTGCAGGCGAGTGCCTTCCATTAGAAGTGCAGCATCATTGTCGACAATCCGCCAAGAACAGTAATCAGAAATCGTCCGTCGGGCATCCACAATAGAGACCTTCTTCCGGATCAAGTTCACGTACAGCTCCTGCAAGACCTGGACACTTGAAGCTAGCAGTGGACTTTGGTATCGCTACTCCTCCGTCCAGTTCTGAATCGCCACCAACCCAGTCGTCGGGCACGCCATGGACCATAAAGTGTGCAGCCCGTTCGAGATACTCCTGTGCCGCCCTATCCTTCGGATCTCGTTCCTGAACCTGGTTGAATTTCACACCTGCTTTGGTGAATTCTCGTTCCTAACACAAATGCAATCCATCCGCACTTGCGATTGCTATTCTGTTTCCTGAGTAGACTTCCTCCACATGAGGTGGGACTCTTAGGTTTTTTTTGCATAACCCAATCCAAACTGACATCGATTGAAGGGATTTCCACCTGTACCGTTTCTACCTGCATCGACTCCACGTTCAAATGAAACGTTCCGCAATGTAACGTCATATTCTGCACAGAGAAAAGAGAATCTTGCACACTTAGAAGCGATCACTCTGGTTGAAGCATGAGGCCAATGAGACCTCCAGCCGCTGGCCGACCCACGCTACCAAACTCAGTGCGAAAAGGCCCGATCTCCAACATCAGAGATCGGGCCTATCGTGTTCAGCGCAGCGTGGTCAAAGCCGAACGTTTCACGGGGCACCCCAGGTGATCCGAACCGAGGAAGTTTCTTGGTGCCAGCCAATCGAGCCGAGGTCCGGACGGTAGCCCATGTTTATGCCGACCTTGTCACCCCCATACTGATCGTGTTCGAAGAGCCATACCGATGCGTTCCCACACGCCCCCGGGAAAACCTCCTCGAAACCGACCTGAGTGATGGTGTCGTTCCAGTCCGTCTTGTCCCAACCCGAGGTGTCGGTCGTCTTCGAGGCCTTCACCAGGGCATAGAGGAGGTCCTGTTGGGTGTAGACGTAGTCGTTCAATTCGACGCCGACGGTTTTGCCCGCCTCGTCGAGAAGCATCTGCTGGGGGTCGGGCAGTTCGATCCCCATCTCATCCAGCAGTTCGTCGATGGCGAGTCCCTTGGCGGTGCCTTTCGGGTCCGACAAGAACTGGGCAACCAGAATCCAGGTCATGGGATCCTCGAGCTTGGCGAGCTCGCCGTGGTAGACGACGTCCTTGAACCGCTCGAACATACCGGGTGGGCCACCGTAGTGTTCCTCGAACCCGTTCGGGAACGCAAACTGGTGGATGTTCTTTGTCACCTGCTGCCCGTCCCTCTCTGCTGTGATCTGGACGAGGCAGGGCCCCTGCAGCTGCGGGGGAGGCCTCCTCCACACGTCAATCTCGACGACGCCTGATGATGCCAGCTGACCAGCGGCGGGAGTCTGGCCGCCAACGTGTCCCAACGCGGGCTGAACGTCTGTGTACGTGTATTGGACATCGGCCGTTAGGCCCAGTGCGGCAAGGGCATTAATGGCCGCCTGCTCCGTCATCTCATACAAGTTAGGCGTGGGTTCATACATCTTCCACACGTTGATCTCGACGGTACCTCCTGGCGTTGTGTATGTACCAGCGGTGGGAGCCTGGCCGCCAACGTGTCCCAACGCGGGCTGCACGTCGGTGAACGTGTAGCGGACATCGGCGACCAGTTCCAGTGCGGCTAGGGCATTGGTGGCGCCTTGTTGCGTCATCTCGTACAGGTTGGGAACCACGGTATACATCTTCCACACGTTGATCTCCACGGTGCCTCCCGGCGTTGTGTATGTACCAGCCGGGGGAGCCTGGCCACCAACATGTCCCAGCGCGGGCTGAACATCGGTGAACGTGTAGCGGACATCGGCGACCAGTTCCAGTGCGGCTAGGGCATTGGTGGCGCCTTGTTGCGTCATCTCGTACAGGTTGGGAACCACGGCATACATCTTCCACACGTTGATCTCCACGGTGCCTCCCGGCGTTGTGTATGTACCAGCCGGGGGAGCCTGGCCACCAACATGTCCCAGCGCGGGCTGAACATCGGTGAACGTGTAGCGGACGTCGGTGTTCAGGCCCAGTGCGGCAAGGGCATTGGTGGCCCCCTGTTGAGTCATCTCGTACAGGTTGGGTACCACGGTATACATCTTCCACACAGTGATCTCGACGGTGCTACCCGGTGTTAAGTATGTACCAGCCCCAGGATTCTGCCTGCCCACGTGACCCAACGCGGGCTGCACGTCGGTGTATTCGTAGCGGACGTCGGCCTTCAGGCCCAATGCGGTAAGGGCATTGATGGCTGCCTGTTGCGTCATCTCATACATGTTGGGCACCACGGCGTCTGTCTGGGCCGGGGCGGTCGTACCTACGGTGAGAAGTGCGAGAGTCACCACGAACCTAACGGCCCTAATGATGAAGTTTCTGTTCGTGAACATGCGTCCTCCTAGTGGTGGTTGAACTATCGTGTCGAGTTCCTCAATCTGGTCGAATGTCACTACTGCAAAGGGTGCGCCAAACAGGACGGGTTTAGCAGAAAACCGCTTGTAGTAGGGGTTGTCGGTCGGACATGCGTCTGTGGCAGCATGAGATGTGTAAGTACATGTATCATTGTGCAAGTGTGTCTATGTGATCAGATCAAGCTGTCATAGGAACTCAGTCCTTCGCCTGTTCGGGATGACCGGCATTCTGTGTTACTACGTGGATGAGTCAACGCTTCGATCTGCTACAACGGCGTACTCGTTTAGAGTTGGGTCCTACCTTCGCGGCCCGTGGTCGCCTTTGATTCTATGGTCTACGGAGTCGTGTGCCAGATCTGGCCAACCGCCTCCGTGTTCTGGACCATCCAGGCCATACCTCCCCGCCGGACCGATGGCGGCCTCGATCGGCAACCCGACCCTCGTGCCGTCCTCCTCCCGGTCATGCACATGACCGTCCTCGGTGAGGACGTCGGGGCTACCATCGAGAGCGACGTCGACCCGGACGCCGCACCCGTCTGCGTAAGTCACCCAGTGATAGTTGGTGCCGTCTCACTTGTGGAGGAGGTAACCGGCACCCTTGTGCCCTTTAGGGCCTCTTCTTCTTGTACTGTCTCTGCTGGACTTATTTGACCTCCACGAATCCCCCGGCGGCCGAATCCCAGCGCCACACGGTGTTGTTCTGAGCCACGACCCAGGGGTTGCCCGAGGGATCGACGACGATGTGGTCCCCGGCTCCGTTGACGGGTTGCCACCACGTACCGTCCCACTTGCGGACCGTGTTGTCTAAGGCGATGCCGAAGACGGTTACGTCCGCACCGGCCGCGATGTCCAGCAGGCCGCCCCCGAGCTTGGCGATGTCACCGAGACTATAGCGCCAGGGGTGCCGGTCCGTGTCCAGGACCCAGGGGTTGCCCTGATTGTCGACGGTGATGTACGTGAACTGCAGATGGCTGGCGCTTGCGGGTAGAACGTGCTGCCACCAGGTACCGTCCCACTTCCGGATGGTGTTGTCGAGGGCAATGCCGAAGACGGAG
>Ga0209501_10004204_pt1 | contig 13977 bp, 13 predicted proteins | sample ArcticOcean_MG_C_4_FD_187434 | JGI IMG/M metagenome (GOLD analysis project Ga0209501, IMG submission 187434) | Marine microbial communities from western Arctic Ocean - ArcticOcean_MG_CB4_134 (SPAdes) (version 2) | ecosystem: Environmental > Aquatic > Marine > Oceanic | place: Arctic Ocean...
AATCAAAGAAGTTTTCTTTTCGTTCTTGAAGAGTATTATTTGGAAATAGAATGTCATAAATTAATTCTATTTTTTTAACCTGATCATTAAGTTTTCTTTTTTGAGCTCTTAATAGTTTTTTCTCAAGATTATCTATGCCTTTATATTGTTTGGCTTTTTGAGCCCTTACAGCGCCCTCAAAAGAAGAGTCAGTCTTAGAAACAATTTTTTCTAAATATTCAAATTGTGAATCAAGTTTATTCTTTAGAAATTGTAAATCCAAACTTATACTTGAGATCTCTTTAATTTTATTTTTGATTAAATGATTTTTTCCTTTTAATAAATCGGAATATGATATGTTAAGTTTAGCAATGCTTTTAGAAATCTTAGAAGAAACTAGTAATGCTGAATCTCTGATAATTAAAATAGGTAAAATGATATTTTGATTATCAAAAAAAGCTTTTAATTGTAACCAATAAGAAATCTCTCCAGCACCTCCAATATATGCGATATTTGGAAGAATTACTTCCTGATACAAAGGGCGTATTAATACGTTTGGAGAAAATCTTTCAGGAAATTCAATTAACTCTTTTTCCATTTCAGCGTTAGTAAATAATATCTTCAAATCACTTAATTCAAATCCATTGTTAGTTTTTATAATTCTGTTTCTTTCTCCTTTAGTAATATAAAAAAGGTTTATTTCTCGAGGATTTACTTGAGGTTTATAATTTTTATTATAGTCTTTCCTCAAGGTATCCGTTTGAATTTTAACTTGTTTCTGACAATTTTGATCAAATAATTCATGTTTAAAAAACGGAATCATAATTTCCTTCAATTTTCTTGAATTGGCATCTAAAATTAATAATCCATAATCACAAAAAAGCCTATTAACTATTCCAAATGTAGCTTCAGAAAGGGTTTTTGTTGATAAATACGTTTCTTTAATGATTGTTTTAATAGCCATAGAAGATTCTGAAACTCCTAGTTCCTCTTCTATAAATAATCTTAAACAGTCAAGTTTTTCTATACTAAGCTCTCCTACAGGTCCTCCGTTTGTTTCATTCCAAGCAATTTTTCTTCCTTTAAAATAAAAGCTACTAATTTCTTCAAAATCATGATCTTCAGAGGCCATCCAAAAAACAGGGATGTAATGGTTTCCTGTTTTTTTATTATTTAACTGATTTGATAGTTTTATTATACTTATAATCTTATAGATAAAATACAAAGGTCCTGTCATTAGACTTAATTGATGACCTGTTGTAATTGTAACTGTGTTTTTTTTAGATAAAAATTTCAAATTTTTCTCTACATTCTTAGAAATCTTTATATCTACATATTGGTCTCTAAAAACTTCAATTAATTTATTTCTATTAGCATCAGGAAATTCTTTTAATTTAAAATCAGACAGATTGATTAGAGAGTCCATGCTAGGAAAAGAAGTTATGGATGAAATTAAGCCCTTATTTTCATCTTGATAATCCTTAATTAATTCAGAATAAATATTTAATGAATTATATGGAATTTGATGCACTTTCATTCTAAATAATTTCCGTAAAGATATTTGATTTTTTATAACCGATATAATCCTTCATGTTTAAAAATTATATTCTTTTTTTGTTTAACATTGGTAAGCTATACGTCTAAATCTCAAAAAGTAAGTTCACCTGACTCTTTTTTAGGGTATGAACTTGGGATAGTTTTTTCACGACATCATCAAGTAATAGATTACTATAAATATTTAGACTTAAACTCGGATTGGGTTACTATCTAAAAAAAGAATCTACAAAAGTTTTAGGATCAAAAATTTGTAAATCCTCAATTTTCTCGCCTATTCCAATATACTTTACAGGTATTTTAAATTGATGAGAAATTCCTAAAACGACACCACCTTTAGCAGTACCATCTAATTTAGTTACTGCTAAAGACGATACATCTGTAGCAGAAGAAAACTGCTTAGTTTGTTCGAATGCATTTTGACCCGTTGACCCATCTAAAACAAGTAGAACTTCATGAGGTGATTCTGGAATAACTTTATCCATAACCCTTTTTATTTTAGAGAGTTCGTTCATTAAATTTACTTTATTATGGAGTCGACCTGCAGTATCTATTATCACTACATCAATATTTTGTGCTTTAGCTGATTTTAAAGTGTCAAATGCAACTGAAGCTGGATCACTTCCCATATTTTGTTTAATTAATTGAACACCGACTCTTTCTGCCCAAACTTGAAGTTGATCTATAGCACCTGCTCTAAATGTGTCAGAAGCACCAAGTATAACTCTTTTTCCAAGGGTTTTATATTTATGAGCAAGCTTTCCAATTGTAGTTGTTTTGCCTACACCATTTACTCCAACAACCATTATTACATATGGTTTACATGGAAGGGATGAATCAAAATTTGAACTAACACTAGAATGTTGTTCTAAAAGTATTCCTACTATCTCTTCTTTTAATATCTTATTTAATTCATTTGTCCCTAAAAATTTATCTTTAGAAACTCTTTTTTCAATATTTTCAATTATTTCAATTGTAGTTTCTACACCAACATCAGATGTTATAAGAACTTCCTCTAAGTCATCTAATACATCAACATCTACTTTGCTTTTACCTATTAATATTTTTCCTAATTTAGAAAAAAATGAATTTTTAGTTTTTTCCAAACCTTTATCAAGGATATTATCAGTATCTAAAGATTCACTCTCAGTATTTGTGTCTTTTAGTTGGTCTTCATAAATTTCAAACTCTGGTTCTAGTTCTGGTTTGGGATCCGGTTCATGCTCAGGCTCAGATTCTGTTTCTGGCTCAGGTTCCGGTTCAAACTCCGTTTCAGGTTCCGGTTCTAGTTTTGGTTCAATTTCATGAATAGGTTCTTCTAAATAATCTTTTGAAGTTTCCTCTTTTTTATTTTTACCCTTTAAAAAAGATACAATTGATTTAAATATTCCCATTTTATTAAAATTAAAAAAGCTACTTTTAAAAGTAGCTTTTTTAAATAAGATTTAAAGAGTTATGTGTTTGGTTAATTATGGGTTTATTGCAATAACATAGAATAAAAGCAACAATAAAAATTATTATAACAACTTCACCTAAGTTATTGTTTAATTTTTTTTTAATCATCAAAGTCTAATTTTCAGTATCTTCTTTAGCATCACCTTCATTACTTTCATTTTCATCAGTAACTTTTTCAGTAATTACTTTTTCTTCAACAACTACTTCTTCATTTGTTACTTTTTGTTCAACTGGCTTTGGAGGAATTACTTCTTGTTTGATTGGTTTATTAGAAATCCAATCTTTAACATGTTTTGAATCTAGAATTGTTTCAACAAAACTATATGTGCCTGAATCTTTTTTTTTAACCATTTTAATTGCTTTAGTAAATCTTTTAGACCCTGTTTGAATTGTTGCTACTGATTTTTTTGCCATGGTTATTTAATTTCTTTATGAACCGTCATTTTTTTCAAAATCGAGTTAAATTTTTTTATTTCTATACGATCTGGTGAATTCTTTTTGTTTTTGGTAGTTATATAACGGGATGTGCCAGGCTGTCCTGACGCCTTATGCTCAGTGCATTCCAAAATAACTTGTACCCTATTACCTCTTTTTGCCATTTTATTTCTTGTATTTTAAAAGACCTTTTTCTTTAGCTTCTTTAATAACCGTTGATATACCTTTTTTATTTATTGTTTTTAAAACTGACACCTTAACTTTTAAGGTAACCCATTTATCTTCTTCCGGTATGTAGAAACGTTTTTTAACTAAGTTAATATCAAAACGTCGACGGGTTTTATTCATGGCTTTAGAACGATTATTTCCAAACATGACTCTTTTTCCGGTAATTTCACAAACTCTAGCCATAATTATGTAGTTTATATCTGTTTTGTTTATAAACAGGATGCAAATTTACATCTTTTTATGTAGTTACAAAACTTATTTAAAATTTATAATTAATCACTTTTTATTAATTTATAAAGCATCTCTAATGCCTTATTTGTTGTGTTGTTAATTACTCTTTCACGATGATTTCCCATTTGGTGAAATTCACAAAAAACTCCTTGAGGACCTGCAATTGCAATATAAACCTCACCTGTTTTTGAAATACCATCCACAGATGTCGGGCCAGCATTTCCAGTTGTTGCCATTCCATAATTAGATTTGAAACGCTCCTTTACTCCCAAAGCCATTGCTTCTGCAACATCCGAACTAACAACTCCCTTTTTTAAAATTATGTTATTAGGAACATTCAATATTGAGGTTTTTAGTTCATTTAAATAAGCTACTACCCCACCTTTATAAAAGTTAGAAGCACCTGGTTGGGATGTGATAACTGAGGAGATTTTACCTCCAGTACAGCTTTCCGCAATTGATAAAGATTTTTTTTTATTTGAAAGAATTTTTCCAATCAAAACTTCAATTGAACCATTATCTTCATCTCCAATATAAATATCTTCAATTAAAAGCTTTAGACTTGAGATTTGACTATCAACTTTTTCTCTAACTTTAATTTCACTCATTCCTGATGATGAGAGCCTGAGCCTGACCCTTCCTAAACTGGGAAGATAGGCTAGCTTTATTGAATCAGGAAGTTTACTTTCCCAATCTAAAATTCTAAGAGCAATAGCACTTTCTCCCAAACCATAAGTCATCAAAGTCTTATTATAAATAAAAGGTCGATTAAATAATTTTTTTAACTCAGGTACAATTGATTTCTCCATCAAAGCTTTCATCTCATAAGGAACGCCAGGCAAAGCAATAACTTCAACATCTTCTGAAGAAAACCACATCCCTGAAGCTGTTCCATATTCGTTTTTAAAAATCTTAGCTTTTGATGGTAAAAGAGCTTGCTCCCTATTCATCTCACTTATTGGAGTTGAAAAAAGATTTTTAAATAATTCTTCTATATGATCTTTAATTTTAGGATACCAAATAAGTTTATCATCAAAATAAGATGTTAAAGCATGTTTAGTTAAATCATCGCTCGTAGGCCCTAAACCTCCAGTAATAATTATGATATCACATGTTTTTCTGGATCTTTCAATGGTATTAATTATATCTTTAGGTTTATCAGAAATAGATGTGATCTGAGAAACAGAAATTCCAATGGAATTTAATGATTTTGACAAATAAACAGAGTTTGTGTTTACAATCTGACCTATTAGAATTTCATCTCCAATTGTAACTAATTCAGCTATCATAAATTCTATTTTATTTTAATTTGAAAACACTTAATATTTTCAACGAATCCTTCTAACAAGTCTTCTTCATTGACCTTGCTAACACCAGCTGGCGTTCCAGTAAATATTAGATCACCTATCTTAAGTGTGAAAAAATTTGAAATGTAAGAGATAAGGTCATCAATTTTCCACAACATTTGAGAAGAATTTCCTTTTTGGCTTAATTTATTATTTTTTTGCAAATGAAAGTTTAAATTATTTAAATCGAATTCTTTTTTATTTAACCACTTACCAATTAATGATGACCCATCAAATCCTTTTGCTTTTTCCCAAGGAAGGCCTTTAGCTTTTAAATGATTTTGTAAATCTCTTGCAGTAAAATCAATTCCAACTGTTACATCTTCATAATATTTATATGCGAATTTCTGATCAATATATTTACCAATCCTATTAATCTTAACGACTATCTCTATTTCATGATGAATATTATCAGAAAAAGGGGGTATAAAAAATGGTTGATTTTTCTGAATTAATGAGGTATCCGGTTTCATGAAAATCACTGGATCTTTTGGTTTTTGATTATCCAATTCTTTTATATGATCCCAGTAATTTCTACCTATACAGATTATTTTCAAAATTATTTTTTTTGAAGATTACTTTTTCGCATTCTAATTTGTGTCAATATTTTTTTTGTATATAATGGGAAATCTGCTTTTAATAACCAGCCAAAATATCCTGGTTCTTTTTCTAAAACATCTTCAACTGTTTGCCCTTTGTACTTGCCAAATGAAAAACTCTCTTTACTATCATTATTAAAAACTATATAACCAGCAAAATCAGCAGTTTTTCTTCTAGTCGTAAAGTCACTTAAAAAAGAAATGGATGGTTCTAAATCACTATATATTTCAAGCTGAGACATTAAAACATCATGAGTAGCTTGAGTGTCTACCATAGCTGAATGAGCATTTTCCAATTTTTTATTACAATAAAATTTAAGAGCAGCTGTAAGATTTCTTTGTTCCATTTTATGAAAAATAGTTTGTACATCTATTGTTCTTAAGTTTTTTGTTTCAAAATCTATTTCTGATCTTAAAAACTCCTCCATTAACAATGGAATATCAAAACGATCCGAGTTATAGCCTGCTAAATCAGAACCTTTAATAAAGTTGTAAATGTTTTTGGATATTTCTTTAAAAGTTGGAGCATCAGCAACTTTATCATCAGTAATTCCATGAATTTCTGACACCTCTTTTGGAATTGGCATTTCAGGATTGACTAGCCAAACTTGTTTTTCTGTTTTTTCATCAGGATGCAATTTCAAAACAGCTATTTCAACAATACGGTCAGTTGTAATATTTATACCAGTTGTTTCAAGATCAAAAAAACAAAGTGGTCTTTCTGTTTTTATTTTCATTTTAAAAAGAAAAATTTAAATCCCATTGCTCAAGATAATTTGATACGTTTTTCGCAAATTGACCTCCTGTGGCTCCATTTATAATTCTATGGTCATAACTGTGAGATAAAATTAGCTTTTTTCTAATCCCAATATAATCTCCTTTTGATGTCTCAATTACAGATGGTATTTTCCTAATTACTCCAATTGCCAAAATTCCAACTTGTGGTTGATTAATAATTGGAGTTCCCATGATTGATCCAAAATTACCCACATTAGTAACAGTGTATGTTCCGTTCTGAACATCTTCAGGTAAAAGTTGATTATTCCTAGCGCGATAAGCTAAATCATTAACTGCTTTAGTTAACCCAATTAAATTTAAATGGTCTGCGTTTTTTATTACAGGAACAATGAGGTTTCCTTCTGATAAAGATGTAGCCATTCCTATATTTATATCTCTTTTTTGAAATATTGATTCGCCTTGTAAAGAACTGTTTAAAATAGGGAAATCTCTTAATGCTTTAATTACCGCTAATATAAATAATGGAGTAAAAGTTAGCTTTTCTTTGGTTTGATTAAAAAATGATTCTTTAATATTCTCTCTCCATTCCCATAAATTAGTAACATCAACCTCAACAAAAGACTGAACATGTGCAGATATTTTTTTACTTTCAACCATATGGCTTGCTATTAACTTACCCATACGTGACATTTCAATTAATTGTCCTTTAGATCTAAGATCTTCACTAGATGATTTTTGAGAACTGTTAATTGGCTCTAAAACTATTGAGCTTTTTGAAATCAGATATTTTAAAATATCTTTTTTTGTTACCCTTCCATCTTTTCCTGTACCTGAAATACTTTCTAGTTCGACATCAGATAGATTTTCTTTTTTCGCTATACTTTTTACTAAAGGAGAATAAAAGCGTTTTGTTTTAGAAAAACTAGCATCAACAACAGATTTAGCTTCATCAATAAGCTTTGAAGCTTCAAGCACTGCTTGTGATTCGATAATGCTTTCGGAATCATTTAAAGCTAATTCCTCCTCTGAAATAGATTTTGAACTTTCATCACTAACCTGAATTTGTTCAGTTTTTTTATCTGAAATCTCATCACTTTCAATTACAGCTAAAACTTCTCCTACTTTAACTAAATCATCTATATTGAAACGTTTTTCTATTAACTTTCCTGAAAATTCAGATGGAATATCAGAATCAACTTTATCTGTAGCTATTTCGACAACAGACTCATCAGCATCAATATTATCACCAACTTCTTTAAGCCAGGCTATTAAAGTAGCTTCTGCTACACTCTCACCCATTTTTGGGAGTTTTAAAAAATACTTACCCATAGTTAATTATTAAAAACAAAAGTACCAAAATAATGACTAAGCCAATACTATTCAACTATTGAACTTTCATATGGTACACGTCTAGAAATACTTCTACCTAGAGTTACTTCGTCAGCGTATTCTAATTCATCACCTACTGATATACCTCTTGCGATAGCAGTTATTTTAACATCAAATTCAGAAAGAGTTTTAAAAATATAAAAACTAGTAGTATCAGCTTCTAAGGTACTACTTAAAGCAAAAATCAATTCATCAATCTCTTTAAATCTAACTTTTTCAACAAGTGATTCTATATTAAGATCATTAGGCCCCACTCCTTCAATTGGAGAAATTATACCCCCTAAAACATGGTATAGTCCATTATATTGATTAGTGTTTTCAATAGCCATGACATCTCTTATATCTTCTACAATACATAGCAATTTATTATTACGTTTTTCATTAGAACATATTTCACAAATATTATTTTCAGATAAATTATGACACTTTAGACAAAAACCAATTTCATTTCTAAATTTTTCTAATGTTTTAGCTAATAATATTGTGTTTTCTTTAGGTTGTTTGAGTAAATATAAAGCTAGTCTGAGCGCAGATCTTTTACCTATTCCAGGTAATCTAGATATTTCATCTACAGCATCTGATAATAATTTTGATGAAAATTCCATTCTGCAAAAATACAAAAATATCATATGGAAAAGGTTTTTATATCTTTGCCTTTTTGTCTTTTTATGCAGTCACCTGAAATTATATTAAGTCTTATTGTTGGGTATTTTTTAATATTAATAGCTATAGCTAAATATACTAGCCATAAAGCTTCTAATTCCACCTTTTTTAATGCAAATAAAAATGCCCCTTGGTATCTTGTCGCCTATGGAATGGTTGGAGCTAGTTTGTCAGGAGTAACATTCATCTCAGTTCCTGGATGGGTGGAGTCTTCTCAACTCACATATTTTCAAGTAGTCATTGGTTATTTGATTGGATATTTTGTAGTAGCATTTGTGCTTCTGCCTATTTATTATAAAAATAATGTTACATCTATTTATGAATATCTCAATATAAGGTTTGGTCCAAACACTCAGAAAACTGGGGCTTTTTTCTTTTTTATATCCAGAGTGCTAGGTGCAGCATTTAGACTATTCTTAGTTGCATTAGTCTTATATCAATATGTTTTTAAAATATGGGGTGTGCCTTTTGAAGTTAGTGTAATACTATCAATATTATTAATATGGATATACACACGTAGAGGAGGGATTAACACAATAATTTGGACTGATACTCTACAGACAACATTAATGATATTGTCTGTTATTTTATCTATCAGCTACATATTAAATGAATTAGATTTAAATTTAATAACATTTATAGAAAGTGATTCATTTAAAAGTATGAATAAATTATGGGTTGTTGATGACTTCAACGAACGTAATTATTTTTTAAAATCTATAATTGGCGGAGCATTTATAACAATCTGTATGACAGGATTAGATCAAGATATGATGCAAAAAAACTTAACCTGTAAAGATTTGATTTCTGCTCAAAAAAATATGATTACATTCAGTTTTGTATTAGTTTTTGTCACCTTTTTATTTTTGATTTTAGGAATTTTATTATACACCTATTCACATGAAATAGCGATAAATATTCCATTATTTGAAGGTAAAGAAAATACAGATTTAATTTTTCCAGAAATAGCTTTAAATCACAATTTAGGAACTGCTGTTGGAATTACTTTTATTCTCGGATTAATTGCAGCTGCATATAGTAGTGCTGACAGTGCGTTGACATCATTAACAACTTCATTATGTATTGATTTTATAAATATCGATCAATACAATCCTAAAACACAAAAATCTATTAGAATTAATGCTCATATAGGAATGAGTGTTTTATTAATTATAGTTGTTATAATTTTTAAACATGTTTTAGATCGAAATGTAATTGATAGCCTTTTAACAGTAGCTTCATACACATACGGACCTTTACTTGGGATTTTTTCTTTAGGCATTTTTACAAATTATAAAATTGATGATAAAAAAGTTCTTTGGATTAGCCTACTTTCAGTTTTTATAATAAGTATTCCTAAGTTACTTTTTTATTTTGGATGGGTTTCCTCAGAAAATTTATGGGGGTATAAAATTGGGTATGAATTATTGCCATTGAATGGTTTAATAACTTTTATTGGATTAATATTGATTGGTAGAAAGCAAAACTAATGTGCATGAGTTTTCACAAAAAATACCTTTTGAAAATAGAAACTTAAATAAATCAGGGTTTTCTGATCCTGGATTAAAAATAACTCGATTAGGAGATAAATTTAAGATTGAATCAATGTATTGATGTTGATGAGAAGCATTTAAATAAATACTTAAGGTATTAATTTCAACATCTAGCGGAAATTCATTTTGAATTTTAATTCCGTGAGTTTCTCCTTTATTTTTTCCCACTGCTAAAACCTCAATATTAAATTCAAGTAATTTTTTTATTGCTCTATTAGAATATCGCATCTCATTTAAGGAGGCCCCAAGAATTAAAGTAGGTTTTTTAATTACTACCATCTAATAATATTACTACCCCATGAAAAACCTGCCCCAAAAGCAGCTAAAACTATGATATCTCCTTCTTTAACTTTTTCTTCCTCCCAAGCTTCAGTTAAAGCTATTGGAATGGAAGCCGCTGTAGTATTTCCATACCTCATAATGTTATTATAAACTTGGTCATCTCTTAATTTGAACTTTCTTTGAACAAATTGTGAGATTCTAAGATTGGCTTGATGGGGAATCAATAAGCTTATTTCTTCAGATGTCAAGTTATTATGATCTAAACCAGCATTAATAACCTCTTCAAAACGAGAAACTGCATTTTTAAAAACTAATTTTCCGTTCATATATGGGAAATATGATGAATCCTTAGGGTCATTGTCAGAAACTATTTCTGTTACCCATTTGTTCATGTTTGGTGCTATCATTACCAATTCATCTGCATACTCACCCTCAGAATGTAAATGTGAAGACAAAATACCTGAACTTGCAGATTCATTTCTTGTTACAACAGCAGCTCCTGCTCCATCTCCAAAAATAACTGCAATATCCCTTCCTCTAGTTGTCATATCAATAGCTCCAGATTGGGTTTCTGAACCAATTACAAGAATATTTTTATACATTCCTGTTTTTATAAACTGATCTGCTGTAGCCATAGCATATACAAATCCTGAACACGCATTTCTAATATCCATTGCAGGACATGTTGGTATGTTTAAAATATTTTGCACAAAAACACCTGAACCTGGCATGTAATAATCTGGACTAAGAGTAGCGAATAGAATAAGGTCTATTTCATTAGCTGACATATCCGCTCTTTCTAATGCAACTTTAGCCGCTTCAGCTCCCATAGATGCAGTTGAATTTCCGTCTCCTTTTTTAATATGTCTTCTTTCTTCAATTCCAGTTCTTTCAACTATCCATTCATGAGAAGTATCAATTTTTTTTTCTAAATCATGATTTGTAATCACATTCTCTGGAAGAAATTTACCTAATCCTACTATTTTTGAATTATACATAAACTATTTGTTTGGTATTGCAATTTATTCAAAATAATTTAACATTGTAATTTTATAATTTTATTAAAAACAATGCCAAAATGTCATTATTTGTTAATTGGTATTTTTTTTGAGTAGTTAAATTGAATTAAAACTTAAAATATGTCTAAAGGTAAAATTAATGTTGCAGTAGAAAATATTTTTCCACTAATTAAGAAATTTCTTTATAGTGATCATGAAATATTTATGAGAGAACTTATTTCAAATGCAACTGATGCAAGTACAAAGTTAACTCACCTGAGTAGTGTAGGAGAAATAAAAGGAGATATAGGCTCACCTAAAATTGAAATTAAAATTGATTCCAAAAAGAAAACTTTACATGTAATTGACGAAGGAGTGGGAATGACAATGGATGAAGTTAATAAATATATTAATGAAATTGCTTTTTCAGGAGCTGAGGAGTTTTTAGAAAAATATAAGGATACAGCACAAGATTCTGGAATTATCGGACACTTTGGACTTGGATTCTACTCTTCCTTTATGGTTGCTGATAAAGTAGAAATTATCACTAAGTCTCATCAAAGTAAACCAGCTGCGCATTGGACATGTGATGGCTCACCAGACTATAATCTTGTCAAATCAGATAAAAAAGAAAGGGGAACTGAAATCATTCTTCATATCTCAAAAGACTCTAAAGAATTTTTAGAAGAATCTCGTATCAGAGAACTTTTAGTTAAGTATAATAAATTTATGCCTATTCCAATTAAGTTAGGCACTAAAGAAGTAGAATTAACTCTTCCCGAAGGAGCTGCTGAAGATCAAAAGCCAGAAAAAGAAATTGTTGATGATATTATCAATAATTCTAACCCCGCATGGACTAAAACTCCTAAAGATTTAAGTGATGATGATTATAACAATTTTTACAGAGAACTTTATCCCGCACAATTTGAAACACCTTTATTTAATATTCATCTAAATGTTGACTACCCTTTTCATTTGACAGGAATCTTATATTTCCCTAAACTTAACAATGATATAAATATTCAAAAAGATAGAATACAATTATATCAAAATCAAGTGTTTGTAACTGACAATGTTGAAGGAATCGTTCCTGAGTTTCTTACTTTACTTAGAGGGGTAATTGATTCCCCTGATATTCCTTTAAATGTTTCAAGGAGTTACCTTCAGGCTGATGGAGCTGTTAAAAAAATAAGTAATTACATTACAAGAAAAGTTGCTGATAAACTTAGTAGTTTATTCAAAAAAGATAGAAAAGCATTTGAAGAAAAATGGAATGACATAAAGTTAGTAATTGAATATGGAATGCTAAGTGAGGAGAAGTTTTTTGAAAAAGCTGAAAAATTTGCATTGTATCCAACCACTAAAAGTGATTATCTCACTTATGAAGAACTAGAAGGAAGAATTAAACCAATCCAAACAGATAAAGATGATAAGTTAATTATTCTTTATACTAGCAATATTGAAGAACAACATAGTTACATATCATCTGCTGAAGATAAAGGGTACACAGTGCTTTTATTAGACTCACCTATCATCTCTCATTTAATTCAAAAAATGGAAGGAAGCAAAGATAAAATCAGTTTTGCCAGGGTTGATGGTGATTCTATTGAGAATCTAATCAAAAAAGATGAAGCTATTGTATCTAAAATTTCTGATGAAGAAAAAGAAAAACTTAAGCCAATGATTGAAGAAATAGTTAAAGATAGTGGCTATATGGTTCAACTAGAAGCTATGGATAGTAAATCATTGCCTTTTGTTTTGGCTCAACCTGAATTTATGAGAAGAATGAAAGAAATGCAACAAAGTGGTGGTGGCGGTATGATGAGTAATATGCCTAAAATGTATACTTTATTAGTTAATACTAATCACGAATTAATAAGTGATATTCTTAATACTAAAACTGCCAAAAAAAGAGAAAGACTTATAATTCAAGCTCTAGATCTAGCAAAACTATCTCAAGGCATCCTAAAAGGAGAAGCATTAACTAAGTTTCTTCAAAGAAGTCTTGATTTAATTAAATAATACCATAGTATAAGAGTTTATTATTTTTAAAATGAACTCTTATACTATTATTAATGTATTTTTAAAAAGCATAATTATTGTCTGCCTCAAATGGTATATGTATTAAATAAATTAAATTTGGCGTTATTAAAAACGATGATTAAACCTTTTATTTTTTTTGTAGTCAATATATTGATTAATAAATAAAAAATTGAGAAAAAAATATATATTATTTTCCATATTTGCCTTTTTAGTTTTAACTAAAACATCCAGGGTATATTCTCAATCAAGAGAAATTATAGTAAAAACTACAAATCAACAAATAATTATAGATGGTTTAGGTGATGATATAGCATGGAATGAGGCTAATGAAATAGATGATTTTTTTCAATATTTCCCAAGTGACTCAGCAATGGCAGAATTTAAAACTTCTGTTAAAATCATTAGAGATGAAAATAATATCTACATATTAGCTAAGTCTTATAGCAAAGATGAAAATATTGTGGTTCCATCTTTAAGAAGAGAT
>Ga0209501_10004207_pt1 | contig 13971 bp, 9 predicted proteins | sample ArcticOcean_MG_C_4_FD_187434 | JGI IMG/M metagenome (GOLD analysis project Ga0209501, IMG submission 187434) | Marine microbial communities from western Arctic Ocean - ArcticOcean_MG_CB4_134 (SPAdes) (version 2) | ecosystem: Environmental > Aquatic > Marine > Oceanic | place: Arctic Ocean...
CCCATAGTAGTCAGTCACGCTAGCGGCTCCCCGCCCAGCGATGCTTGGGCCACCAAGAGCGCAAGCGACCCCGCCCACCAATCTAGGTGAACCAGCTCTGCCAGCCTCTTTCCACGAGTCTTCAATAGTCCTGTATGTCTCGGCTATCTTGCCGGGCTCGCCGCCACCAGCGAAGTAGCCGTCACCCCAGAGGGCTACGCGCCTCAGGGCCGCCGGAGCGGCACCGCCGAAGAGAATCTCCGGCCCACCCCACTGCGATGGTGCCGGGCCTACAGGGCCCACTTCATCGGAGACGGGCTCTCCGGCCCAGATGCGCTTGATGAGGTCCATCTGCTCGTTGAAACGCTGGCCTCGGTCATGGAAGGGGGCGTCAGCAACGGCGAAGTCGTCCTCACGGCGTCCTGCTCCAAACCCAAGCGACAGACGGCCATTAGAGAGGGCATCTACTGTCGCTGCTTCTTTGGCGAAGACTCCGGCGCTACGGAGAGGCAGCAGGAGGATCCCGGTCATGAGACGGACGCGGGTGGTAACGGCCGCGAGCGCAGCCAAGGCCATCATGGGCTCATAGCTTGCGTAGACCGGCCTGTCTACGATGCTGATCGAAGAGAAGGGGCCAGCGTCCGCCTTCTTGGCCCACTCCAAGACCTGGCTACCCTGAATTCCTTCAATAATCGTTGGGATGCCAATACCGATTTTCACGTCGTACCCTCCGTTTGGCTGGCCCCATTGTACATGTGCCGGTCCCGGTCCGGGGCTTCCAAAGAGCGACCCCACGTTCCCGCGCAAAGCCACATCTTTTCGTTGGTTCTAAGCGGCCCCCTTCCAAGCAGAATCCGCCTCGTGATAAGCTACCCTCACGCTGAAGCTAGGAGGAATCTCAGACTCATGACCACCTTTAAAGTAGTTGGCAAAATGACCCCCCGTATGGAGGGCCCCCACAAAGTCACCGGCAGTTACAAATACACCGCTGACTATTCACCAGAGGGAACACTCTGGGGCAAGTTTCTCCGTAGTCCCTATCCTCATGCCCGAATCGTCTCGATTGATACGTCCAAGGCCCTCGCCCACCCCGGCGTCCACGCCGTTATGACCGGCGACGATATCGACTACACCGCTCTCGTGGGCAGAAAGGTGCGAGACCAGCTCATCATCGCGAAGGGCAAGGTGCGCTTTGTGGGTGAGCGCGTCGCCGCTGTCGCCGCCGATGACACCGACATCGCCCAGGAAGCACTCGATCTCATCGAAGTGGTGTATGAAGAGCTTCCGGCTGTCTTTGAGGCCGAGGACGCCCTTAAGCCCGGTGCTCCAATCATCCACGAGAACGCCCAGGCTTACCCAAGCTTCCCCAAGAACGAGGGTGCGCCAGACCTTCCCAACATAAGCTCCTATCTCCACATTCATCACGCTGAGGAAGACCTCGACGCTGTATTCGCAAAGTCCCACCGGGTCTTCGAGCAGACCTTCACAACGCAACGGGAACACCACGGCTACCTGGAAGCCAACGTCTGCCTGGTTTCAGTCGACCAAGCCACCGGGCATGCTGACGTCTGGGCAGCAGTGAAGTCGCCGGTTGCGGTAAGGAACCAGTCCGCCGACGGGCTCGGCATTGATTCTGAGTTGCTCACCTTCCACCCAGTTGCCATGGGTGGCGACTTTGGCGGGAAGGCCCACCCCATGGACATTCCAGTCGCCTACCTGCTCTCCAAGGAAACCGGCCGGCCGGTAAAGTTCGCTATGACCAACAGCGAGGAACTTGCGGCTTCCAACATCCGGCATCCCAGCACCATCACGCTAAAAACCGGAGTGGACAAAGAGGGCCACTTCCTGGCCATGCAGGCCAAGGCATTTTTCAGCACCGGAGCCTACGCGGGCTTCAAGCCCGCCCCAGATGGCCATCTGCATGGCGTGCACCAGGTCGGCAGTTGCTACCGCATCCCCAACCTGGACGTTGAGAGCATCATCGCTTACACCAACACAACTCCCGGAGGCCACGTCCGGGCCCCCGGCGCTCCACAAGCCATCTTTGCGGTGGAAGGTCATGTGGACCACATCGCCAAAGAGATGGGCTTAGACCCGGCTGAAATCAGACGCCGCAACCTCCTACAGGAGGGAGACACCGCACCGGACGGGGAGCAATGGGTGTCCATTCGTGCCCTGGAAACCCTGGAGGGCGCTTTGAAAGCCGCTGGTTGGGGTCAAGCAAAAGCACCCAACACCGGCAGAGGCATATCTGTCTATGAGCGGGCGGCTGGCGGCGGGGACATCAACATCACATTGGGCGTCGACGCAGGCGGCAAGGTGGTCATTCACTCTCCCATGCCCGACCCCGGCCAAGGCTGCTACACGGTCATCGCTCAGGTGGTGGCGGAGCAGCTTGGTATCCCGATGGCGGACATCTCAGTAAACATTACGACCACGGACGGCATCACCTCAGACTCTGGAGTGGGAGCCAGCCGTGTCACCTATGTCGGCGGGCAGGCAGCTCTCCAAGCTTCAGCGAAGATTCGCGACCAGATGACGGAGATCGCCTCCGAGCGGCTGAACGAGTCGTCTGATCGGGTGGTCTGGGACCGTGGTGTCCGCGTGGGAACCCGTCACATACCCTTCGTGGAACTGGCGGGATGGTCGGTTGAAACCCTGGGCCAAGACATGTCAGCTCACGTTCGCTTCTCCGGCGGCAAGCCGGAGGCCACATCCTTCTCCTGCCAGGTGGCCGACGTGGAGGTAGACCCAGAGACGGGCCAGGTTCTGATTACCAAGATGTACTCTGCTCACGATGTTGGGCAGATCATCAACCCAGTGGGACACCAGGGTCAGATTGAGGGGGGAACCATCTACGGCCTAGGCATGGCCGTTACCTCTGAACTAATCCTTGATGAAGGCCGGCTGGTCACCGCCCACCTGGGCGACTACAAGCTGCCGAGCATCATGGACCTCCCCGAATTCGAGACGATCCTGATTGAAAAAGACGAGGGTCCAGCCCCTTACGGTGGCACCGCCATCGCAGAGGGCGCCAACGTTCCGGCTCCCGCCGCCATCGCAAACGCGGTCGCGGATGCTATTGGGGCGCCCATTCTCGACCTGCCAATCACCGCTGAGAAGGTGCTGGCGATACTTCGAGCAAAGGCCGCAAAGTAACCCAAAGATTAGCGCGATCGCTTTTCTTGTAGCCTGAGATTGGAATGACAACGTAGGGGCGTTCATCTGAACGCCCCTACGTTCGTTTTGCCTGCTGGATCGCTTTCCAGACCCTTTCGGGGGTCAATGGCAAACCTATGTTTCCAACGCCTTCGAAGGCTAGAGCGTCGTGGACGGCGTTGGCGATAGCTGCAGGAGCAGCCACTGCGGGTGCCTCTCCGATACCTCGCACGCCCAGCGGGTTACTACTTGATGGTGTCGAGACAGTATCCACCACTATCGGCGGAAGCCCTGCGGCGTAGGGCACCGCGTAATCCATGAAACTACCTGTCCGCACCTGACCCGCTTCGTCGTAGAGCATAGCCTCACTCAGAGCCTGGCCGATTCCCTGCACCACGCCTCCGTGGATCTGGCCTTCGGCCAGCATTGGGTTCATCAATGGCCCGCTGTCGTGAACCGCTATGTAGCGCAGCACGGCGACATCACCCGTCGTCCGGTCCACCTCAACAATCGCCACATGGGCGGCAAACGCGTATGCGTTGTCCGTCATGGTGTACTCGGTGTAAAACTCCAGGCCTGGCTCCATATCAGGTGGAAGCTTCTCCGCACGCTGGGCCGCAGCAGCTACATCACCCATCGAGACCGCTATGGACGGGTCTTCCTTGTCGACAACCCGTCCGTCCCGAACCTCGAAGCCTTCCAGAGGACGGCCCAGCAGGTGGGCTCCAATACGAAGCACTTTGTCACGAGCTTCCTGCAGTGCGAGGTAGGCAACCGAACCCGACAGGATCAGGCTGCGGCTACCATAGGTGCCGCGGCCCCAAGGCAACATGTCGGTATCCCCGTGTAGGATGCGCACCCGATCTGGAAGAACGCCCAGAACGTCGGCGGCAATCTGGGCTAAGGCTGTGTCCACGCCCTGGCCGTGAGGCGAAGCCTCGGTCACGATGACCACCTCACCCGAAGGTTCGATGCGGACCCTTGCATTCGTGTCTCTGCTCCTTCCCGCGCCACCCGAACCAGTAGTGACCGTGGCCAGTCCAACCCCTATGCAAAGATTGTCGTCGTTGGACTGGCGGCGCTGAACCTCTCGCCAGCGGTCGTAGTAGGAAAGCTCCAACGCCCGGTCCAACGCTCGCTCGAAATCGCCGTCGTCGTAGACGAGGCCACTGATGGTGCTATAGGGGAAAGCATCCTGAGGGATGAGATTACGACGCCTGACATCAGCTGGATCGAGCCCAAGTTTCCCAGCCACGGAGTCGATGATGCGTTCCATGAAAAAGGCCGCTTCCGGCTGGCCTGCGCCCCGATAAGGACCAACCGGAGGCATGTTGGTCAGCACCCCCACGCCCTCCACGTCCACAGCGTCGATAGCGTAAGGACCGGTGAGACGTGTGACGGCGATATGTGGCGAAATGGCAGCGCCCGAATGTGCGAATCCACCGAGGTCGGCGATGATCCTTCCTCGCAGGCCCAGGATCCTGCCGTCGCTAGTGAACGCCGCTTCGAGGTCGGCCAGATAGCCCCTGCCGTGGCAGGCCAACATGTTCTCGCGACGCTCTTCGATCCATCGGATGGGCCGTCCCAAAAAATGGGCCAGGCATGCTAGAGCGACATCTTCAGGGAAAAGTTGGTGCTTCTGACCAAAGCCCCCGCCTACGTCCGGAGCAACAACCCGAACCTGGTCGGCAGGCAACCCCATAACTTGGGCCAGCGAGTGCCTGACGGTGTAGGGAACCTGGGTTGAAAGGCTGAGAGTGACCCGCTGTTCCGCTAGGCCGTACTCAGCGATTACGCCCCTAGTCTCCATGGGAGCGGGGTTGACCCTTGGGACTTCGAACCGCCCACAAACAACACCGGCGGCGTTTGCGAAGGCAGCATCGATGTCGCCGCCCTTGCCTTCTATGCGGAGAACTGCGTTTGTGCCGACCTTCGGATGGATGGCTGCGTCAGCTTCCGCTGACTCGGCGTCGATGACCGGCGGCAATGGGTCGTAGGCGATGAGTACATGCTCGGCGGCATCCTCTGCCTGAACGCGACTCTCCGCCGCTATAACCGCCACCGGTTGCCCCACATAACACACCTTGTCCGTAGCTAACACCGGGTGCTCAGTGCCGGGCAGGACTGCGGCTCCATGCCGGCTCATGACAGGAATACCGGTTACGACGCCTTCCAAGTCGGCAGCGATGAGCACGGCCACCACGCCCGGCATGGCAAGCGCCGCCGAAGCGTCTATGTTCAGGAGATGGGCATGGGCTTCTACGCTCCTCACGACGAAGGCGTGCAGCATACCCGGAAGTTCCATGTCCTCCACGAAGCGACCCTCGCCCTTCAGCAGGCGGTCGTCTTCAAGCCGCTTCTGAGGACGCCAGGAAAAGCCCGCCAATGCCATGCGATAGCCTCGGCCCTAGCGGAGATGAGCGAAGCCATGCTATGAGGGCATACCGACTCAGTCAAGGCGAGACGGCTTTGACGACGCATCGTCAGTCCCCTAAACTGAGGAACCAGCAGCGGGCCCCACCGGTTCACCTGCCCTCTGGCGAATCGCTGGGCCGCCCACACAGTCGCAACACCTTGGAATTTAGATCTCGCGGAGGCTGACCTATGACCGAAGAAGCGGCCAAGCCCACTGGTTTCAGCGGCAGCGCATACTTCACCATTGATGACCTGGCAGCGATGCAGCCCGGTTTGGCGCGCATCATGCCTGAGATAGGGCAGCGGTACTGGAAGCTCTACTACGCGGCTCAAGCAGGCAACTGGCCCATGGCCAAGTTCCAGTTGGGGGAGATCGAGGAGTTGATGGAGTTCGGGATGATCACCCGCCCCAAGTACGCCGACGACCTGGAAGCCTTTGTGATGAAGGATATGAAGGCGCTGAAAACTGCCATCGACAAGAAAGACTGGGATGGCTTCGATGCCGCCTATCAAGAGGGCATCAAGAACGGAAACGACTACCACAAGTCCAACAACAAAGGCATGATCGTCTGGAAGCTACCAGACATGCCGCCCCCGGACCTCGACATGACGCCGGTTGAGGAATAGCTGGTCCGTCTCGAAGGCAGGGAACGCCAGTGCCCCTAAAAGGCTACTCACGCAACGTTGTAAGCCAGTGCCGCCGTAAGCAGGACCGTCACGGCAGCGCCTGAGCCCAAGTAAAACCTTTGAACCCAGGATGATCATGGCAGGCTCAGCGAACGGAGGAGCAGGGAAGAGAAAGGCAGGAACCAAGACCAGCGCCTTTGGGATAGCTGGCCGGTTCAGCCACGACTCAACTCGTTTTTATGGCAGCAAGATGTACGCAGGCGTCGGCACATCCCCCGTGGAATATGTTGAAAACCCCGTTCCTGAAGAGGTCCTGGATAGCATCCTCTGCAAGAGCAGCGAAGCTATGGCGGAATTACCGGATCATTCAGTACACCTGATGGTGACATCGCCTCCTTACAACGTCGGCAAAGAATATGACAACGACCTAACCCTCGATGACTACCTTGGTCTATTACGCAGCGTTTTCAGGGAAACCCACCGAGTCTTAGTGCCAGGTGGACGAGCCTGCATAAACGTTGCGAACCTCGGTCGGAAGCCCTATATCCCGCTTCACAGCTACATTATCAAAGAGATGGCTCAGATCGGGTTCCTCATGAGAGGCGAATTGATATGGGATAAGGGGGCTGGTGCAAGTCCTTCCACTGCTTGGGGGACGTGGCTTTCTCCGCAAAATCCGACTCTTAGAGATGTACACGAATACATCTTGGTCTTCTCCAAGGACTCCTACACACGGCCCAAAGTCGAAGGTCGGCAATCCTCACTACTTTCCGCTCAATTCCTCGAGTACACCAAGAGTGTCTGGCGTTTCAGACCGGAAAGAGCACGAACAGTAGGCCATCCCGCCCCGTTCCCCATCGAATTACCCCGGCGGCTTATAGATCTCTACACCTATACCGAGGAAGTTGTCCTGGATCCCTTCGCAGGCAGTGGCGCCACCTGCGTAGCGGCAGTCCAACAAGACCGCCACTACGTCGGCTACGATGTTGTTCCAGAGTATTGCGAGATCGCGCAAAGGAGGATCGGATCGGCTCATACAAGCCCCCCGCTTTTGGCAAATAAGCCCTAGAATAGGCGGCGCCCTTGTGCGTCCCTGAGGAGATTCAGTGGCTATCCATGTTGATTATGGCGAGATAGCACTCAGAAATCAGAAGAAGCATCTCCCTGACTCAAATGCTATCTCTAACCGCAAGCTAAAAGACTTCGTGGATAGTTGCTTCGCCGAAGCTTTGGTTCAGCACTCCCTCGCACCTTGCTGGGTGTGTGTGAACTGCATGTCCGATGGCACCCCTACGTTTGGTTGGGGCAGGGGGCCGGGAAAGTGCTTGACCTGCAGCGAGCGCTCTGTATATCAAGTTGCCACATTTAACGCATGGGCACCCGTTGTGGGCGCCGCCTTCTCTGCGGCAGCATATCATTTGCTCCGGAGCATCTACCGCATCCCCATGCACGAGACTCCCGGTCACACAACGACGCATGATTTCGAAGTCACGGGGCTCGTCGCCCTCGAAGCGAAGGGTTCCCCATCAACCATCAAGAATCCCGATGGGTCCAATTACCAACTAAAACGCCCAGGCCTTCAGAGAACTGACACAGAAAAGAAGGCCTTTGCCAATGCCAAAACTTTTCGCCAGCGAAATCCGGATGCTTACTTTGGCGTCATTACCAATGCAATGCCTGCGAGGTTGCTAAATTACCGAGACGCTACAGTGAGCGGCATCTTCAATTTAACGAGGCACGAGGAGATCGAAGTTTTCGTCCGAGACCTGGGCCAAACTTTAGATCTTGAAGCGCTCCGCAAGCAAGAGTTCGGCAGTAAATAGTCCGAAAGCAAGCGTAAAGTGGGGCACCCAGCGCCATTTCCTGTGGAGTTGCCTTACCGCTGCACGCAGCTCTACACCTACAGTGACGAAGTTGTTTTGGACCCGTTCATGGGTAGCGGAATAACCGCCCTCGCCGCCATCAAGGCAAACCGGCGCTTCGTCGGTTACGAGTCCGACCCGGCGTATTGCACGTTGGCGGAGGGCAGGATCCGGGAGGCGCAGGTCGCTAAGAATGGAGAAGCGGAAATCTCCTCTTAGCTGGTGATCAGAAGGACCCCGCTGCTTTTAGCCGAGAAGATTTCTCCACTCCGTTCCTCCTGCTTGCCGCCGGAGAAACTCCGGTCGAAATGACAACGCGGGAAGCTTATAGATTTGATCCTTGTCATTTCGAGCAGAGCGAGAAATCTTGTACGTCACCAATACGGCGCACGGAACTCATTTGATCGGGCACGCCGAGATGCTGGCATGCCCTAGTGATCGTGGCCGTGCTCATGCTCCGAATCCGAAGCATCGAGCCCCTGTCAACAACCAGCCTGGCCGAGGTTGCCGCAGCAACGCTGACGTCTGACTGTCTTGATAAGCGTGTTCTTCAGAACCAGCCTGACCTTGGTGAGCCAAGGCTCCGGGCCGTGCAGATTGGCAGAGAACCCTTTGAGCGACATGTCTTCTCTAAAGCCTCTTGGCTGCAATCCTAGGCGTCAATCGAGCTACCGTGCTCTTCACGCAGAACCCTCTTCAATATCTTCCCCAGCGGGTTGCGGGGTAGTTCCGTTACGAAGATCACCGATTCTGGCCTTTTGAAGCTTGCCAACCGCTCGTGGCAGTGATCCGTCAATTCCTTAGCCGTTGGCGCGGCCCCGTCTTTGGCAACGACAATCGCGCGCACGCGTTCTCCCCATTCCTCGTCAGGCACGCCAATAATCGCGGCTTCATCGACGCCGGGGTGAGCCATCAATACTTGCTCTACCTCTTCCGGGGAGATGGCCTCACCGCCCCGTTTTATCATGTCCTTGGCCCTTCCGGCCAAGAATATGTATCCGTCTTCATCCCAGTAGCCCAGGTCGCCTGTGTGAAGCCACCCACCGTGCATGGCCTGGCGGGTGGCTTCCTCCATGTTCCAGTACCCTTTCATAAGCCGCGGCCCCTTGGCCACGATCTCTCCCATCTCGCCGACGGGCACGTCAGCCCCATCTTCATCCACGATGCGGATTTCTATGTCGCCCAGGGGCTTACCGATCGAGGCAAGACGTCCGAGTTTCCGTTCTATTTCCTCGGGGCTTCCGTCCAACACATGGTCTTCCGGCGGAAGCATGGTTATGGTTGAGGCTGTCTCCGTCTGCCCGAATGCATTGATAAAACGAACGCCGGGAAACGCCCCAATGGCACGCTTGATGACCTCCAGCGGCATGGGCGCAGCCCCGTAGGTAATGACCTCCAAGCTTGAAAGGTCATGGTTGCCAAACTCGGCGGCCTCCATCAGGTGCTTGAGCATCGTTGGCACCATCATGGCCCTGGAAGCCCGCTCCCGCTCCACAAGTCTCATCCATTCCACCGGCTCGAACTGCCGCTGCACGATGAGTGTCCTGCCGCCATACACCGCTGAAAGCGCCGCCTGCATCCCAGCGATGTGATACAGCGGCACGGTCAATATGTTCCGCTCTTCGATATCAGGGTCGGCAGGAGAAACGTTTTCCAAAATGTAGGATGCGAAACTCTCGTGAGTCAGCATTACCGCTCTGGGGACGCCGGTTGTCCCTGCCGTGTACATCAGAACGGTGACATCGTCATCGTCGGCTGCGGGGAACTGTTCGTCGTCTGAAGCCTGAGCCAGCAGATCCTCATAAGCCAGCCAGCCATCGGGCGCTGTGTTTGCATCGAATGCAACAAGACGCTGAATGTCGCTTGCCGCCCCCAGGGCCTCCTTCACAAGTGGAACGTAACGCTGGCCAGCCAGAATCACTTTGGGGCCGGAGTCCTGCAGCATGTTGGTCAGTTCTTCAGCGCGAGCCCGATAGTTCAGAGGGACATAGAGGGCATCAAGCATCGCCGTGGCGAAATAGGTCTCCATGAGTTGGTTGCAGTTGACCTGCATCGTGGCGACGCGGTCGCCGGGCTGAACGCCCAATTCGGCAAGGGCATTGGCGAGGCGGCGGACCCGTTCAGACAGAGCTTCGTAGGTGAAACGGCGGTCGTCGAAGACGATAGCTTCGCGATCGGGCACGATGGCGGAAGCGATTGTGAGGAAATCGCTGGTGTTCATGGGGCGGCGCGCCGCCGCTCAGCAACAACGCTTTCGACAAACTCAACAATTTCCTTGAGTGTGGCGCCCGGCCCGAAGATCCTGTCCACCCCCAGCTTGTGAAGGGCATCCCGGTCTTGCTGGGGAATGATGCCACCCGCCACGAGGACAACGTCGCCCAGCCCAGCCTCGCGTAGGCCCTCGGCGATTTGCGGGAACAACTCCATGTGGGCCCCTGACAAGATGCTCAGCCCAACGACATCCACGTCTTCCTGAAGAGCGGCCTCCACGATCATCTGAGGCGTTTGCCTAATGCCGGTGTAGACCACTTCCATGCCTGCGTCACGCAGCGCACGAGCTATTATCTTGGCCCCCCGGTCGTGGCCGTCTAGGCCCGGTTTGGCTACCAAGACTCGTATTACGTCAACGTTGGTTGTCACGCCTTTCCCCCCCGGAGTATCGCTCTGTTGTCTCTATGGCAGTGGGTCGCTCCTGGCCGTAGGTTCTGTTTGGCCTACGCCGTCTTCCCACCCACGCCACCCTCATACGTTTGGGTTCGGGGGACGCCCCCGAACCCCCGGCGGGGCTCCGCCCCTGCACCGGCTTCCCTTATTGATGACCCACAGTCCGCAAAATTCCCTGGGCATCATTACACATGAATGCCTCGTAGCAAGTTGCGGGCTATGATTAAACGCTGAATTTCCGATGTGCCTTCGTAGATCTCAAGCACCTTGGCATCGCGGAACAGACGCTCCACTGGATGCGGCCTGAAATAACCATACCCCCCATGGATCTGCACCGCTTTGTTGGCCGCCCGCATGGCGACTTCTGAAGCAAACAGTTTAGCCATGGATGCCTCGGTACTGTGGGGCTCTCCGGCGTCTTTGAGCTCCGCCGCCCGCATGGTCAGCAGACGAGCGGCGTCCACCTCAACGGCCATATCCGCGAGCATCCACTGGATGCCCTGGAACTCAGCCAGATTGCGATTGAACGCCTTGCGTTGTTTGGTGTAGGTGGCCGCGAGATGCAGCGCTTCGGCGGCAACGCCCACACCCTGGGCGGCAATGCTCACGCGGCTTGAGTCCAAAATGCTCATGGCAATCTTGAACCCGTCCTCCTCAGCGCCAATACGGTTCTCCGTCGGCACCGGGGTGTCCTGAAGGCTAACGTCAGCGGTGCTGGAGCCGTGCATACCCATCTTGCCAGGCATCAGCGTTGTCATCAGACCCGTCGCTTCTTCCCGGTCGACGACGATGCATACTGTGCCCTTGTGCCGCTCGGAGCCCGCCAAAGTGGTGAACACAACCAGTATGTCAGCGACATCACCATTGCTTATGAATGTCTTATTGCCGCTCACGACGTAGCCGTTGTCGTTGGGACGAAGGATGGTGTGGAAATTGGCCGCATCGGACCCGCTGCTGGGCTCCGACAGGCACCAAGCGCCAATCTTGTCGCCCTTGGCCATCGGAACAACCCAACGTTCCTTTTGGCTCTGTGTCCCAAACCTCTCTATGGTAGCCAGGGTCAGCGAAGTGTGGGCGATGTAGAGAAGGCTTGCCGCCGGGTCTCCCCGGGTCAATTCTTCGATAACGATGGCGAGTTGGCGGTAGTTTCCGCCTGTGCCTCCCAACTCCACGGGAGTCGTGATACCCATTAGGCCCATCTTCGCCATCGCCTTCCAGTAGTCCCAGGCGAAATCTTCCTGCTCACCCACCTCAGCGGCGCGGGGCGCCAACTCAGCCTGGGCAAACTCCCTCACCGACTGCTGGAGCATGCGCTCTTCTTCACTTAACAATAGCGAGCTCATTTAAAAACTCCTCAAATCAACAATAATCCCTGTTGTCCTGTGCCCCCATCGTCGTCCTAGAGCGGAGCGAAGGACATTACTCGCTCAGAAGCCTTGTGTGTTGCTACAGGTCTCCCATTTCCGCCTGCTCTCCGAAAACGCCACGGAGCAGGTCGCAGATTTCGCCCAGTGAAGCGTAGGCTTCCACGCATTCTAGCAGGGCCGGCATGGTGTTCTCGTTCCCCCGGGCGACCTCCCCAAGACGTTTGAGGGAAGCCTCAGTGACGCCGTTGTCCCGGCCCGCCTTTACCTTGGTCAGCCGCTCAACCTGAAGCTTGGCCTGGTCCGGGTCGATACGCATGATGCCCTCTAGCGGCGGTTCGTCGGTCTGGAAGCGATTGACACCAACGACGATTCGCTCCTCGGCCTCGATCTCACGCTGATACTGGTATGCCGCATCGTTGATTTCTTGCGCCTGGAACCCTTCTTCGATGGCGGCAATTGCACCGCCCATATCGTCGATGCGTTTCAAATAGTCCCAGGCCTCCTGTTCCAAACGGTCGGTCAGCGATTCTACGTAGTAGGAGCCGGCAAGGGGGTCTACCGTATCGGCAACGCCGCTTTCGTGGGCGAGGATCTGCTGAGTGCGCAGCGAGAGCCGGGCAGAGGCCTCTGTTGGCAGGGCCAACGCTTCGTCCCGAGAGTTGACGTGAAGTGACTGGGTACCACCGAGGACGGCGGCCAGCGCCTGCAACGTTGTTCGCACAATGTTGATGTCGGGCTGTTGGGCGGTCAGGGCAGCGCCTGCTGTCTGGGTGTGAAAGCGAAGCATCATGGACCGAGGGTCTTTGGCTCCGAACCGGTCCCGCATGATCGTAGCCCACATTCGGCGGGCCGCACGGAACTTGGCCGCTTCCTCGAACAGGTCGTTCTGAGCCACGAAGAAAAACGACAGCCGCGGACAGAAGTCGTCAACTTTCAGCCCGACTGCGACTGCAGCCTCAACGTAAGCGATTGCGTCAGCGAAGGTGAAGGCCAACTCCTGAACGGCGTTGGCTCCCGCCTCTCTCATGTGATAACCGCTGATGCTGATGGTGTTCCAGTTCGGAAGGCGCTCCGCGCAGTAGGCGAACACGTCCGTAACCAACCGCATTGACGGCCGGGGCGGAAAAATATATGTACCCCTGGCGAAGTATTCCTTGAGAATGTCGTTCTGCGTCGTGCCCCGAATGTCCTCCGAAGCGACACCCTGCTTGCGAGCCACAGCCTCGTACAACGCCAAGAGGATCGGCCCCGTGGCATTGATAGTCATGGAGGTGCTGACCTTGTCCAGCGGGATACCGCTGAATAGGGCCTCCATATCGTCCAGGGTGTCTATCGGCACACCCACCTTGCCGACCTCGCCCTTAGACAGGAGATGGTCAGAGTCGTAGCCGGTCTGGGTGGGCAGGTCAAACGCGACCGAGAGGCCGGTCTGTCCGTGATCTAGGAGGTACCGGTAGCGCAGGTTGCTCTCTTGCGGCGTGGCGTAACCAGCGTACTGGCGCATGGTCCAGAGCCGGCCCCGATACATGCTTGGGTACACCCCACGCGTGAAAGGGAATTCGCCGGGCTCGCCAACCTTATCTCCGTAGTCAGGTCCGTTTACGTCTTCCGGTGTGTAAACGGAATCTATGCCCAGGCCAGAGTCTGTGTGGAAATTGGGCGCTTGCTCAGATTGTTCGTTCATTAGTGGCCTTGAGGAGAGGTCGCTGTCGCCTTTTCGCGCCTGATATGCTGCTCGCGCGTCTGCAGCGCCATTCGCAACGCCGGTGTGCCCGCCACATCGGTCGTGACCCCGATGATACGACCTGGCATATGACGCTTGAAGGCTTCGCGAGTCGCGAAGTAGGCCGCGTGCGGGCCGCCGTAGCCCATCGGCATCCCCAAGCGCTGAGTGCTGC
>Ga0209501_10004209_pt1 | contig 13968 bp, 15 predicted proteins | sample ArcticOcean_MG_C_4_FD_187434 | JGI IMG/M metagenome (GOLD analysis project Ga0209501, IMG submission 187434) | Marine microbial communities from western Arctic Ocean - ArcticOcean_MG_CB4_134 (SPAdes) (version 2) | ecosystem: Environmental > Aquatic > Marine > Oceanic | place: Arctic Ocean...
TGTTATGATGGTTTTAGAATGTTAAAGAAAGACATGTAGGTTATTTTATGGAAATTACCATTGGGATTCCTGCATACAACGAAGAAAAAAATATTTCAGAAATTATAAAAAAATTACAAAAAATTACTAATAAAATAATTGTATGTGATGATGGATCAAGTGATTCAACTGGACAAATTGCAAAAGAAATGGGTGTATTAGTTGTTCAACATGAAACAAATTTAGGATATGGGGCTGCAATTCGTTCAATTTTTTTAAAAGCACGTGAAGAAAAGTCTGAATTTTTAATCACTTTGGATTCAGATGGTCAACATCGTATTGAAGATATTCAAACTGTTTTGAATCCTCTAAAAACCGGTAAAGCAGATCTTGTAATAGGTTCAAGATTTTTAAATAATGATGGAAAAAATGTTCCATCTTATAGAAAAGTAGGAATTAAAATTCTTACAAAATTAGCAAATACTTCTTTAGAAGATAATATTACTGATTCACAAAGTGGTTTTCGAGGTTATGGTAGACAGGTTATTGAAAATGTTACACCCTCTGAATCTGGAATGGGTGTTTCAAATGAAATATTGATTAAAGCAAGTAATCAGGGATTAAAAATTGTTGAAGTTCCAATAATTATTTTATATGATGGAGATACTTCTACTCATAATCCTATATCTCATGGCTCATCTGTCTTAATTAGCACTCTTAAATTTATTTCAATAGAACATCCTTTGAAATTTTATGGAATACCTGGTATAGGATTTTTAACAATTGGTTTAGTTTTTTTAATTTATACACTTCAGCTTTTTACAGAAACAGGCCAAATTCTTCTTAGCTCTGCAATTATTGGTATTGGATCTGTTATTTTTGGAATTGTTTTGATACAATCATCTATACTTCTTTATGCAATGGTTAAACTGATTAGAAATAAAAAATTAAAAAAAAATTAATTTTTTAATTTTCAAATGATATTACAACCGCAACTGCAATTTTTTTTTCATGACTAATAGAAACTTGAAATTCATATTTTTTTTTATTTTTTAAAATATTTACATTAGGTTTTGATTTAAGATGTATTGTTTCGATATCTAATAAACTAATATTTTCTTTTATTGCTTTTATTGTAGCTTCTTTTATGGCAAATTTCCCTGCAAATCTTTCATAAGGATTTTTATATTTTAAACAATATGTAATTTCAGAAGGTAAAAATATTTTTTTATAAAATTCTGGTTTTTTCTCAAATTTTATTTTCTCAAATTTTTCTATATCTGTAATATCTATGCCAATTCCTATTTGTTTAAACATTTTATTCATCTAACCAATACTTGTGCAATTCCTTCAACTAATATTTTTCCTGTATCATTTTTAATAGTAGTTTCTATTTTGATCATTTTTGTAGCTTCACTTTTATCAGTTATTTTCCCCTTTACAATAATTACATCCCCTATGAAACATGGTTCTATAAAATTTAGATTTTGAGAAAAATAGAGAGCATTTTTTCCTGGTAAATACATTCCAATTAATCTTGAAAAAAATGATCCTAATAACATCCCATGACATACTCTTTTTCCAAATTTAGTTTCCTTAGCATATTGCTCATCCATATGTAGTGGATTAAAATCTCCTGAAATTTTTGCAAAATCTTCTTCTAGTTTTTCATTAACACTTATTTCAAAATGATGCTCTAATCCTATTTTAATTTCATTAAATGAATAGTTTAATGGATTATTCATCTAAACTAATTCCCTTATTTGTTAAATGTCTTTTAATATCTGCAATATTTTTTACATCCATTGCTTCATCAATGGTAAATTTTACATTAAATCCTGTTTCTAATTCGTTAAGTAATACATATCCGTTAAATGACGTCCAATTTTCAATAGTTTTTGGCCCTAATTCATCAGAAATAGTTGAAATATCTATTTTCATTACAGTTGAAATTATTTCGTATAATTTGTTTGACATTATTCTACCTCTATTCTAAGATATTCTGGAAATTTAATTTTTGATTTTATTTTATATGTCCAAGACCGTCCCTCTTTTTTGAATTCATGATCTGATAAAAAATTTTCAACTGGCTTATTTTTTTGTGTTGGAATAAAATCTGCATTTATCTTTTGAATATTATTTTCTTTTGCTTTATTAATTATATGTGCCATAATCCCTTTTTCTATATCTCTTCCCATAATTCTACAACTCATTAGAAATGTATCTATTCTCCATTCTTTTTCATTTTCTTTTTTAATGATAAACACTCCTGTAATTCCATTATCTCCAAATTTATCCTCTACTTGTACACAGGTTACAATAAAATTTGAATCTTTAATCATTTTTTCAATATCTATTTCTTGATATCTTTTTGTTGTTAAATTAAATTGATTTGTTTTTAATATTAATTGTGAAACTCTTGGTAACGTAAATTCATTTACATCTTTTATACTAATTTTTAAATCAAGTTGATTAAGAAATGTTTGAAGATCTGTACTTGTTTTCTCTAATTCAATTATTTTCTTTTGTTTTAAATACATTTTACCTCTGTTTCTATCTTCATTTGTAATTTTTAAAACACTAAAATCAATAAGATTCTCAATTTCAAGTACATATGATGATGGATCATCTGATAAATTAACAACTAGAATTTCTGGAAAAATTGATTTAACAAATTCTCTATTAACAGGATCATCATCTATGAAAACTATACTATCTGATCCAATGTTAATTTCTTTAACTATTTCTTTCATATTACTAACTTTATCATTCCAGTTAATACACATGGTTGCAAAATGTTCTTCTTTTAAGATCATGTAGGGATGTTCTTTAATGACCTTAATTGCATCCTCAAAATTATTTTTACTATTAATTGCTAAAATTATTCCTCTTTGATGTAATGAAAGTAATACTCGTTGAAATTCCATAAATGCATTACCTGGTGGTTCAGGACCTAATTTTATTCCATTAAAACCATCTTCTCCAACAATACCCCCCCAAAGTGTATTGTCAAGATCTAACACTATACATTTTTTTGTTATTCCAAGATACCCAATCACATATTTCATCAAATCTTGTCCTAACACAGGTAAAAAGTCAATTGAGATTTTTAAATCACCAAAAAAGAATTGAGTATAATTAAAAACATTGTCTTCCCCATTTTTTGTTATAAATTTATCAAAATCGTAAATAAAAATATTTTCTGAATTAAGATAGTTTTTTGTTAATTGTTTATTAAAATCTTCAATCATATTATAAAAACCATATTCTGTTTTTGATTCAAAAATTCCATTTGGAGAAAATGATGGAATATTTAATTTTGTTACAACAATTTTTGAATTTGAATTTTCAATATATTTATTTAATAAGTTTTTAATTTCTTTAACTTTCTTTTCCACAATTTTTGCTCTTTCTAAATGAGAAATAGAATAAGGAAAACGAAAAATTTCACCAAAAATATTCCTTGTATCCAAAATTAAAAATGTTATATCTGGTAAAAATTTGTAAAGATCACTTTTTTCATTTAATATTTCTTGGGAATACTGGTTGTATGGTGCTTCATAAACTACACAAGAAATATTTCTTTCCATGGATTTAACTTTGAGAACCTCACTTAATCCATTAATTGTAAAGCTTGACAAAAGGGCAATTCTTATTTTTTTATTAAACACCTTTGTAATTTCATTGGATTTATTGATATAATCTGAGAGTGAATTTTCTTCAGGCATGATAATTAATAGTCTTTTTTCATATTAATTATATTAACGATTAATTCACATTAGTTATCAGAAACCTTTTAGACGTGGTTTTATTTTTTCAATAGATATCTTGGAAGATATTGATGATCCTTATTCATTAAATGAAAATGAAGTTTTAGAGTATTATGGTTTTAAAGGAATATCTGGTAAATTTAATTTAAAATGTAAATTTATTAAAACTTGGATTCTACATTCATTTGCATATTTTACACCTTTGTCTAGTTTTATAATCAAAATGCAACGTGCTAGAGGAGTAGAAATTGGAAATTTTTGTCATATTTCACCTTATGTTCTAATTGATCTTGTTTATCCACAATTAATTAAAATTGAAGATAATGTAACTATTGGAAATAATTCTATGATTTTTGCACATGTAAATCCTACAGCTAGTGTTGAATTGAAAAAAATTTTTCCACGAAAACTTGCTAAAGTAACAATAAAAAAAGGATCTGTTATTTTTCCTGGATGTATAATTACTGCTGGTGTCACAATTGGAAAATGTTCTATGATTGGTGCAGGTAGTGTAGTAGGTGAGGATATTCCAGATTATTGCGTTGCATTAGGGAATCCAGCAAGGGTTGTAAAAAAAATTGATCATTGATCTTTTATTTTTACAATGTATGTAGGTGAACAAATTGAATTTATTAGGAATTGATTTTGAAGATTGGTATCATCCTGAATTAATTAAAAAAAATCAAAAAGAAGAATCTTTTGAACCATTAATTGTTAATGGAATTGATAAAATAATTGATTGGTTACGGAAAAATGATACATATGCAACATTTTTTGTTGTTGGTGAATTATTAGAATTCAAACCTGAACTTTTAGATAAAATAATTGAAAATGGACATGAAATTGGATTTCATACAATGTCTCATACTAGATTAGATGAATCCAATTATAAAGAAATTTTTTCAGCCGAACTAAAAAAATTTTCAGAACTTACAAATAACAAATCTAAAGGTTTTAGGGCCCCCAGTTTTTCTCTTTCTTGGTCTACATCTTGGGCAATTGATGTTTTAGAATCTCATGGCTATCTTTATGATACTAGTATCGTTCCTGCTAAAACTAGATTATATGGTGTTGAAAATGCACAACACACTCCTTATTTTATATCAAGTAAATCACTTGAAAAAAATGATATTTCAGGGAAATTATTAGAATTTCCTTTATTAACAACAAATTTTTTATCTAAACAAATTCCTGCAGGTGGTGGATTTTACCTTCGAACTTTACCTTTAGGAATAATTCGTTCTGCCATAGAGCAAATTAGTAAAATTAATCAGCCTGCAACATTCTATATTCATTCTTGGGAATTAGTCCCAGAACTAATGCCAAAAATTTCTTTACCCTTTATAGATAATTTTATCACATTTTATAATATAAAAAAAGCATTAGATAAAATGACTAAATTAATCCAAGAATTTCAATTTACATCTTTTGATCGATTTATTTCAGATAATAAAAATAATTTAAATAAATACAATAAACCAAAGGAATTTTGTTAATTATGAAAACTTTAAAATTCATCTCATTTGAACATCCTCTAAAATTTTATGGAATACCTGGTTTAATTTTTTTAGGGATTGGATTATTTTTTACAATAATGACTATTCAAGGGTTTACTGAAACACGTCAAATATTGTTAAGTACATCCATTATTGGATTTGGTTCAATAATATTTGGTACTATTCTCTTACTTACATCAATAATATTATACACACTTGCAACTTTAGTAAAGGAAAATTCTGAGTGATTATATGAAAATTATTGTTACTGGAGGTGCTGGATTTGTTGGCTCACATTTGGTAGAATTGCTGATAAAAAAGAAACATTTTCCTATCATCGTAGATAATCTAAATAGTGGTGTTTATTCAAATATAAAAAAATTTGTAGATTCTAAAAAAGCCAAATTTATTAAATGTGACATTAGAAATTTTAAAAAAGTAATACAACTTCCTCAGGTTGACGCAATAATGCATTTAGCAGCAATTGCAAGTGTTGTAGAATCTATTGATAATCCAATTTTTGTTAACGATGTAAATATAACTGGAACATTAAATATTCTTGAATTTTGTAGAAAAAAGAAAATCAAAAAACTTGTTTTTACATCATCAGCTGCCATTTATGGAGATTATGAAAAAAATATTACTGAAATATCTCCTACAATTCCAACTACTGTTTATGGCTCTACAAAATTAACTGGTGAACAGTACTGTAAAATTTATTCAAATTTATTTGGAATAAATACTACAATTCTTAGACCATTCAATATCTACGGCCCTCGACAAAACAATTCCTATGCTGGTGTAATTTCAAAATTTATGGATAGATTAAATGATAATAAATCCCCAATAATATTTGGAGATGGAAAACAAACAAGAGATTTTATTCATGTATGTGATGTTGCGAATGCATTTTATTTAGCATTAATGTACAAAAAGAAGAAATTTGATGTATTCAATTTAGCTACTGGAAAATCTACAACCGTTAATAATTTAGCTAAATTTTTCCTTTTATCAACAAAAAAACTTCATCTTCAACCCATTTACAAAAAATCTGTTCCTGGTGTAGTAATTAATAGCTCCACAAATCCAAATAAAATCAAACAAAATCTAAAATTTTCATCGAAAATAACCTTAAAAGATGGAATCAAAACATTTGTCAAATCACAATAAAAATAGAACCCACTAACTTGTGGATGAAATTATGCTTTAATCTAAATTATAATCAGAATTAGTATTTGTAGGAAATTCGTTTTATTCTAAAATTATAATTCGCGTTATGCAAAACTCTACGACTCATCGTGTCAAGTTGTTATGCGTGTATGGAATGATATTACTCTCAAAGATAATCTGAGAGTTTTAAAAAATGATAAGCACTTTTACAAAAAAGAACATGACATCGAATTTTACTTTCTCTCTGGATTTTCCTATGACAGGATAGTAATTTCAGGCAAGTGCAATGTTTTCAACTGAATAAATTGAGTTCATTGAATCAGAATTTTTTAAAAAACATTTTGTGTTAAATGGTGATTTCAAATATTAAATTATAATATTGAATTTACATAAGTTATCAATGACTTATTATAAGTTAAAAATAGTGAATCACTAGATTATGTCAAAAATAAATAAATTACTACAGGTATTAGTATCAGATCAAAATAATACTGCTGATATTTACAAACCAGGTACTTACTGGAAGAAACACTCTCTTGCAGCAATAAGGGAATTAAAAGAGAATGAATTGAATGACTTTCGCTCTTCAAATGACATCAATACTGCAGCAACATCATTTGGAGACAACACACCAATAGACGTTCGTAGATCAATTGAAACATCTTCAATAAAAAATAAGTTGGGTTTAGCAATTTTAAATCATACATCATTAAAAAAATTCTTTGATTATCAAGTACATGTTACGCGATTACTTCATGATAAATTAATTGATTTTGAAAAAAACAAATTAGCACTTACTAAATTTGACAGAACGTCTGAACTCATCGAGAACTATAAAATCGAGGATTCTATAAATTTTGGATGTGACAAAATCTCAAAATTTAAGGACAAAGACTATGCCACATATTATTTAGAGATTCTAGATATATTGGATTTTGTAGAAAGAAATTCATCCCTTAAAGGAATCAATTCTCTTCTTGAAATTGGGCCTGGATTTGGTACAAACATACATCTAATTGAACAAAATTATCCAAAAATTCGAAAGTTCATCGTAGTAGATATTGTTCCCAACGTTTGGGTTGCAACAGAATATCTTAGAAGTATCTATGGGAATTGTGTAAAAGATTACTTGGTAACTAAAGAAATGAAAGAAATTAAGTTCAAAGATGATATGAGCCTTGAAATATTTGTAATACCTGCATGGGAAATTGAAAAAATATCCTCTTCAATTGATTGCTTTTGGAATTCCAATTCATTTATTGAAATGACACCAGATATTATCAAAAACTATGCAAAACATCTTTCAAGAATTAGAACAAATAGTTCTGTGTATAATTTTATATCCTATGATAAATTTGACCTTAATACAACATTCCATCCAGATTTAATTCCAAACTACTTTGCAGATGTTGAGTTTCAGAAATCACGATATCCATCATTAGTCAAGGATGGACATAACAACTATTTCTATTTTGGAAAACCAACACATACCTGATGTCCCAATTCTTATAAAATCTATTTAATAAATTTCCTACAAATACTAATTCTGATTATAATTTAGATTAAAGCATAATTTCATCCACAAGTTAGTGGGTTCTATTTTTGTCAAATCACACTAATCATCTACTAAATTGAATACAAATACTCTAAAATAACTTGTTTTTTATAGAAATATGAATATTTTAGTGATTCATGAAGTCGATTGGATTAAAAAAGTTACTTATGAAATTCACCATTTATCAGAGCTTTTTTCATTACAAGGTCATAATGTATATGCAATTGATATTCCTGATCCTGGATTTTTTTTATCAAATAATCAAACTAAAGAAAATATTAAAAATTTTCATAGAGTTTACAAAAATTCATCGATTACACTTTTTAGAACACCTGTAATTCCCATAAAAGGTCTGAATAGAATTTCAGCTTTTTTTACCTCATATCGTTTTATAAAAAAAATTTTAAATGATAATAAAATTGATATTGTTTTATTATATTCTGTAGTTACAAATGCAAAAGCTACAATAAAAGCATGTAAAGAATCTCACATCCCTGTAATTAACAGAACATTTGATGTTATCCATGATCTAATTGATGAAAGATATTTAAAAAAAATTGTTTCTAAAATTGAAAAAGCTGTTTATCCAGAATTTGATGAGGTTATAGCAAATACTCCATCTATGAAACAATGGGCTGAAGAAATGAATGCAAAAAATGTGATAATTATTCCTCAAGGTGTGGATTCAAAAATTATGAAACCTATATCAAAAGATTTAGAATTACAAAAAACTCTTCACATATCTAAAAATGATCGAGTTGTAATGTATTTGGGTAGTATTCATTCAATTTCTGGATTACCCATGATTCTAAACTATCTTCCAAAAATAATTAAACAAATTCCCAATTTTAAATTGCTTATTGTTGGTGGAGGAGCTCATCTTGAAGCATTAAAAATCCTTTCAAAAAAATTAGAAATTAGTAATTACATTATTTTTACTGATTATATTCCTTATTTGGAAATTCCACGATATTGTAGTCTTGCAGAATTGTGTATCAATCCATTTGAAATAACTGATATGACCAAAAAGCTCTCTCCAGTTAAAATTTTTGATCTTTTAGCATGCGGCAAACCAATTTTAGCTACGCCTTTAGATGGTTTGTTACATGATTTTCCAAAAGAATCTAATATTTTGATATATGCCGATTTAGAAGATTTTGACTCAAAAATAATTTCATTATTAAATGATAAAACATTGGCAAATTTTGGAATTAGAGGTAGAGAATTTGTTGAATCTAATTATACTTGGGAGCATGTTACAACAAAATTTCTAAATGAATTTAAAAAATATTTGAAATAAAATTTGAAAACATAATTGCTGTGTGTGATATAATAATAGAAATTATTTTTCTTAATATTTATAAATTAAATTCTCTTATTTACTAATTTTATATTTTTTCCATTTTAGTGAATCTAAAGTCATATTAATTGTAAGATGTGGTCCTGAATAATCTTGTAATGTCATTGGTTTTACATCTGGAGTAGTAATTTTAGCTACATCATACATTGAATAAATTTTATCCCCTACTAGATGAATTATTTCTTTTTGTTTTGATTCAAAAATTTCTTTAATTCCTACTGCAACATCATCTGCAAACAAGTATGTTCCATATCTATCTGTAAATGCTTTTTCATAAGGCCACTTTTTTCTTGCAACAAAGTTTGTTCGGATTATTAGATGATTTGGAAGTAACTGTACTATAGTTTCTCCAATTAATTTTGTTAATGCATAAAAATTTGCTGGATTTGGTATTGATTTTTCTGAATACATTTGTTCATCTCCTTTAAAGACACATGCAGTGCTTATGTAGAGAAAATATCCATCTGGATAATTTAATGAAAGTGCTTCTACTAAATTTTGTGTTCCGACAACATTTGTTTCCCATGCATTTTTCTTATTTTCTTCACAATTTCTAATACTTGTCAATGCTGCGGTGTGTATTATAGAATCTATTTGATGTAGTTTTATAAAATCAAAAACATTATCTTTATTTTTAATATCCAATTCGCTTCTAGATGGAGTAATGCAATTTGGGATTATCTTTTGAATTTCTTTTCCTAAAATACCATTACCGCCTGTTAAAAGAGTATTCAATGATTAAATCACAATCTATAACAACTAAAACTTTTCTTTACTATTGCACCCATTTTAAATTAGACATTAATTGCTTCAATTCTTCAATTGTAAGATTTTTTGTAGATGAGGATGTATATTCTGGCAAATCAATTGATTTATCAAGATATCTATTATCAAAATCCATTTCTTTCTCAATTACAAAATGATCTTTTTCTTCTTTAGTATGTCTCATTTCTTCTTGTGAAATCAATACTTCATCAATTTTTTCACCTGATCTAATTCCTATAAAATTTACTGGGTAATTTGGATTTTTTGTAATTAACTCTGCATATGCTTTAGCCAAATCAACAATATTTGCAGCAGGTGATTTTTTTACAAAGATCTCACCACCAACTGAATTTTTTAATGCATAAAATACTAATTGAATTGCTTGACTCAATGTTAACATGAATCTCGTCATTTTTGGATGTGTTATTGGTAATGATTGATTACTCTGTATTTTACGATCCCATAATGGAATTACACTACCTCTACTTCCTAAAACATTTCCATATCTAACACAACAAAACGTTGTTTGATCTTTTTCTAAATCTTCTGAAAGCATAATTTTTTCTTGCAGCGCTTTAGTCATTCCCATGGCATTTACTGGTTTTGATGCTTTATCAGTACTAATTGCAATCACTTTTTTCACATTTCTTGCAACTGCTGCTTTTACAACATTATAAGGTCCAATAACATTTGTTTTTACAGCTTCAAATGGATGTAATTCAACTGTTGGTACTTGCTTTAATGCAGCAGCATGAAAAATCACATCAATATTTTTTGTTGCAGTAAACAATCTATCATAATCTCTAACATCTCCGATAATAAATTTCATTTTTTTATAGATATTATTTTGATTTTCATAAAATTCTTGTTTCATTTGATGCTGTTTATCTTCATCTCTACTGTAAATTACAATTTTTTTTGGATTATAATTCCCTAATTCTTTCACCATTTGATAACCAAAACTACCTGTACCTCCAGTGATCAAAATATTTTGATTATCTAAAACTGATGAAAATTCCAACTCTTTTGTAATAAAAAAAATTTACTTTATAAGTATTAACGATTTTACATCTTTTCCAATTTTACTCACAACAACTTTTAATTTGATAAAAAATAGATGATATCTAATGAAAATAATGACTATTTTAGGGACAAGACCTGAAATTATTCGACTAAGTAGAATAATGCCTCTTTTAGATAAGAACTTTGAACATGTGATAGTTAACACTAATCAAAATTTTGCTCCTGAATTAAGTTCTATTTTCTTTAAAGAATTAGAATTACGAAATGCTGATTATAACCTTGGAGTTGAAACTGGTAATTTTTCAAATGAAATATCTGATATTTTGAAGAAAACAAGCAAAGTAATAGATGATGAGAATCCTGATTGCCTGTTAATTTTGGGAGATACAAACAGTGGTCTTTCAGCTATTCTTGGAGCTCATAAAGGAATCAAAATTGCTCATCTTGAAGCAGGAATGAGAAGTTATAATTCTTTAACTCCTGAGGAAAAAAATAGAGTTTTAATTGATCATCTTTCAACTGTTTTGTTACCTTATACTCAATATTCAAGAGAAAATCTTATCCGAGAAAACATACATCCTAGTAAAATATACACTGTTGGGAATCCAATTATAGAGGTAATTGAATATTACATGCCAAAAATTGAGAAAAGTAAAATTTTACAAAAATTAAAATTGAAGAAAAATGATTACTTTCTTGTCACTGCACATAGAAGTGAAAATGTTGACAATATAGAATCATTAAAGAATATTTTTTCAGGTTTAGAAAAAATTTTCCAAAGATTTGGGAAGAAAATTATTTATCCAATTCATCCAAGAACCACAAGTAAATTGAAAAATATTAAAATTCCTAATGGCGTGGAATTAATTGATCCCTTAGGATTTTTTGATTTTACAAATTTGGAAAAAAATGCATTTTGCGTACTTACGGATTCTGGAACTATCCCTGAAGAGATGCTTTATTTCAGAAAACCATGTGTAACAATTAGAGAAAGTACAGAAAGACCCGAAATTATTGAGGCGGGTTCAAATATTTTATCTGGTTTAGAACCTGAAAATATCCTTCGGGCTACTGAATCTATCACTTCCGGTACGCCTGATTGGAAATGGCATGAATCTTTAGGTGATGGAAAAACCTCTAGAAAAGTAATAAATATTTTACATGGTAAATTGTATTAAATATTTTTTTAAGTTAAATTTTGAAATTATTCGTTAACTCTTGAAGTTACTAGATCAAATTAAATAACGAATCTAAAAAAATTATTATAGAATGAAATTACTTTTTGTTACAAATGGACTTCATCAAAAAACTGGAACCTATACAGTTCTAAAAAATATTTGTCCTAAATTACTTCAGAATCATGAAGTTACTATTTTAACTAATCAGGGAGATATTGATGTTGAATGTACAAAGTTAATTCAATTAAATGCAAAGTCTTTCCCGTTTCCTCAATATTTTTATGAATCAAAACTAAAAAATTTAGTTAAATCTGGGTTTATGGATAATTATGATATTATTCATTCTTTTGAATATCCTCTATTTGCAACAGACTATCTAACAATTAAAAAAAAATTATTTTCTCCACCTCTAATAATTAGTCCACATGGTTCAATACATCAATTTGGAAGTTTTCCTTTCAATGTTATGAAAAAAATTCACAATAAAGTAATGTTTAATTTTTTTGATAATGTTTCAATGTTACTTGCTGCTACAAAAGCAGAAAAAGTTCATCTTGTAAAACTTGGTTTTTCAGAAAATAAAATCAAAGTACTATCTTTAGGTTTTGGACTTCCAACAATTAATCGATCTCCTTCTAAACATCATAAAGTATTATTTCTTGGGAGATTAGCTGTAACTAAAAACATTGATCTTTTAGTGGAAGCAGTGTTTTTGTGTAAACAAAAGGATTTTGAATTAATAATTGCAGGTCCAGATTTTGGAATGTTAAAAAAACTTAAAGAATTAGTTATAAAATTTGGAATTGAAGAACGTGTTATATTCAAAGGGCGGGTATCTGAATCCGAAAAATTACAATTACTCTCTGAAGCAACAATTTTTGTTCACCCTTCTTTAGAAGATATATTTTCATTATCTCTGATTGAGGCTGTTGGTGTTGGAATCCCATCAGTAGCTTTTGGAATTGAAGCCAACCCTGAAATTTTTGAAAATAATTCTGGCTTGATTGTTCAAGGATATGATGCTAAATCATTAGCACATTCAATTGATTTTCTTTTAACTAACGAAGAAGAAAGAAATAAAATTTCAAAAAATGCAATTATTTCTATAAATCAAAAATACAATTGGAATAATACTGTGGCAAAGCTAGAGGAGTACTATCAAGAAGCCAAAAAAACTCACAATCACTGATAAAAATTAACATATATTTGTCATAAAATTTGTAATTATAGATCTTGATACGTAAAAGTACATGTCGTATGTGTAAAAGCACCAAACTTTATGAATTCCTTGATTTAGGTTTCTCTGCATTATCAGATGGATTTCTTTTAAAAGAAGATCTCAAGAAACCTGAAATATTTTACCCTTTGAATGTTTTAATTTGTAACGCTTGTGGTTTATGTCAACTTGGTCATATTGTACCACCAAAATTCATGTTTAACAAAAATTATCCATATGATTCATCTACAACAAAAACTGGTAGAGAGCATTTTACTAACATGGGATTAGATATATGTAGAATTTTTAGTCTAAAATCAAACTCGCTAATTATTGATGTGGGAAGTAATACTGGAGTTTTATTATCTGCGTTTAAATCAAAAAATATGAAGGTTCTTGGAATTGAACCTTCATCTAATGTTGCTAGTATTGCTAGAAAAAATGGAATTAGAACAA
>Ga0209501_10004222_pt1 | contig 13932 bp, 11 predicted proteins | sample ArcticOcean_MG_C_4_FD_187434 | JGI IMG/M metagenome (GOLD analysis project Ga0209501, IMG submission 187434) | Marine microbial communities from western Arctic Ocean - ArcticOcean_MG_CB4_134 (SPAdes) (version 2) | ecosystem: Environmental > Aquatic > Marine > Oceanic | place: Arctic Ocean...
AAAAAGGAGATGAAATAAACAGAGCGGGGAATATAGAGGAGTTAGTTGAATTATTGGAAACAATTCCTGAAGAATCCCTTGATTATCATGGTGCTCGCAATCATTTTTCTAATTGGTTAGCAGCGAGAGGAGAGTTCGATTTAGCCACTCAATTTAGAAAAATAAAAAGTAATGAATTTAATTCTCATGAAGAAAGACGAGAAAATCTCATGAACATGATAAAGGAATCCCAAAAAAGTCGAGGTGCCGGTTCTGTAGCCGAATTCAAATATACTAAAAAGTCGCTAAGGGCAATTTTTTTGCGTATTGGTTCAGGATCTCTTGGAGGGAAGGCAAGAGGTCTGGCATTTGCCAACTATTTTTGGAAAGAAACCAATCTTTCAGAGAAGTATGCAGATATCACATTCAGGGTACCGAAAGTAGCAGTAATTGGTACAGATGAATTTGACCAATTTATGGATGTAAATAATTTATGGGAAACCGCGTTGTCTTTAGATGATAACAGGGATTTGGAAGAGGTCTTTTTAAAAGGACAGTTATCCCGAAAATTGGTGCAGACATTGAAGGAATTATTAAAGGAAGTACATTATCCTTTAGCAATACGATCTTCAAGTTTGTTGGAAGATTCTCAATATCAGCCTCTTGCAGGAATGTATGCAACCTATATGCTCCCCAATTGTCATGAAAGTGAAAAAGAGCGGCTCAGTCAAGTTTGTGAGGCAGTGAAACGGGTTTTTGCATCCACCTTTTCCCAAGAGCCTAAAACCTTGATGGAGACCATTGTTCATCGGCATGAAGAAGAAAAAATGGCTGTGATAATTATGGAAATGGTGGGGCAAAAACATGGGGAATATTTTTATCCAACTTTTAGTGGGGTTGCCCAAAGTTATAACTATTATCCCGTTTCATATATGCAGCGAGAAGAAGGTATTGCTTTTACTGCTATTGGATTGGGAAAAACTATTGTAGATGGGGGCCAAGCATTGCGCTTTTCTCCTAAATACCCCAATATATTACCGCAATATTTTTCCATAAAATCTACCATTGCCAATACCCAAAACACATTTTATGCCTTGAATCTTAAAAATGGGAAAAACCCCCTTTGTGAAGGAGAGAAGAATAATCTGGATCAGTTACATCTGGAAGATGCAGAGTTGCATGGTACCTTAAAATATACTGCCAGTGTGATTTGCGATGAAGATGGTATTATCCGGGATTCATTGAAAAATAAAGGAAGGCGGGTCATTACTTTTTCTCCTATTTTGAAGTTTCAAGCTTTTCCCCTAGCGAATATTTTACAGGATATCCTTGAATTATGTCAAACTGCAATGGGATGTCCGGTAGAAATTGAATTTGCTGTCAATATGTATAATACTCCTAACATTCAAGATGAATTTTGTCTGCTTCAAATAAAACCTATGGTAGTTGGTGGCTTACAAAAAACAGACTATCTCCAGCTAAATGAAAAAAAGGATATTCTCTGTAGTAGTGAAATGGCCTTAGGAGATGGAATTATAGACACCGTTCGTAATATTATTTGCGTTGATTTTGATACATTTGACCGTTCACTCACCCGAAATATCGCTAAAGAAATTGATGTAATAAATCGGCAAATGGGAAATGATAATCCCTATTTGCTCATTGGTCCGGGAAGATGGGGGACAGCGGACCCTTGGCTAGGGATTCCCGTAAATTGGAAGCAGATTTCTCATGCCAAAGTGATAGTAGAGCTGGGCATTGAGGAGCTCAATCCGGAGCCCTCATTTGGGAGTCACTTTTTTCAAAATGTCACCAGCTTAAGAATCGGATATTTCACCCTCCAACATATAGATAAGGGAGGTGATTTAGACTTGGATTGGCTAAAGAGTCAACCGGTTAAACAGGCAACAAAATTTATTCGGTGGATTCAACTTGAAGAACCCTTACACATTCGCATTGACGGCAGCACTGGTGAAGGAATTATTCTGAAACCCCAGCCTAAAAAAGAAGAAATTATGGATGAGGAAGAGTCATCTGGAATTTAATTGTTAATGGTCAATTGTAAATTATTAATGGTTAATTAAAACCAATTTCAAGTTTCCTGTAAATCCTTCTAAATTTAGTGCTTCAGGAATCAATGAAATTTTTAACATAACCTTTCACCAATTTGAATTAGATTAATTATTTGGGTTCTCCCTATAAAACAGTAGCATTTCAAACACTGGGCTGCAAACTGAATTTTGCAGAAACCTCTACCCTTGCCCGAGACTTTTCCTCTCAGGGCTATGCTCAGGTGGGAATTGATAATCCTGCAGATATTTATGTAATTAATACTTGTTCTGTTACGGAAAATGCCAACAAGAAAGCCCGCAAAGCAGTCCGCCGAGCTCTGCGAAATTCTCCAAAAGCAAAAATTGCTGTTATTGGGTGCTATGCCCAACTAAATCCACATGAAATTGCAGAAATCTCCGGTGTGAGTATTGTGGTTGGTGCAGAAGATAAATTCAATTTTATTGAAAATATTGAAGAAAATAATCTTGAAGGACAATCTATCATTTTAAATTCGGATATTGATTCCGTTAAGAAATTCGTACCTTCCTATTCAATGGGAGAGCGTACCCGTTCATTTTTAAAGGTACAGGATGGTTGTGATTATACTTGTAGTTTTTGTACCATTCCCTTAGCACGGGGTAAAAGCCGTAGTGCTGATATTGCAGATACCCTACACCAAGCCAGAGAAATTGCTGAATCAAAAATTAAGGAAATTGTATTAACGGGAGTAAACGTAGGTGATTTTGGAAAAAATTACGGCGAAAGTTTTTTTGATTTGATTCAGGAATTAGATAAAGTTGAAGGCATTGAAAGATTTCGCATTTCTTCCATTGAGCCCAATCTTCTCACAGATGAAATTATAAATTTTACGGCAAAGTCGGAAAAGTTTCTACCCCATTTCCATATTCCATTGCAATCGGGTTCCGATCATATTTTAAAAGCCATGCGGCGGCGGTACAATTCGGATTTATATATTCAAAGAATTAATAGGATAAAAACCATAATGCCTGATGCCTGCATTGGTGTGGATGTGATTGTGGGATTTCCCGGAGAAAGTGAAGATAATTTTAAGGAAACCTATGATTTATTAAATAAATTGGATATATCCTACTTGCATGTTTTTTCTTATTCCCAACGAGATAATACGGATGCTGTAAATATAGAGCCCAAAGTTTCTCAACAAATTATTGCAGAGAGAAGTAAAATTTTACACCAATTATCCATACAGAAAAAACGCCAGTTTTATGAAAAAAATATGGGTGCCACCAAACAGGTGCTATTTGAAAACCGGGAAGATGGAATTATTTCTGGGCATTCTGAAAATTATATATCCGTTTTCATAAAAGGGAATGAGGATGAGTTAAATCAAATAATTCCTGTGAAATTAGTCCGGATAGAAGATGGTGAAATGCTGGGACAAAGACTGGAATGATAGCAAACCCCTTTTTAGGAATTGCAGGAAACATTGGAGTGGGAAAAACCACCTTCACTGAAATTGTGGGCAAACATTTTGGCTGGAAAGAATTCTATGAATCTGTTTCTGACAATCCCTATTTAGATGATTTCTACCGTGATATGCACCGCTGGAGTTTTAATTTGCAGATTTATTTTTTGCACCATCGCTTTGCAGGTCAGGTTGAAATTAATAATTCAGCAGGTGGAGTAATTCAGGATCGTACTATTTATGAAGATGTGGAAATTTTTGCAAAAAATCTACATAAAATGAATTACATGACCGATAGGGATTGGAGGACCTACGAGAATTTATTTAAAAATATGACTCAATTCCTGAAAAAACCAGATTTGATAATTTATCTCAAGGCTTCTACCGATACTCTTTTATCTCGAATACAGAACCGGGATCGGAATTTTGAACGAGAGATTTCTCCAGAATATTTGCATAGTCTGAACATCTCTTATGATAAATGGATTAACAATTGTACAGATCAAAAAGTGATAACCATTGAATCAGACGGATTTAATATTTTCAAAGATAATGAAAAATTGGATGCTATCCTTAATCAGATCGAAGCGGAATTAACGGAATGAAAAATATTGCTGTATTTGTGTCAGGTGGAGGGTCAAATTTTAAAGCCATTCATCAACAAATAAGTTTAGGAGAAATTCCGGGTCAAATTGTATTGGTTATCAGCAATAATCCCAAATGTAGCGCTATTGAGTATGCTATTGAAAATTCTATATCGCATGTGATTATTAATGAAACCCGATACCCGAACCCTCATACCCGAAATGAATTACTAACCGCTACCTGTGTAAAAGCTGAAATTGATTTAATCTGCCTGGCAGGATATATGAAAATGCTTCCTCCTGCAATTGTTAAAGAGTATGAAAACAAAATATTAAATATTCATCCAGGGCTATTACCGGAATTTGGTGGAAAAGGCTTTTTTGGAATGCGTGTGCATGAAGCTGTTATCGAATCAGGAAAAAGGGAAAGTGGGGCAACCGTACATTTTGTAGATGAGATTTATGATCATGGACCAATAATAGCTCAGAAAAAAGTTGAGATACTTGAATCGGATACAGCAGAATCCGTGGCGGCTAAAGTCCTGAAATTAGAGCATGAGTTATTCCCTGAAGTGGTGAAAGCTTTTTGTGAAGACAGAATTATGATAGAAAACAATAAACCCAAATTAGTGGAGTATAATGAAAATTAAACGGGCACTATTAAGTGTTTGGAATAAATCAAATATAGTTGATCTTGGCAGGTTTTTATCTGGGCAAAACATTGAATTAGTTTCTACCGGAGGCACCAAGAAAACCCTGGAAGATGCTGGTATTGCTGTGGTTGGAATTGAAGAGGTAACCGGTGGTGGAGCAGTAATGGATGGTCGAGTGAAAACATTGCACCCAAAGATTTTTGGCGGGATTTTGGCTGATCGGGAGAATGTGTCACATTTAGATGATTTAAAAGATTTGGGTGGGTTGGAAATTGATTTGGTGGTGGTTAATTTTTATCCATTTGTTCAGGAAGCTGTAGAAAAGAATTTAGATTTTTCCAAAGCTATTGAGTTTATTGATATTGGTGGACCCTCTATGGTGAGAGCTGCAGCCAAGAATTTTCATTCAGTCCTCCCCTTATGCAACCCTGAAAAATACACAGAATTTATGGCAGAATATGAAAAATCAGATGGAGATATATCCCTGGAATTCAGAAAGAAATCAGCATCTGCTGTTTTTGCCATGACGGCTTCTTATGAATCTGCCATCTCCAATTATTTCATTAAAGATGAAGACAGCTTGCCAGAAAGTGTAAATCTGAATCTTAATAAATCTGCAAATCTTCGCTACGGTGAAAACCCCCATCAAGATGCCGCTTTTTATCTTCCAATTGGAGAAATTGAATCCTGGCATCAACATCAGGGGAAAACTTTATCCTATAATAATTATGCGGATATGGAATCTGCATTTAACATTCCACAGGAATTTTCTGAGACAGCCTGTGCAATTATAAAGCATGCCAACCCTTGCGGATTTGGACTGGGAGAAAATCCAAAAGCAGCATATCTTCGGGCTGTTACCACAGACCCCGTGAGTTACTTTGGCGGGATTGTTGGTTTTAACTGTGAGGTGGATGATGAAACTGCTGAAGAATTAATTCAACCATTTTTGGAATGTATCATTGCACCATCATTTTCCTCTGGAGCATTGGAAATTTTGAAAAAGAAAAAGAATCTTCGGGTAATCAGTGTGGGTGAAAAGGGATTAGTAGATAATTATTCTATTAAATCCGTAGCAGGGGGATATTTATATCAGCAGAAAGATTTTCAACAGGGAGAGCTTGAAAGCCTCAAAATTGTGACAGAAATAAAACCGGGAGAATCAGAATTAAAAGCCATACAATTGGGGTGGAAGTTAGTTCGTAATGTAAAATCTAATGCCATTGTATTTGCCAATAGCAATCAATTATTAGGAGTTGGTGCAGGACAAATGTCTAGAATTGATTCTGTAAAAATTGCTGTACAAAAAGTGGCTGAAGCTGGATTAAATTTACAGGGTGCCACCATGGCATCAGATGCCTTTTTCCCTTTTTCGGACAGCATAGAAATAGCCGCAAAGGCTGGAATTTCAGTTATAATTCAGCCTGGAGGATCCATCAAAGATGAGGATGTAATAAATAAGGCAAATGAATTGGGTGTGGCAATGGTATTTACAAAAATAAGGCATTTTCTTCATTAGGACAAAATTATGTTAGGCATTTCAAATTTTAAAAATATTGTAACGGGTGATATAGCCATTGATTTGGGGACGGCGAATACGCTTATATGGATTAAGGGACAGGGGATCATCTTAAATGAACCATCCATCGTTGCCAGGAATGTAGTGACAAATGAGATAATGGCAGTCGGAAATGAAGCCAAAGAAATGGTTGGAAGAACCCATAGTGGTATTGAAACTATTCGTCCATTAAAAGATGGAGTGGTAGCAGATTACAAAATGACGGATGCCATGATCCTTGGCTTTATCCGTAAAATAAAACTCAGCAGAATTGCCCGCCCACGTATTGTTATTTGTATTCCGTCTGGTGTAACAGATGTAGAACAACGGTCTGTAAAAGAATCTGCAGAACACGCAAATGCAAGCGAGGTATATTTAATTGAAGAACCCATGGCTGCTGCTATCGGTATTGGAATTGATGTAAGTAAACCTGTTGGGAATATGATTGTGGATGTGGGTGGTGGCACTACAGAAATTGCTGTCATTTCATTGAATGGAATTGGCACAATTGAAACCATCAGAATTGCAGGTGATGAGCAGACCAAAGCAATCGTTGACTGGTTTAAAGAACAGCATAAATTAGGAATTGGTGAGCGAACAGCCGAAAATATAAAATGCACCGTTGGCTCCGCAGTACGAAGTAATGGTGCAATCATTGCCGTGAAAGGTCAGGATTTGATAACTGGAATTCCAAAAACTATAGAAGTATCCTCAGATGAAATTCGCCAGGCTTTAACAGAAACAGTTTTTCAGATAACATCAGCAATTAAAAATGCATTAGACAAAACTCCTCCGGAGCATGCTTCAGATATTATTGATTTTGGAATTATTCTTACTGGCGGAGGTGCACTTTTGAAAGATTTGGATTTACATATTCGAAACAAAATAAACCTGCCGGTGAATGTGTCTGAAGACCCCCTGTTGTCAGTGGTTAGGGGCACGGGAATTGTTTTAGAAAACCTGAAAAAATATAGAGATGTTCTCATCCAGCCCTGATGCCACGCCCCAGAGTCCCCTTCATCAATAAAGATGTTCTGGCTCTTTTACTGACCTTATTACTTTCAGTTTTACTTCTTTTCACCCGAACCTCTCCTCAAATTAGTCAGTTAAAGTTTCAACTCTCTCAATTAGCAAGTGCTATTGCTTACCCTGCAACTTGGTATAATGAAGTGTTTATCATTCGGGAAGAAAATAAACTACTGAAAGAAAAACTCATTCAATTCACCCTCATGAATTCAGAATTGGAAAGTTATCATCAAGAAAATATTCGCTTAAAAGAAATGTTAAATTTCACAATTAACCAACCTCTACATTTTAAAACCGCAAATGTAGTTAAGCATAATTTTGGACTTCCAACAAACTCTATTACCATAGATATTGGTAAAATTGATGGTGTGATAAAAAATCTAACGGTAATGGATGAAAATGGTCTGCTTGGGAAAACAATTCAAGTTGGAGATCATGCTGCTTTAACCCAACTTATTACAGATAAAAATTTCAGGGTATCTATTAGAATTGGGAAAGAACGAGCTTTGGGACTTTTTATTCCTACCCATGGAAAATATGGGCTATTAGAGGGTGTGAGAAAAAGTATGCCTTTAACTGAAGGTGAAATTGCTTACACTTCAGGAATTTCAGAAATATATCCACCAAATATTCCGGTTGCACGTGTAGTTTCAATAAAGAAGGATAAAAATAATCCCTTCCAACATATTGTAGTTGAACTATTAGGATCTCTTGAAAACCTGGATTATGTTTTTGTAATTTTATGAATAATAAGGTTACTCTCCAAATTATAGTAATGACGATTGTAGTTATGGGTATTCAGATGTTCATCCCTGCATTCAATTTTTATAAATTGGTTATTATTCCCGATGTTCTCATTATTTTTCTCACATATATTGGATTTTATTACGGCAGATTTTATGTTATTATTTTGGGTTTTCTCCTTGGCATTTCACAAGATTTTATTACCCAAGTTGAATTAATGGGAGCAATGGCATTTACTAAATCTGCAGTTGGGTTTGGATTAGGAACGTTGGTTCTTTATCGAAATGTATGGTCGAGTAATGTGAGAATGTTGTTTATTTTTCTGATGTATAACCTTCACTTTCTCATTTATTATTTTATAAAATTTAATGGTGTTTCAATTTCATTAGCAGTTTATTTTCAGGCAATTTTAATTCACTCTCTCCTTAGTATTGTTATTTTAATTGTGATTGATAAATCCTTTTTTAATAGTAAAATCACCTTGAAATGAGAAGCATTATTAATGCCAAAATATAAGAAAATTCAGATTGTGTTGGCGGGAATTTTTGCCATTATTTTTTTACGATTTTATTATCTTCAAATATATCAACACTCTAAATATGAGGCAAAAGCGGGTAATAATAGTATTAGAAAAATTTCACTTCATGCTCCCCGTGGTATTATTTATGATAGGAATGGCATCCCCATTGTTGATAATCGTCAAATATATGATTTAGCTGTAATTCCCTTTGATGTAACCAACCAATTTGATTACCAGATGGTTTCCAAAAGAACTGGTGTATCATCAAGTGAATTGCAGGAAAAAATAGCAAAAGGTAAAAAATCTTTTCATCGGTTCCGTCCGGTTCCCATAAAACGGCATATTAATTTTGAAACACGTTCCCATCTTGAAGAAAACAAATTATCCTTACCTGGAACAATATTTTCTGAATTTCCTGCAAGAACCTACCCAGATAAAGCAAAACTTACTCATGTTTTGGGATATTTAAGAGTGGTAAGTGATATGACAGCTTCCAAGCCAAATCAAGAATTGGATTATAAATTAGGAGATGTTTTTGGGTTTAGTGGAATTGAGCGTATGTATGAATCAATTCTCCGTGGAAGGGATGGCACAGAATTCCGCTTGGTGGATATTTATGGAATTGATCATGGCGTATATAAGGATAATCCAGGTATCCAACCAGTTCCAGGCAAAGCAGTAAATCTATCCATTGATAGTAAACTTCAAGCACTAATTGAGGAATTGTTTATTGGGAAAAAAGGTGCTGCAATTTGCATGATGCCCAAAACTGGAGACGTACTGGCTTTTGTGTCTGCACCGGATTATGATTTGAACTCTTTTGCAGGTCCCGTTCCTCTAGAATTATGGGAGGGGTGGAATTCAGATACAGAGAAACCTCTCATTAATAGAGGAATACAGGGTCTATATCCCCCGGGAAGTACATTTAAACTTATTGGTGCCGCACTCGCAAATGAAGAGGGAAAAGTGGACCAAAATTGGACAGTTAATTGCAATGGGGTGTATCATCTGGGAGATAGAGATTTTCATTGTTGGAATATTGCCGGGCATGGAACAGTTAACATGGAAAGAGCCATCCTTCAATCATGTAATATTTATTTTTATCACCTGATTCAGAAACTGTCCTTTAAAAATTGGAAAGCAATGGCTGAGAAATTTGGGTTTGGAGCAACTACGGGAATTGATCTTTTTGGTGAAAAAAGAGGTCTTGTTCCCGGAAAAACTTATATGAATAATAAATATGGAAGATATGGCTGGGCAACAGGAAATTTACTCACATTTATTATTGGTCAAGGTGATATTTTGGTTACTCCCCTTCAAGTAACTCAAATGATGAGCATCATCGCTACCAGAGGAAATACCAAAACCCCTCATTTATTGTTAGATAATCCTTCGGAAAATATTACTGTTTCTTTGAAATCTAAAACTTGGGATTTTTTGCAACAAGCGACTTGGAATGTAGTAAATCATGAAAATGGCACTGGAAAAGCTGCAAAAGTAATGGGATGCGAAGTGCATGGTAAAACGGGGACAGCACAAAATCCACATGGTGAAAATCATTCATGGTTTGCAGGTTATATAGTAAAGGATAATGTCCCAATTTTATCTTTAGCAGTCCTAGTAGAACATGGCGGTAAGGGGTCTGTAGAAGCTGCTTTAATTTCTCATAAAATTTTCAAATATGCTCAGAAAAACATTTCTTTATAATTATTATCTTAATAAAATATTTCGAGCACCGGACAAAATTGTTATCCGCTGGGGGATGTTAGTTCCTGTTTTAATTCTTATGGGTATTGGATTTATTACACTGAAATATACCAGTCTGAATTCGTCTTTTTTTACGTCCACTTTTACAAAGCAGATTGTCTGGTTTGCAATAGGGAGTATTGTATTTATACTGGCACAGTGGATACGAATCCAATATTTTCAGGAATATGCTTATCATTTCTATGGTTTTCTAATTATTCTAATTGGTATAACCTATTTCATGCCTGTGATTGGAGGATCTCACCGGTGGCTAATAATTGGTAATGTCTCTTTTCAGCCTTCCGAAATTGGAAAATTATTATTGGTCTTTGTAATTGCCAGGGTGCTTGCAGATCAAAAAGGCAATATGAATGAAATCAAATTATTATTATTGATTTTGGTTATGGCTCTCATTCCTGCATTAATGATTTTTAAGCAGCCAGATTTTGGAACTGCCATTGTTTATGGTTTTATTGCAATTCCAATGTTGTATTGGTCCGGTATCAGATCATTTTATCTTTTTTCGGTGATAGCTCCGTTTGTAAGCATTATTTCAGCTTTTAATATTTATTTTTTTTCACTTTGGATGGGCATCCTCGTTTTGGTGATTTATTTCAATCAACCTAAAATAACAATTGGGGTATCACAGTTTATTATAAACATCGGTTGTGGTATAATTTCTCCTTTTATTTGGTACAATTTTTTATACTCGCATCAAAAGGAACGAATATTAACCTTATTAAACCCAACACGAGACCCTCATGGTACAGGATATCAGGTTATTCAATCGATAATTGCAATTGGTTCGGGAGGACTATGGGGAAAGGGAGTTGGCGAAGGTACACAAACACAGCTGCGTTATCTGCCTGTTCGAGATACTGATTTTATTGTTTCGGTGATTGGTGAGGAAATGGGTTTATTAGGCATTACAATAATTTTAGTTGTTTTTTTTACATTGCTCTATTGGATAATTGTGTATGCTGGAATTATTTCAAACAAATTCTCAAGTTTGACCCTGATTGGATTTGCAAGTATTCTATTTATTCATCTCGCCGTTAATATGGGAATGACTGTAGGACTCCTCCCGGTTACAGGCTTGCCGGCACCATTTCTCAGTTACGGAGGTTCATTTTTATTATCCTGCATGTTAATTGTAGCACTATCAACAAATATTATCAATCATCATATTTAAATAACATATTAGAAATTGGTATGATGACTTTGAGTTGCGTAAATTTAACCCCTTTTATTTAATTAATATTTATAGAAAATCAAGGAATCTAAATATGGCAGCCTTTTTAGGTAAAAAATATGCTTTTATAAGTATCTTTATTCTTATTGTTCTAACGGGATGTTCTAGTACTCTCCCCAATGATTCATTGGATGTTTCGGGTAGTGGAAATTCAGTTGATGTTGAAGCCCTCAAGTCAATAATATATGAACAAGGTAAAAAAATATCATCCATCGAAAAAGATTTAATACAATATCAGGATATGATTGATGATCAATCTAATGTGTTGGATATTTATGATGATAATAATCAAAATGTGCGAGAGTTTAGAAGAAATCTTGAAAGGGAAGTTCAGACCGCTATAGAACAAATTCAAGATGGATCATTTGAAAAGGAAATGACCAATACGCTGATTAAAATACAAAATAAAATTCATATTTTAGAAGATCGGACTTTTTATACGGATAGCCTGTATTTTGAATTGGTCAATGACATCGTAATGATAGAAAATGAAATCGCCTCATTAATATCCAGCTTTAAGGAGATGAGTGAAATTTCCGGAAAGAGGCAGGCGAGAGTTATTCCTAAGCTTACTAATGAAGAATATCAAGCCAAGTATATTGAATCACTTTCAAATTACCAAAATGGGGAATGGAATATCAGTTTGGATGGCTTCAAATTTCTCATCCAAGCTGATAGCAATCATGATCTAGCTGATAATTGTCAATATTGGATTGGTGAAGTTTACTATTCGTTAAAAGAATATAATCGCAGTATAAAAGAATTTGAAAAAGTTTTTACGTATCCCGGAACCAATAAGGCAGATGATGCCCAATTTAAATTGGGGCTATGTTATGTAAATATTAAGCAAATTGATAAAGCAAAACAGGAATTTGAAAATTTACTAGAGTTCTACCCCAATAGTGAATATTATAAAAGAAGCCAGGAAACCCTCAAAAAATATTAAATTAATTAAAGAAAAGGAATTTCATGCCCCCACTTAAATTATATTATTTATCAGCTGAAGTTGCGCCATTTTCTGAAACCTATGAATTGGCAGTATTCTCAAGAAAAATAACCAGCAAACTACATGATAAAGAGGATGTAGATATTCGTGTTTCTCAGCCCAAATATGGGTATGTGAGCGAACGTAAATATATTCTGAGAGAAGTGATTAGACTCAAAGATATTCCCGTTATTTTTAATGAGGAAAAACACGTTATTAATATGAAATCCTGTTTTATTCCAGAAACCCGGGTGCAGGTTTATTTCATGGAAAATAATCCATTATATAAGTCTTTACCTGATTTGATTTATAAAGCAAGAAATGGCAGAATATTCAGTGATATAGATGAAAAATTTGCATTTTTTGCCTTGTCTGCAATTGATACATTAACTTCATTATTTTGGGCACCGGATGTATTTATTTGTAATGATTGGCAAACTTCCTTTGTGCCAATTTTATTACGAGAACGATTCAAGCAGGAAGAGTTTTATTCAAACATGAAATCAGTTTATATTATTCATTCTATTAATGATTACCGAAAATATTCTAAACATACCTATGATATGCTTGGTCTAACTCCAGGTGAATCAGGGAAATTAGTTGATAATCATATTTGCGCCATTGAAAATGCGGATTTAACCATTGCAATGAATTATGAATCCTCCAATTTAATGGAAAATATGAAAAAGCAAAAAAAGCTATTTGCGGCCTTTGAATCAAACAATTCAATGATCATAGATATTCCTAAAAAATCCAACCGTGAAGTCTGGAAAGAAACTGCTAACACCATTGAATCAGTCTGCAAGAAATTAAAATGAAATACTTAACTCCTCCTTTTATTGGCAGAAGGGTTCATTTTCTGCTTTTAGGAGGTTTAGTCCTCCTTTTGAGTTGCCAGTCTGATCCTATTGTATTTAATCCACCCGGTGGTTATGAATACAAGACGATGAGTTTTCCATTAATTAACGACAATTCAGAAACCGTTCAGGGTGAGCTACATACGGGTACGAGCCCAAGATTGTATTCTGGAATTTTATCAAATGGAGATACGGTTTCAACCTTGATTCGCTTGTTGCCACAGGTTTTAGTTTTAGATTCTAATAAGGTGTGCCGTGCGGAAAGTATTTCAATAGTTAATTTTAAACTTAATTCATTTACAAAACTGGCAGAAGAAGATACAAATTTGCTTATTAAGATGGATGCAATACAAATTAATCTCATTTCCTTAAGCGAAATATGGAATGAAGATGCTGTGTTAGATTCATTAAAATTAGCAATTATATCTGCATCCATGGATGCTTCAACCTTAATCCCCGATTCTTTAATATCAATAACAAATCAAAGTCTTGAGGTTCAATTATTTAATTATGATAGTGGTATACTCAGTAA
>Ga0209501_10004228_pt1 | contig 13914 bp, 13 predicted proteins | sample ArcticOcean_MG_C_4_FD_187434 | JGI IMG/M metagenome (GOLD analysis project Ga0209501, IMG submission 187434) | Marine microbial communities from western Arctic Ocean - ArcticOcean_MG_CB4_134 (SPAdes) (version 2) | ecosystem: Environmental > Aquatic > Marine > Oceanic | place: Arctic Ocean...
TAAATTACCTGAATTAAGTTTTACATTGTAAATATAATACATCCCTCTATATTCCCTAGATACTACGAATCCATTACCTTTATTATTTTTAGTTATATTAACATCGTCAGGGCGGACCATGACATTTACATTCTCTCCGTTTTTAGCTTCAGAGTTCACTTCTATTTGGCCTAATTCTGTTTTTGCAAAATTATCAATAATTTGACCATCTATAAAATCTGCCAAGCCAATAAATTCTGCAACAAATTCATTGGAAGGATTCTGGAATACTTGAATTTTATCGTCTAATTGTTGAATTTCGCCTTTATTAAGTACTAATATTCTATCTCCCATATATAAAGCTTCTTGTTGATCGTGAGTAACAAATAAGCAAGAAATTTTCAAATATTTAAGTATTCTTCTAACTTCCATTCTTAATTGCATTCTTAAATTTGGATCAAGGTTAGAAAAGGGTTCATCCATTAATAATAGTTTAGGTTTAGGAGCCAAGGATCTTGCCAAAGCAACTCTTTGTTGTTCTCCACCAGATAGTTCGTCTGGGTATCTTTCACGTAAATGATAAATACCAGTCATAAGCATTAAATCAGTTATAGAAGATAATTGTGTCAATGATTTCGAATTTTTGTTATTATCATTTTTCATACCATAAGAAATATTGTCTTCTACTGTCATATGGGGAAATAGAGCAAAATCCTGGAAAACAATTCCTATATCACGTTTTTCAATTGGGATATTAACTTCCTCTGAAAAAATTGAATTTCCAGAAATTTCAATTTCACCTTTATTGGGGTCTTGCAATCCTGTAATGCATCTGATCAAAGAAGTTTTACCAGATCCGCTAGGGCCTACTAACGCTAAGATTTCAGAATCAGCAATTTCAAAATTAATATCATTAATAACAAATTTGTCATCATATTTTAATGATAAATTTTTAATTATCAAATCAGAATTTTTCGAACTCATATTACAATCATATTATTTGTTACTCTTACTAAATTTTACCTTTATATCTTCCGTATGTATAGATAGATAGGTAGGGATGGAAATTATAATAATCAAGAACAATCCCGCTAATCCTGCAGAAGAAAAGTTAGCCTCTTCTAATCCATCCCAGATAATAGTAGATAAGGTATGAAAATTTAACGGTGCTAAAACTAATGTGACTGGTAATTCTTTAGCAGTCAAAATAAATACATTTAAAAATCCTTTGATAATTCCTGGTCTATAAAGAGGTAAAAGTATTTTGTAAGAAGTCACAAATGGACTTTTACCTAAAGATTTAGAAGCAATACTATATCTTTCACCGACTAATTCAACCGATGTTCTGATAGGACTATAACCGGATGAAAAAAATAAAACCACATATCCAGCAATTAATATAATCCATGTTTGATAAATGGAAAAGAAATAATTAACAGAGAAATAAACAAATGACAAAGCTATAACTAATCCAGGTAATGTATAACCAAAATACATTAAATTTTCAAAAAATATTCTTAATTTATAATTGTTTTTTGTTAGAGTAGTGATTATTATCAGTGCAAATACAACGCATAATACAGAATTAATAATTGATCCTATAAATGTATTATAAATAGCATCAATTTTCATGTTTTGAATCATTTCTATTAAGCTTATATTTGTTCTTGAAATCAATTCAAAAATCATTATAAAAGGAATAAAAACACTGAAAACACTAATTGTTATTAATATAAATTGAACAGGCAATTGGAATTTGTTCAATTTATATAAGTTTTTAGTAACTATTTCAGAAGGCTTTTGAGAAATTTTATGAGAATTTAATATTGATATATTAACTGCATAATAAATTATGGGCATTGATAATAAAATTAATATCAGTGCATAAGAAGCTGCTCCTTCTAAATCAAATGATCTGTATTTAGTATATATCGCAAGAGTAAATGTTTGATATTGAAGTGCTTGTACAGCCCCGAAATCACTTAATGTGTACAATGCAACTAAAATACTTCCTGCAATAATAGAACTTTTTATATTGGGTAATATTATTTTGCAAAATGTTTTAAAATGATTTTGTCCTAAAACTCTTGAGGCGTCTTCTAACCTTCTGTCAACAAGCTTCAATCCTGTTGATATATTAATGTAAACATAAGGATAGCATATTAAAGTTAAGCATAACCAAGAGCCTACAAATCCATATAAATCAGGAATATGATCAACAATCCCTAAGGAATTTAAAACATCAAACAATTTCCCTTTAGGCCCGTAAAACAAAATAAATAGATAGCCTGCAAAGTAACTAGGGATTACAAGAGGAATAATTAAAAGTATTCGCCAAATTTTAGTAAATTTGATATCACAAATTTCAGTCGCCCAAGATAAAAACAATCCTAAGATTAAGGCAGATATAGTAACAGTAATCACTAGAATCACTGTATTGAAAATCAATTTGAAATATGCTGTTGATAAAATATTTGCAAAAGAATTAATAAAATCAAGTAATCCGTATGTAAACAAATATATAAATGGGATACAAAACAATGTAATAAGAAGATAAACAATTAATTTAATTAATCTAGGCATTAAATCTCCGAGTGATTAAATCATTATAAATATTTATTTGTGAAATTAATTTAACTAAGTGATGATTTATTTTGGAAGTGCTCCAGCTTCTTGAAGTAATTTAATTGATCCTTGGATGTCAGACAAATCAGACAAACTTATATTTGCTTTTGTAATTTCACTCAAAGGTGTTAATAATGGGTGAATTTCAACTCCTTCAATCAAAGGGTATTCTCTCGTTGAGTTGACAAAATAATTCTGTGATACTTCAGATAACATAAAGTTAATAAAATGTTGAGCATTATTTTTATTTATAGAAGTATTTAAAATACCAATTGGGGATACCATAACTAAAGAACCTGGCCCACCAGAATCTAAGTGAAAATTTCTTGCTTTAAACTTATCACCTTCACCTGCATCTAATACAAATTTATAAAGATAATAGTGATTAACCAACCCAATATCAATTTCTGCTTTCCCGACTGCTTCTACTTGCGGAGTGTTTTTCGGATAAACTTTTACATCGTTTTCCATCATACATTTTACCCAAGCCAAAGCTTTGTCTTCTCCCCATAATTCTCTCATAGCTGTCAACATTGTTTGGAATGAAGAATTTGTTGGTGCCCAACCCATACGCCCTTTCCATTTCGCATCACAAAGATCATTAAGATTTTTAGGCATATCAGCAACTTTAACATTATCAGTGTTATACACAAGAGTTCTGGCTCTCCCGGAAACACCTATCCATTTACCTTCATTAGATTTTGCCCAATCTGGTACTTTTTCTAACGTAGTTGGTGATAGTGCCTGAAACATCCCAACCACACTCTCAATAGCTCCAGGATCTTGTGCATAAAACACATCAGCAGGAGTTTTATTTCCTTCCAACATGATTTGTGATGCGATTTCTCCACTACTACCATATTTAACTTCAACTTTTATACCACTAATAGATTCAAATTGCTCAATAATAGATCCTACCAAACTTTCTTTTCTACCAGAGTAAATTACCAAACCACCCTTATCTACGGGAATTTCTTTAACTACTTTCACGTCTTTAAGTATTTCCACAGTTTCACTACTACAAGCTACAGTGAAAGTAATCACAAAAATTAATAAAGTTAAAAATCTTAAAATTTTATTCATTTAGCACGTCTTTATTAGTGCGTGTTTATAACATTAGTTAATATATATTAACTAATTTTCTAAATCAATCTTAAATTATATCGATTTTTCAAGATCATTATTATATTTACTAATTTAAAAGTTACTACATGATGTATATAAATAGTGTTATACTAATTTTCAAATAAACAGGGGAAATATGTTAGAAAGTTTTGTAAGTAACAACGAAAATTCTAAAAAAATAAACTCTAAAGATCTTAAAAATAATGTGTCTGAAATTTTCCAAATTATGGGAGAAACTAAAAGTGACTCAGAATTAGCAGCTGATGTTCTAGTTTTAGCTGATTTAAGAGGAGTAGAAAGCCACGGTGTTTCAAATATGCTACGCACTTATGTAGACCAATACAAAAATAAAACAATAAAACCAAATGCAAACATTCGAATCATAAGAGATAACATTGCTTCTTGTTCTATAGACGGGGATGAAGGATTAGGAATTATAACTACGCCTAAGGCGATGGATATTGCAATAGAGAAAGCAAAAAAATCTGGAATTGGAATGGTTACAATAAAAAATTCAAGGCATTTGGGCATGGCATCATATCATGCGCTTAAGGCTTTAGATCACAATATGATTGGAATTTGCGTTACATCATGTCCGCCTCAAGTTCTTCCAACTTTTGGAACAGAACCTCTTCTGGGTACAAATCCAATATCAATTGCTGCCCCTGCAAATAACAAACCTCCTTATGTTTTTGATGCTGCCATGAGTAGCATAGCAGCTAATAAAATAGGAATAGCAAAAAGATTAAATAAAAACTTACTTCCAGGCTGGGTATCTGACAATGATGGATCGCCATTAATGGAAGAACTAGATCCTAATGAATATAAAAAGGAAGGAGAAAACTATCTCTTACCATTAGGAAGTACAAGAGAATTGGGTTCTCATAAAGGCTTTGGATTAGCAGGGTTAGTAGATATTTTAGGCGGAATATTATCTGGAGGTGGCTACGGAGTAAAGCCAGGAAGACCAAATTTTGGACACATGGTTACTGCATATAATATTGAAGCATTTATGGATTATAACGAATATATCAATACAATGGATGAATGGTTACAAATGTTTGAAGACACTAAGCCTATTCCAGGGATCGAAAAAGTAATTTATCCTGGATTACCAGAACATTCTACTCAATTAGAAAGAGAAGAATCAGGAATACCTGTACATAAAGAAGTTATAGATTGGTTTGAAAAAATAAACAAAGAATTAGAAATAAAAAACAGAATTTAAAAATTATTAAATTTGTTCCTTCAATGATTTGTTAAACAAGAAAATACATACAGATCCAATGACTACTATACTTCCTCCTACACCTATTGAAATAGGGACACCTATGTGCTCAATTCCTAGTTGTCGGTCTAAAAATCCGCCAACTAAGCCCGAGTATAATCCACCTAGAGAAACTATACTATAGGTAATAGTATAGATACCCATTATTCTTCCTCTTAAGCGATCTGGTACATTCAATTGAATTGCACTTATAGCCGATAACATATAAATCGAACTAGACAATCCAATTATAAATACACAAATCATAGCTAAATAAAAATTTTGAAATTGATATGATGTGAATGCAAATAAAATAATTGCTATTCCTGAGAAAAACGATCCTGCGCTTATCCCTAATCTCCTATTATTAATTCCAGCTTTGGCAAAAATTATTGTTGGAATAACGGCTCCACACCCTGCAGCTGTTAATAAAACTCCAGTACCAGAAGAACCCACTTCCAATACTTGAACTGCCATATAAGGCATCATAATCATATACACCCAACCAAAGAAACCTAAGAAGAAAGAGTAACTTATAATTGTTAAAAACAATTTATTTTGATAAATGAATGATAGTCCATCTATAATATCTTGCAGAGGATTTCCAGATTTTTTCATTGTACTCAATTTTACATTTATAAGATTAAGAAAAAATATCATTAATAAGAATCCTAAACAGCAAACAATTAAAGTACTAGTTCCTCCAAATGCAGCAATGAGTAATCCTGCGATAGCAGGGGCAATAACTCTTGTCCCTTGCCATGTCAAAGAATTCATAGCCACAGCACTTGGCATAGCTTGCTTTGAAATTAAAAGAGGGTAATAAGACATCCTCGCTGGTAATTCAAACGCATTTATAGCCCCTCCAGCTGCAGCAAAAAAATAAATATGCCAATATTCCATGAACTCTATATGATATAAAAAAGCAAATAATATGACTCCAATTAAAGATAAGCTTTGACAAATAGTAATCATTATCTTTTTATTAAATCTATCAGCGATAGCTCCACCAAATAGATTTAGAAGAATTGTTGGAAGTGCGGTGAACAATCCTAGTAATCCTAATGCTTCTGGAGATTCATTTAATTCGTGGGTTATCCAACTTTCAGCAAACATAAAAATTTGGAAAGCATTAACTGATGCCAAGCTACCTAAAAAGTATAAAAAATAATTTTTAGATTCAAAAGCTATTGGTAGAAAACTCGGTAGATTACTTGATTTTTTATTTGAATTAATATTGTTTACTCATTAAGAATTAAGCTGAATGGATCTTACATTAATACATATATCAACACAAGTAAAAGAGATATCATATCCAATAATTATTTGGAGAGGTGAAAATATTTTCATTACTCTCTATTGGATCATCTCCTGAATTAATTGTTTCATTTGGTTCAATCAATAATATTTTACATTCTTCTTCTGCAAAAGGTTGATGTTGTTCTCCTTTGGATATGACAATCATTTGGCCATCACTTAAATGGACAGTTTTATCTGAAAGTTTAATACTCATATTCCCTTCAATCACAATAAACACTTCATCCGTATCATCATGTTTGTGAGATACGAATTCGCCTTTAATTTTAACCAATTTAAATTGATAATCATTCATTTGAGCGATCACCTTAGGAGCCCAATAATCAGAAAATTTGTTAAATTTTGATTCTAAGTTAATTGGTTCATTCATAAAATTTCAACTACTCTACTGTGACTGATTTAGCTAAATTTCTTGGCTGATCTATATCTAATTTTCTAGCAATAGCTATATGCATAGAAAACAATTGTACGCAGACCGTAGATAAAAATGGTGATAACAAATCATTTGTGCGATCAAAATAGATAATATCTGTGTACCAAGAAGGATCTAATTTCTCGGGGCAATTTGTTAAAACTATTATTTTCCCATTTCTAGATCCTATTTCTCTTATGTTAGATATCATCTTATTAAAATATTTACCTTCTGTGACAATATTGAATACTGGCATATTTTCGTCTATCAAAGAAATCGGGCCATGTTTCATTTCACCAGCAGGATATCCTTCGGCATGAATATAGCTCAATTCTTTTAATTTTAATGCGCCTTCCATTGCAATAGGAAAGTTTTGACCTCTTCCTAAAAATAAGAAATTGTCATATCTAGAATACTTCTTTGCTAATTCACTTATTTGATTTACATTACTAAGTATATTTTCAATATAAGATGGAATTATTTTCAATTCTTCAAATATTATATTTTCTTCAATATTTAGATTCTTCAATTTTGCAAAATAGACCGACAGCATAAAAAATATCTCAATAGTAGCCATAAAAGTTTTAGTCGAAGCAACGCCAATCTCTGTATTTGCTCTCATCATGATTGTATTATTTGTAATTCTTTCCAATTCGGAATTTATAGAATTTGTAATAGCAATTTGAGATATATTTAACTCTTTTGCTAAATTAGAAGCTGATAGGGTATCCGCAGTTTCACCCGATTGGGACACAGGGATAATTAAAGTGTTTTTTTCAATAACTGGGTTACGATATCGGAATTCTGAAGAATTGCTAAACTGAGTAGGGATTTTACTAATTTTTTCCAACCAATAACTTCCTAGCATAGAAGCATAATAACTAGATCCCATTCCTATGATATGAATTCTTTCAACATTTTCAAGTTTAAGTTTGTTAAAATCATCAATAAAATTAATTGATTTTTTATCAAAATCCACTCTACCTTGAAAATTTCTTAAAAAAACTTCTGATTGTTCATGTATTTCTTTTTCCATAAAATACTTATAATTTTCCTTGGACACAATTTCAGCATCTCCTTTTATTTTCATCCATTTTTTTGTTCTTAATTTATTTTTTCTAAATACTTCAATTTTATCTTTACTAGCATAAAAATATTCATGATCTTCTAAGACTATATATTCATCAGAGTTTGTTTTTAAAGTTTCAAAATCACTTGCTATTGAAACTTCATTATTATTTTTACCAATTAATAATGATCCTGCAAAACCTTTTTTGAAACCAAAAATTTTATCTGGTGATTCTTCGTTAATTATTAATACAGCAGCATGACCAATGATTTGATCCAAAGTCAGCCCGATAGAATCCATAATACTATTACCATTTCTGATATTAAATGATATTAAATTAGATATACATTCTGTATCTGTATCAGTCTGGAACGAATACCCTTCCTTAATTAAATTGTTTTTTATCTCTAAGTAATTCTCTATGATACCGTTATGGACTATAGCTATTTTTTGATTATGGTCAAATATTGGGTGAGCATTTAAATCTGAAGGGATTCCATGCGTAGCCCATCTAGTATGACCTATGCCAATATTCCCTTCTATTTTATTATTATTATATTTAATTAAAAAATCTTTGATTTTGCCCGCACTTTTAAGATTTTCTATTTTGTTATTTGAATTGACAATTGCCATGCCTACGCTATCATAACCTCTGTATTCAAGTTTTTTCAATCCATCAATTATCAGGTTATTAACTGGTGTTAAACTAATTTTTCCTACTATTCCACACATAATTCCATGCTAAATTAACAATGTTAAGTTATTGTTAATTATCTATAAACCCCTCTCATATCATTAGGTAATAATTCAGCAATTTTATTCATTATTTCTTTTAATATAGAATCTATACCATCTCGATGTAAAGCATCCTTAGATTTTTCGAATTTAAATGATTTACCAATTTTGATCTCAATTTTTCCACTAGGCATCAATACACCTTTTATTCCCCTGCTTTTATTTGTACCTTTAATCCCAATCGGTATAATGTTTGCACCAGATCTAATAGCTAAATGAACAATTCCGGGTAATCCTTTTGTCATTTCTCCATTTGACCTTGTTCCTTCAGGAAACAAACACAAGGCTTCGTCATTATTCAAAGTTTTAAGTGCCCATCTAAAAAAAGTTAAATCTAATCCAAATCTATTAATAGGATGTGCTCCGTACATTTTTAACAAGCTTGCAATCGGATAATACTTAAATACTTCTTTTTTGGCTAAAAAGTTAACTTTCCTCGGAGAAATAGTACTTATTAAACTTGGATCCAAAAAAGCTTGATGATTAGCAATATATATCAAGGGACCTTTATGCGGAATGTGTTCCAAGCCATCAACTGTAAAATCTGTAAAATTATTCAAAAGTTTTAATTGAACATAATTACATAATTTATTTAAATTCATTTTTATTCCAAAACAATATTTTTTATCAAATTTGTTGTTTCATTCAAATCTATATGATCATTGTATATAATAATTGCATCATCAGAAGGTTTCATAGGTGATAACTCTCTTGATTTATCTATAGAATCTCTATTTTTAATTTGATCAATGTTTTTGTAAAGATTTTCATCATTTATTCTCAAATTCTTTTCTTGTTTCATTCTTCTTTCCGCTCTTGATTCCAAGTTGCAATCCAAAAAGAATTTGTATTTTGCACTTGGCAACACAACAGTACCTATGTCTCTGCCAATCATGATAATATTTTTATTTTGAGCAATCAATCTTTGTTCTTTCACTAAAAAATCCCTTACTGATTCTATACTAGAATAAAAAGAAACATTATTAGTTACATCATCGCAATACAAATATTTAGATATATCATCGTTATTAAGAAACAAATTATTTTTTTTATCAATTTTTATTTTTATGTTTTTATCAAAATTAAAATTTCGCACAACTTTGATATCATCATATTCTTTAACGAAATTATGGAAATAGTATGTGATTGCCCTATACATCATACCTGTATCTATGTAATTAATATTTAATTCGATTGCTAATTTTTTACCTGTGGCAGTCTTTCCTGAAGCAGCAGGTCCATCAATAGCAATATGTAAATTTGTATCCATAATAGTTCGATTATATATTACAGACATATAAACTTTATATTACAATTATGATATTAATCAAAATAATATAAATAGTTATGGACCTGCTCAAAAATGAAAATATAATATTAGATACTGAAATATGTAAAATTACAAACTTAAGAATTATTACTGGAAAAACATCAGCAGCAAATATTTTCAAACAAAAAACATCTGTAGAATTTGACGATATTAATAGTTTTGAAATGATAATGAACCATGGGGAAGAAAATAAAATTAAAACTGGATTGAAATATTTTTTGTCCGGATTAATAATTCTATTTGTCGTTTCAATCATCCCTATTCTAGGAGAATACCAAACAATACAGAGTATATTATTTCTAATAGGAGTTATCCCTCTTATTTACGGGGGATATTTAACACCTAAAAGTTTATTCAGATTAAAGGAACATTCAACTATTTTTTTGTGGCTTCAAAACGGTAAATGTATAATAATAAGTTTTCCACAATTCGATAATAAAAATGCAAAAAAGATTCAATTCGAATTATCTGAAATGGGAGTAAGCTTAGTTTCTAAAAAATAACACTACCCTCTACCAATGTATAATTGATCGTTAGGCAAAATAATGCTTTCAAGTAAGTTTACGTTATTGGGTAAATTAGCTGATAGAAAAACTAATTCAGCTATGTTTTCTGGGAGTATCATGGGTTCTGAATCTTTATCTTCATCTCTGATATTTCTAAGTTCTGTACTAACATTACCCGGATGAATTATTGACACTGAAATATTATGCTCTCTTGCTTCTAATGCTGCAGCTTTAGTTAATCCTATTAAAGCAAATTTCGATGTAGTATAAGGGGTAGAAAACATTCTAGGGACTTGTCCAGAAATACTGCCAATATTAATTATTTTCCCTGATTTTTGAGGTATCATCATTTTCATAGATTCTCTCAAACATAAAAACGCACCTCTAAGATTAATATTTAAAACTTTATCCCACGTTTCAATTGAAATTTTATCAATTGGGGCACCATCAAAAACACCTGCATTATTAACTAAAATATCTAAACTTCCAAATTCATTTTTTGTAGTTTGAAACAATTTAGCAACACTTTTTTCATCGGTAATATCTGTTTGAACTGTTAGAATATTGTGATTACTTAGGTTAAGACACTCATTTTTAACAGCATTAAGATTGTCAATATTTCTGCTTGCAAGTACTAAATTAAAATCATGACTAGCCATTTTTAAAGCAATTCCTTTGCCAATACCAGTTCCTCCTCCTGTAATTATTACTGTTTTATTATTTCCCATTTTTTCTCCAACAATTTTTAACTTGAAATTTTATGTTTAAAACCTTAAGATCATCTCATAATAAAATGTATATCAATTAATAACAAGGCAAAGATTAATGAGTGGACCATTATCGGGAATTAGAATAATAGAATTCAGCCAAATAATTGCAGCTCCATTTGCTGGGTCTATGCTTAGTGATATGGGTGCGGAAGTTATAAAAATAGAACCACCGACTGGAGATCCTTGGAGATACGCATTGGAAATCATTCCTGGGGTACCAGGGTATGGACGATCTTTTTTCGCTCTTAATAGAGGGAAAAAAGGAATAACATTAGATCTAAAAAATCCAAAAACACAAGTTGTTATAAAAAAACTTGTTGAGGATTCTGATGTGATGATTATAAACTCTAGACCTGATGTCCCCAAAAAACTCAAATTAGATTACGAATCAATAAAATCTTATAACTCTAAAATAATTTACTGTTCTAATACTGCATTTGGTAGATCCGGTCCAGATAGTCATCGGCCCGGATACGATTTGATTGCACAAGCCATAAGTGGATTAATGTCGTCAGAAAATAAAACTATTAATGGCGTGCCACAACCAATTCAGTCTTCTGCAGTTGCAGATTTTACTACTGGATTAGGTATGGCTTGGAGTATATGTGCTGCTTTATTTCACCGAGAGAAAACAGGGCTTGGGCAAAAAATTGAAACAACGTTACTAGGATCTGCTCTAAGTTTGCAAAACGGTAAATTTTTCGAATCAAACACTTTTGATAATGAAATAAGATCTGAATTCAAAAAAAACTTGAATGATATGAAGGAAAAAGGAAGTTCCTATATGGATATTCAAGAGGAATATCAAAAAATGAATTACAAAACAGCTCACAATCATTATTACAGAACCTATCAAGTTAAAAATGGAATTATAGCCGTTGGTTGCCTTAGTGAACCTTTAAGAAAAAAAATGGCAGACACGCTTGGCATAACAGATACAAGATTTGATGAAGGATACGACCAATATTCAGATGAAGCGCTCAAATCAAATGAAAAACTTGTCAAGATTTTCGAAGCTCATATGATTAAAAAAACAGTAAGTGATTGGCTAAATATTTTTGATAAAGCAGGAGTTCCCTCTGGCGAAGTTAAATTTGTTGAAGAATTAACTGATAATCCACAAGTAATAGAAAATGACTTGGTGAAAGAAATTGAGCATCCAGTATTAGGAAATATTAAAATGGTCGGACCAATGGTTAAAATGTCAGAAACACCTTTATCTATACACTTACCTGCACCCGAACTTGGTGAGCATTCTAATGAAGTGTTAAAAAAACTTGGATTCGATGACGATCTGATTTCAGAAATAACATAATTTGAAAATTCTTGACGACAATACAAAATCAATTCTTGTTATTTCAGATACTCACAAAACAAAATACTCTGATATAGATATTGAAATACAAAAACAAATTTTAAAATCTGATTTTGTAGTTCATTGTGGAGATATAATATCTGAAAAAGTCATAGAAGGGATAGAAAAAAACTCTAAAGATAATCTAATCGTACATGGCAACTCTGACCCATTAAGTATAAGGAATAAAATACCAAAGAAATCTGTATTCAAATTAAACAGCAATATTTTTGGAGTAATACACCCATTTTGGGGAGGGCCTCCGCCTATAGATTTTGATTTGATAATAGATCAGTTTAAAAATGACAATCCAAAATTTATTTTATTTGGGCATACTCACGATCCACATATAGAAGAATACAAAGGCGTCACATTTATTAATCCTGGGCAAGGATATTCTGAATTTATAATACCTGCCAGTTTTTGTTTGATAAATTTTAAAAAATCTAGGATTTCAATAGAAATAAATAAAATTCAAATTAAAAATTTATAATATTTTTTTGATTCAGGATGAATATCTATATTATTTTTTTTCAAAAAATCAAATTGTATTTCAAAAAATGCGATAATTGCTTTATCCAAATCTTTAAAAGCAATATCATTGATTGTTTTCAGTTCGGGTCGTTTTTCTATTTTATAAGGATCTAATTTGTCAGCTAAAAATACAATTTTATTTTCCGTATCAAAATCAATATGTCCTGACGTGTGCCATCTTATAGAATTATAAAGAGAAGAATCGCTTTTAATATAATTACTCAATTCAAATGCAGCAATAGGACCGTGTAAAACTTCCGGATGTAAAAGTTCGAAATCGCTACAAATCAAATTATTTTCTTTAACGATTTTAATTAATTTATCTGAATTATGTATCTTAGCAATATCGTGACCTAAAGCACCAATTTTACATCGCTGAAGATTGGAGTGATGAGTTTTTGCTAAAAATTGTGCAACATCAGATGTTCTCATCAAATGATCTTTCAACCAATTTGGAAGAATAGAAATTTGGAGATCTAAATATTTTTCTAATTTGTCTAACATATAGCCTATGTTTAATTGTTATGATCGTTAGTAATAACTATAATTAATAGTACTATATTAATACTCTATGGTTATATGAAAAAAATAATTTTTTATTCTTCAATTATAATGGTGAATCTATTTATAGGAATCTCTGTTTATATTTTATTTGAAAATAATCAAAAAAAGACATTTGATAATTACTCTAACATTATTGATTCGAAATTAGATACTTCAATAAAATCTGCGAATGAATCAATAAACTCTGCAAATGAATCAATAAATTTAGTAAAAAAATCTATCGATACTTCAAATACTCTTATTTCAAATCTAAACAAAGAAAAATTA
>Ga0209501_10004232_pt1 | contig 13899 bp, 10 predicted proteins | sample ArcticOcean_MG_C_4_FD_187434 | JGI IMG/M metagenome (GOLD analysis project Ga0209501, IMG submission 187434) | Marine microbial communities from western Arctic Ocean - ArcticOcean_MG_CB4_134 (SPAdes) (version 2) | ecosystem: Environmental > Aquatic > Marine > Oceanic | place: Arctic Ocean...
GTGGAAAAGTAAGAATAGATAGAATTGATCAAACAGGGATATATAATTCAGAAGCAAAGTCGCATACCCATAAGCTTAGAGTTATAAAAAAAATTATTTAATCAATTTTGCTTTCAATATCTTCAGCTATAGATTTGTATTTTTTCTCATTAACCTCGTCACCAACTGCTGAATATATATTTCTTAAAGTTTTTACAACATCAATTCCGTTCTTATCCAATTCATAAGCAGATATTAAGTAAGGAATAGCTAATCTCATTAAATCTTCCTGTTCTATTACAAGCTCATCATATCTATTATAATCTGCTGTTGACATCCCTAATCCATTCATCTCATCTAATATGATTTTCCTTGGTCCTCTTTCAGTGTCCAAAATTAATGCTGCAGTATTAATATAAGCATTTTTGTATGTTTTATCTACTTCAATAGCCTTATTATAATACTCAATTGCTTTATCATATTCTCCTTTATCAGAAGATATAACTCCTAGGTTATAGTGTAAATCAGCATTATCTGGATCAATTCCCAGCACCTTTGTTATTAGTTTTTCATAGGATTCTACATCCCCCATTTCCCATCTAATATTTGATTCAAGCAATAAAATATTAATATCATTCTCATCAAGAGCTTTAGCTTTTTTAATAAAACTTAGAGATTTATCATAATCATTCTTGTTTCTATAAATTGCAGCCATTGATCTAAGCAGGCTTAACTCGACTGACTCTAATTCATCTTTTGTTGGAGTATCATGAGTTCCAGCTTTAAGGAAAAGCTCTCTTTGTTCAGGATTTGTAAATGCCTGTACTTCTCCTGTTGTTTTTTCAATAGCATAATAATTAGTTGTTATTCCAGTGAATTCTATGTCTATTAATTCATTATAAAATGAAAGAGCCTGATCAAAATCTTTATTTTCGGTAGCAAGCAAAGCAGCGTTATATAGATATAATGTATCCCTTGGAGATACTCTGTAAGACATCTCTAAATTTATATATGCAGATTTATAATCTTCTTGCTCAAGGCTTCTCCTAGAATCATCTACAAAACGATTCAACATAGCTATTCTTAGTGCTTTAGCCTTTGGAGTATATAATTCAGTACTTGATGTTGATTCTAAATCAATTACTTTATTTAAATTTTCTAATGCAATAAAGGATTCTTCAATATTTGAGCTTCCATTAGCATAATTTGCAACACTTTTTAGATAATGGTATCTTATAGTTGTTTTAGCATCCATCTGACTGAACAATTTCTCTGCTAATTGTATATTTTGTCTAGCAGCTGAGTAATCTTCAGATTTTATATTTCTTTCAACTAATTTTAATTCTTTTTTTTGGCTATAGGATATATTAATGCAAAACAATGCAAGTATTATACATAGATTCTTATTCATAATATTATAATTAAATTATTCTTCTGTATTTCCTTCCTCTGCAGGAGGTGTGTTATTTTCTAACTCTATTGTGTCTTCTTCTTGTTCTTCATGCATTACCTTTGCAACAGCAGCTATTGAATCTCCCTTTTTTATATTTATTAATTTAACTCCTTGAGTTGCTCTTCCCATTACTCTAAGATCTTTAACAGCCATTCTAATAGCAATACCCGATTTGTTTATTATCATTAGACCATTAGAGTCATTGACATTCTTTATCGATACTAGATCCCCTGTTTTATCAGTAATAGAGATTGTTTTAACACCTTTTCCGCCTCTATTTGTTATTCTATAATCTTCTAGCTTGGATCTTTTGCCGTATCCATTAGCTGAAACAACTAATATATTACTTTCCATATCATTAATAGACACCATCCCTATGACCTCATCTTTATCATGTTGAAGTCTAATTCCTCTTACTCCAGAAGCGCTTCTTCCCATAGGTCTAGTTTTGGCTTCTTCAAACCTAATAGCTTTTCCAGATTTTAAAGCCATAACAATTTGACTCTCACCATTAGTTAGTTTTGCAACAAGCAATTCATCACCTTCTCTAATAGTTATTGCATTAATACCATTTATACGTGGTCTTGAATACTTTTCTAGAGATGTTTTCTTTACCTGACCTTTTTTAGTAGCCATTATTACATAATGTTGATTGATATAATCTTCATCCTTTAGGTCTTTTGTGCATATAAAGGCTTTTACCTTGTCATCCTGTTCTATATTAATTAGGTTTTGAATAGCTCTGCCTTTTGAGGTTCTGCTACCTTCAGGAATTTCGTATACTCTCATCCAAAAACATTTTCCTTTTTGAGTGAAGAATAACATATATTGATGGTTTGTCCCAATAAAAAGTTTTTCTAGAAAGTCTTCATTTCTAGTAGTAGAAGCTTTTTGACCAACCCCTCCTCTATTTTGTACTCTATATGCATCTAACGGAGTCCTTTTTATATATCCAGCATGTGAAATAGTAATAACAACTTTTTCGTCTGGAATCATGTCTTCTATGGACAAGTCTTCTCCAGAATACTCTATTCTAGATCTTCTTTCATCTCCATACTTCCTTCTAACTTCAATTAACTCGTTAGTAATAATTTCCATTCTTCTGTTTTCTGTATCTAAAATATTTTTAAGATCAGAAATTAGCTCTTTAATTTCATTATACTCACTCCTTAGCTTGTCTTGCTCTAGCCCAGTAAGCTGTCTTAAACGCATTTCAACAATTGCTTTAGACTGAATTTCAGACAACTTATATTTATTCATTAGATTGCCTCTCGCTTCATCAGCATTTTTTGACGCTCTAATCACCTTAATAACATCATCTATGTTATCAGAGGCAATAATTAATCCTTCTAGGACATGACATCTTTCCTCAGCTTTTCTTAATTCAAATTTTGTCCTTCTTACAACTACATCATGTCTGTGTTCAACAAAATACTTAATCATCTGTTTTAGATTAAGCGTTTTAGGCCTTCCTTTTACAAGACATACGTTGTTTACACTAAATGATGATTGAAGTTGTGAATATTTATATAATTTATTTAAAACAATATTTGGTATTGCATCTCTTTTTAGGACAAATACAATTCTCATTCCATTTCTGTCAGATTCATCTCTTATTGTAGAAATTCCTTCAATTTTCTTATCATTAACTAAACCTGCAATTTTCTTTATAAGCTCAGATTTGTTTACTTGATATGGGATTTCTGAAACTATTATACTTTCTTTACCATCAACTTCTTCAATTTCAGCTTTAGCTCTAACAACAATTCTACCTCTGCCTGTATGAAAAGCATCTTTAACTCCTTCATATCCATAAATTATACCTCCTGTAGGGAAATCAGGAGCTTTAACAAAGTCCATTAATTGATCAATTTCTATATCATTATTCTTAATATATTCAATTGTGCCATCGATAACTTCTGTTAGGTTATGTGGAGCAATATTTGTTGCCATTCCAACTGCTATTCCAGAAGCGCCATTTATTAAAAGAGCAGGAATTTTTGTAGGGAGAACTGTAGGCTCTTTAAGACTATCGTCAAAATTTAATTTATGATCTACAGTGTCCTTTTCAATGTCAGCAAGCATATCTTCAGATATCTTTTGCATTCTAGCTTCAGTATATCTCATTGCTGCCGGACTATCTCCATCAATTGATCCAAAGTTCCCTTGACCATCAACTAATAAGTACCTAAGACTCCATTCCTGTGCCATACGAACCATTGTGTCATAAACAGAAGAATCCCCATGTGGATGATATTTTCCCATAACATCCCCGACAATTCTTGCTGATTTTTTATATGCAGTAGTAGACCTAACACCCATATCATGCATTCCATAAAGAACCCTTCTATGTACTGGTTTTAGACCATCTCTTACGTCAGGAAGTGCTCTAGAAACAATAACAGACATTGAATAGTCAATGTATGCTGATTTCATTTGATCTTCGATATTAATTGGTATCACTTTTTCACCATCATTCATATATAATTGTCTTTAATTTTTGCTTATAAATTCTATACAACAAATATAATTAATTTAACCTATGAAATAAGGTTAAAATGATGATAAAAAAGTGTTTTTTATTAACAATTATTTGTAGAATAAATTATGTTATAATTATACCACAGAAATTGTTGTAAATATTATAATTACATATTGCTTAAGAATATAAGAATCCCTACATTTATTAAAATTTAATTTAATGGATGATAATTTTTCTCCAAGAGTAAAAGATGTGATTACTTATAGTAAAGAAGAAGCCTTGAGATTAGGGCATGATTTTATTGGTACAGAACATTTGGTATTAGGTTTGATTAGAAGTGGAGAAGGAAAAGCTATAGAGATTTTAAATTTCTTAGATGTTGATTTAAATAGTTTAAGGAAAAAAATTGAGTCACTAAATCCTGTTGACTTTGATAATACTAAAAGTAGTTCAAAGAAGAACCTTCATTTAACACGTCAAGCAGAGAGAGCCCTTAAAACAACCTTTTTAGAAGCTAAATTATTTCAAAGTTCTATAATTAATACTGGCCATCTTTTATTATGTATTCTTAGAAACGAGAATGATCCCACTACTAAGATTTTAAATAAACTTGAAGTTAGCTACAGTACAGTAAAAGAAGAATTTAAGTCTTTGATAGCAGATGAAGAATCCTCTACTCCTGAATCCCAAAAAAGTAGTGATGAAACTAAACACTATGAAAATGATCCTGTAATTAAGCCAAGTCTTAAAACAAAACAGAATAAAAAATCTACGACTCCTGTTCTAGATAATTTTGGGAAGGATCTCACGCTTTCAGCTGAAAACAAGAATTTAGATCCAATAATAGGAAGAGATTTAGAAATACAAAGGGTTTCGCAAATATTAAGTAGACGTAAGAAAAACAATCCATTATTAATAGGTGAACCAGGTGTTGGTAAATCTGCTATAGCTGAAGGTTTAGCTATTAGAATAGTAGAAAAGAAGGTTTCAAGGGTTCTCTATAATAAAAGAATAGTTTCTTTAGATTTAGCAAGCCTGGTAGCAGGAACAAAATATAGAGGACAATTTGAAGAAAGGATGAAGGCTGTAATGAATGAGCTAGAGAAAAACACAAATATTATTCTATTTATAGATGAGATCCACACAATAGTTGGTGCTGGTGGTGCCACAGGAAGTTTAGATGCATCAAATATGTTTAAACCAGCGCTTGCAAGAGGAGAAGTTCAATGTATTGGAGCTACAACATTAGATGAATATAGGAACTCGATCGAAAAAGATGGTGCACTTGAAAGAAGATTTCAAAAAATAATAGTTCAACCTACAAGTATTAATGAAACTATTGAAATATTAAAGAACATTAAAGAAAAGTATGAAGAACATCATAATGTAAGCTATTCTGAAGAAGCTATTCTGGCATGTGTAAAATTAACTTCTAGATATATGACAGACAGATATTTGCCAGATAAGGCAATAGATGCTTTGGATGAAGCAGGATCAAGAGTTCATATCATTAATATTAATGTCCCAAAACATATCACTGATTTAGAATTGGATTTAGAGGAAGTCCAATCTAAAAAGAATTTATCTGTTAAAAATCAAAAATACGAGGAAGCGGCAAAGCTAAGAGATAAAGAAAAGACACTAGAATCAAAGCTCTTAATAGAGCAATCTGAATGGGAAGAAGAATGCAAAAAGAATAAGCAAATTGTTACAGAAGAAAATATTGCTGATGTAGTATCAATGATGACCGGTATACCATTAAATAGAGTTAAAGAAACTGAACTTAATAAATTATCAATACTGTCAAGTATTATCAAGGGTAAGGTTATTGGGCAAGATGATGCAGTTGATAAGGTAGTTAAATCAATTCAACGCAATAGAGCAGGCCTAAAAGATCCAAAAAAACCTATAGGTTCTTTTATTTTTCTCGGTCAAACTGGTGTAGGAAAAACTCAGCTAGCCAAAATTCTTGCAACAGAACTATTTGATAATGAAGAAGCGTTAATTAGAGTAGATATGAGTGAATATATGGAGAAATTTACCATATCTAGACTTGTTGGAGCTCCTCCTGGATATGTAGGTTATGAAGAAGGCGGACAATTAACTGAAAAAATTCGTAGAAAGCCTTATTCAGTGTTATTACTTGATGAGATAGAAAAAGCACATCCAGATATTTTTAATATGCTTTTACAGGTTTTTGATGATGGATACTTAACAGATAGTGTTGGCAGAAAAATCGATTTTACTAATACGATTATAATAATGACTTCTAATGTTGGTGTTAAAAAAATACAAGATTTTGGTGTAGGTGTAGGTTTTGGAACATCTGCAAAAAAATCTCAAGAATCAACATTAAATAAAAAAACCATAACTAATGCTTTAAAAAAGAAGTTTGCTCCAGAATTCTTAAACAGGATAGATGAAATTGTAATATTTAACAATTTATCTATCAATGAAATTCATAAAATTATTGACATAGAATTAGAAAAGCTTTATGAAAGAATAACTGAATTAGGATATAAGATTAAACTTACAAAAAAAGCTAAGGATTTTTTATCTGAAAAAGGATTTGACAAAGATTATGGAGCTAGACCTCTTAAAAGAGCTATTCAAAAATATTTAGAAGATTTAATTGCAGAAGAAATACTTAAATCAAAAATTAATGAAGGTGATATAATTCATATAGATCATAAAAAAGGATCTGAAAAACTTCTCTTAAAAACTTCAAAACTTAAAGAATCTAAGACCTCAGACAATTAATTTGTCGTCAATATTTAACTTGTCTATAAAATTTAATGATGAAATAATGTGATCATGCATTACTTCGTCTTTTTTAATAAATCTCACATGTTTTCTATAATCACTAAGTAATTTTTCTATCGTTCTTGAAGATTTTAATGGTTTTCTAAACTCTAATGCCTGTGCTGCTGTAAATATTTCAATTCCTAGTATATATTTAACATTTTCTACTATTTTATTTAATTGTATGGCAGAATTAGCGCCCATACTAACGTGGTCTTCTTGACCGTTTGAAGATGTAATAGAGTCAATACTAGCTGGAGTAGCAAATTGTTTATTTATACTAACAATACTAGCTGCTGTATACTGAGGTATCATAAATCCAGAATTTAATCCAGAATCTTGTGTTAAGAATGCTGGCAAACCTCTTTTACCAGATATTAAATTATATATTCTTCTCTCAGATATATTTCCTAATTCAGCAATAGAAATCTTTAAAAAGTCTAATATATATGCTAAGGGTTGTCCATGAAAATTCCCGCCAGAAATAATCTTGTCATCTTTTACTGAAATTATAGGATTATCTGTGACAGAATTAATCTCATTGGTTATTACTTTTGATGCGTAGATAATTGTATCAAGAGTTGCTCCATGAACTTGCGGTATACATCTAAAAGAGTATGGGTCTTGAAGATTAGCTTTCTTATTCTCTTTAATCTTACTTCCCTTAGAAAAATCATTTATTCGTTTTGAAACAATAGATTGACCATGGTGATTTCTAATAGTATTAAATATCTTATCAAATGGCTCATATCTACAGTCGAAAGCATCTAAAGATATAGATGAAATTATATCTGCTAAATACGATACTTTGTATGATTCAAGCAATAAAAATGTAGCATATGCACACATAAATTGTGTTCCATTTAAAAGAGCCAGTCCTTCCTTAGATAACAATTTTACAGGTTTGAGATTAAATTTGTTTAATATTACTGAGCTTTCAAAAACTTTCCCTTTATACTCGACCTTACCTTTACCTATAAGAGGTAGTGAAAGATGTGCTAATGGGACTAAATCTCCTGATGCTCCTAATGAGCCATAACTGTAAATAATAGGAAAAATATCTTCGTTATAGAAAAAAATTAACCTATTAATTGTATTTATATGAACACCGCTATATCCTTTAGAAAGCGATATAATTTTAAGAAGTAACATTGTTTTAACAACCTTATTTGAGATTACTTCCCCTACTCCACAAGCATGAGATATTATAAGATTCTCTTGAAGTTTATTTAGTTGCTTTGAATCTATTTTTATGTTGTGTAGTGAGCCAAATCCAGTGTTAACACCGTATATGGGTTCATTACTGGAATTGATTTTCTTTTCTAAGAACTCCCTTGATTCATTAACTATATTAGCCTGACTTTTTGAAAGCTCTATCTTTTGATTACTATCTAAGATATTTTTAATCAGTATTAAATCTATATTCTCTGAACCAATTTTATATGTATTCACTGTTTATTTTTTTATAAAAATAACAATGTATTTTTATTTAATTAAATTTGAAGTACATTAAAAATTTAATAAAGATGAATAATAAACTTTTTACCCCTATAATCACAGCTCTTGTCATATTTATTTTCTCATGTAATAATAGCTCTGATGTTAAAATTTCTGGAACTATTAGTAATCAAGTAAATGATTCAATAGTTATTTCTGGCCCTAATGTTAAAAAAACTATAAGACTTAATGAAAATGGCGAGTTCTTAGATACAATAAATATTTCTACAAACATCTACACGTTAATTCATGGAAGAGAGAGAACTAACATGTTCTTAAAGCCAGGATATTCATTGTCGATTTCAATAGATAATAAAGAATTTGATGAATCATTAACATATTCTGGAGAAGGTTCATCTAATAATAACTATTTAGCCGCAAAAACACTTAATTCATCTCTTAACCCTACAGATTATAAAACAATGTATTCAATGGATGAAGATAGTTTTATTAACCATATTAATAAAACTAAAACTAGTGAGCTAGATTTTTTAAATTCTTTTGAAAATAATAATACAACCCTTGATGAGGAATTAAAATCTATTGAACTAAAAGAGATAGATTATAAATATTTATTATCGATTCAGCGATATCCGCTTTATTATAAATTTTATGCAAAAAAGGAGCCTGTAAATAGTGATAACTTCATGAAACCTCTGGAAGATCTGAACTTTATAAATAATAATGATTACCAAATGTCTCAATCTTATAAATCACTTGTTCTGTCACATTTCCTAAATGAAGATAAAATGATAGATAATCCCAACAGCCACTTTAAAAAATTAATTGAAAGTAATGCTAGTGATATAAAGAAAGATGTTGTTTTTCAAGGAAAATACAGCTTAAGAGCCTCATCTGACAATAATGAAGTGCTTTATAATACTTTAACTATTCTATCTAATGATTCTACACAAATATCAGAATTAACAAATTTATACAACAAACTTTCTGTCATAAAGAAAGGAATGAAATCTCCTGAATTTATAAACTATGAGAATTATAAAGGTGGAACAACTTCACTCTCTGACTTAAAAGGAAAATATGTGTATATTGATGTATGGGCCACCTGGTGTGGACCATGTATTGCAGAAATTCCTTCTCTTAAAAAAGTTGAAGCTCTTTATCATAATAAAAACATTGAATTTGTAAGTATTTCTATTGATGTTAAGGATAGACCTGTTTATAATTATGATAAATGGAGACAGATGATAGAAGAAAAGTCTCTAGGTGGAGTTCAATTATTTGCTGATAATGCATGGAATTCACAATTTACTAAGGCATTTGTTATAAATTCAATTCCAAGGTTTCTTCTTATAGGTCCTGATGGGAATATTGTCTCTGGGGATGCTCCTAGACCATCTGATCAAAAACTTATAGAACTGTTTAACTCCTTAGACATATAGCATCTTAATGAACAAAACAGCGTTATTTGATTCTCATGTTAAGCTTGGAGCTAAAATGGTTGAGTTTGCAAATTTTTTAATGCCAATTCAATACGATGGAATTAAATCTGAGCATTTAACAGTTAAACATAATCTAGGTGTTTTTGATGTATCACATATGGGGGAGTTCTTTATTTCTGGTAAAGGTGCATTAGAACTATTACAGTTTTGTCTTAGTAATGATATTTCGATATTAAGAAATGGTGAGGCCCAATATAACGCTCTTTTAAATGATTCTGGGGGTATTGTAGATGATATGATACTATACAAACTGTCTGATGAAAAGTTTATGCTTGTAGTTAATGCAAGTAATATAAAAAAGGATTGGGACTATTTGTTATCAAAAAATACATATGGAGCTAATATGGAAAATGTCTCTGATCAATATTCCTTATTATCTATTCAAGGTCCTAAAACATTACAATCAATTCAAGAATTAACCCCACATGATCTATCAACCATATCATATTATAATTTTGTAGTTACAAAATTTGCAGGGCAGAAAAACATTATTGTTTCTAATACTGGATATACTGGTTGTGGCGGATTTGAAATATATTGCAAAAACCATCAGTTAATAGAAATTTGGGATAAAATCATGCTAGTTGGTAAAAACTGTAATATAAAGCCCATAGGATTAGCTGCGAGGGATACCTTAAGGTTAGAAATGGGATTTTGTTTGTACGGTAATGAACTATCAGATAATATTACCCCTATTGAAGCTGGATTAACATGGATAACAAAATTTTCAAAGAAATTTAATGGCTATAATATCTTAAAAGAGCAAAAAGAAAATGGAGTTAAGAAAAAACTAATTGGATTTGAATTAATTGAAAAAGGAATTCCAAGAAAAGATTACGAAATTTACGATGAGGATCAAGTTAAAATTGGAAGAGTTACTTCTGGAACAATGTCTCCAAGTCTTGGAAAAGCTATTGGACTAGGCTTCGTAGATAATAGTTATGCTAAAACAAATACAATTATTTACATTAATATTAGAAATAACCTAATTAAAGCACTCATTATAAAACCCCCTTTTAAATAATATGGGAAGAGCATTTGAATTTAGAAAAGCTCGGAAGCTTAAGAGATGGTCAGCGATGAGTAAAACATTTACTAGACTTGGCAAAGATATTGTAATATCTGTAAAGGAAGATGGACCTGATCCGGCTACAAATTCAAAATTAAGAGCAGTAATACAAAATGCAAAAGCTGCTAATATGCCCAAAGATAATATTGAACGGGCAATAATAAGAGCAAGTGAGAAAAATCAAGAAAACTATAAGGAAATTTTATTTGAAGGATATGCTCCATATGGAGTAGCTGTTTTAGTTGAAACCGCTACTGACAATAACACTAGAACTGTAGCGAATATAAGAAGCTATTTTAATAAACATGATGGCAGCCTAGGAACTTCTGGCTCAGTTAATTTTATGTTTGACCATACGTGTAATTTTAGAGTTAATAAGGAAGAAATTAATCCGGATGAAATAGAACTAGATTTTATAGATTTTGGTGCTGAAGAAGTATTTGTTGATGGAAATGATATTTTAATTTATGCTCCTTTTGAATGTTTTGGAGAAATACAATCTGAGCTTGAGAAAAGAAATGTTGAGATAATTTCTTCTGGATTCGATAGAATACCAAATACATTTAAAGAAGTTGCTGAAGCAGAAAAGATAGAAATTGAAAAATTACTGGAAAAAATTGAGGAAGATGATGATGTTCAAAACGTTTATCACTCAATGAAAGAGTAATATAATTAATATGACAGGAAAATAACTATTTCTTGTAAAAACTTAACTCCTTTACCTTTCCTTCTACTCCATCAAAAAAACTTTCTATATAACTAAAATCCATTGCTACATCATCAGTTGTATAGAATGGCTTCGAAATCAGGATTTCCTTTGATTTAAAGTTTAAAGTGAACATAATTATAGGAACATTTGCTTTTTTAGCAATATAATAAAATCCTGTTTTAAATTTTTCAACTCTTTGCCTTGTTCCTTCTGGTGATAATGCAATTCTAAATTCATTTTTACCAATAAACATATCAGCTATTTGATCTACTTTGTTTTGTTTTGTAGAACGATCTACAGGAACCCCTCCTAGTATTTTAAGGATTATATTTATTGGAAAGAAAAAAAGTTCCTTTTTAGCTATAAATTTTGCCTTAATATTTGTTGCTGATCTTGCTAAAACACCTATGTAAAAGTCATGCCAACTGGTATGAGGAGCCGCTATTACCACTGCCTTTTTTACAGAATTATTTGAAAAGTCAGTATTGCCAGTAATCTTCCATCTTAATACCTTGAAAAAAATTAATCTTGAAATAATCTTCATCCTTTATTTATTTCCCCAGATCTCTATAGCCTTGCTAAGATCTTTCTCGGTATCAATTCCAATAGATTCAGATAAAGTTTCAGCCATTTTAATTTGAAAACCACTTTCTATAATTCTTAATGCTTCTATTTTTTCTTTAGTCTCGAATTTTGTTGGAGATAATTTTGCAAATGACATTAACCATTCCTTTCTATAAGCATATACTCCAACATGCTTATAAAAAACCTCTTCACTTAAAGTTGTTATACTGGAAATAGGTTTTCTTGAAAAATTTATTGCAAAACTACTATCATCAACAGAAACCTTGACATTGTTAGGATTATTTATATCCTGCTCGTTGTTCATTAATTTCATTAGCGATGCATAGTTAATTTCATTTTTAGAATCATTTTTAAATATATTAACAAGTTTATCTAGACTTTGTTTATCTATAAATGGCTCATCTCCTTGAATATTAATAACTATATCGGTCTCTATTTTACAACAGGCATCAGCTATTCTATCAGTTCCAGAATTATATTCTTTTTTAATTAATATTGAATTTCCGTTATTTGATATAATTTCATCATGAATTTCATAATCTTCTGTTACAACAATAACTGATGAAAACAAATTAGTAGCTAAGGCTGCATCATAGGTTCTAGTAATTACCGGTTTCCCGCATAGGTCCATCATTAGCTTTCCATTAAACCTTGATGAGTTAAGTCTTGCAGGTATTAAGGCAGTTATTTTCATCAATTCAAAAATAATGAATTATAATCAGATCAATTAAAAAGATTAGGTCAATATTTCTATATAAATGTTTTTTGTCAATAATCATTTTTACAAATAAAAAAAAATTGTAGTTTTGCTGGTAATAAAATCCATAATATTACTTCATGTTGTTAAAAATATTTTTATTCTTGTCAATTCCAATTGCAGTAGGTTTAGTAATCTTAGTTAGATCTAAATTTAATGACAATCAAAAAAAGTATCTCCTTTATGGTCTTTGGGTGTTTATTTTAATTTTCTCATATCTAACATATAGTTCAATATCAGATGTTATTAATTTTGATAAGGTTAAAAATTATAGATATCAATCTGTAATAAAGAACCTAAAAGACATTAGAGATTCTCAATTAGCACATAGAACCATTCACGATCACTTTGAAAACAATTGGGATAGTCTTGTGAAGTTTGTTGAAAATGACTCTTTTACTATTACACAACGAAGAGACTCAAGTATTATAGATAGGGAGCTCACAAAAAGATATGGAGGTGTCAAAACTTATAAAGACATTATCATAGTTGACACATTAGGTTTTGTTTCTGTAAAAGACTCTCTTTTCGGTGATGATAGAAGATTTGAAAATATGATGTATGTTCCATTTGCAAAGAGAAATACAACTAAATTTGATATTAAAGCAGGTTTCTTGAATCAAAATGGAATTAATATTCCAGTTTTTGAATCAAAAGTTATGAAAAAGGTTGTTTTGTATGATCAAAACTCTGATTTGGTTTTTAAAGAAAATCAAGTGCAATCAGTAGATGGAGTTAATGGCCCATCTCTAAAAATAGGATCTATGGATGAAGTAAATACAAATGGAAACTGGCCAAAAAACTATACAAAAGAAAACTAGAATAGAGAGAACTTCTAATATGAAACTGTCTATTCATATTAGCTTGAATGGATTTTCTTTTTGTATAATTGATCTAATTTCTAAAGAAATTGATTTCCTTAGAAAATATTCATTACCTAAAAATAGCACTCCTAAGGAGTTACTAAAGACTCTGAAAAAAGGGTTTAAAGAGAATAATGAATTAAATAACAGGTTCTCATCTGTTAAAATTATTCATTACAATAATCTATCAACTATAGTTCCAGAAGCCCTTTTTGATAAGAATAATGCTTTAAGTTATTT
>Ga0209501_10004241_pt1 | contig 13877 bp, 9 predicted proteins | sample ArcticOcean_MG_C_4_FD_187434 | JGI IMG/M metagenome (GOLD analysis project Ga0209501, IMG submission 187434) | Marine microbial communities from western Arctic Ocean - ArcticOcean_MG_CB4_134 (SPAdes) (version 2) | ecosystem: Environmental > Aquatic > Marine > Oceanic | place: Arctic Ocean...
GCGTTCCCGAATTTCTACAGGCGCGGTCCGGTGGTTAAGTCCAACTACCAGAAATTCCAAGTTCTCTCCGGGTATATATCGGTCACCGTCTTGGGAGTTTTCGCCAATCACTGGGCGAATCCATTATGGGAAATAATCTTGGGCGTAAGCTTCATCAAAGGTTCGGTAAAAAATTCGGTGAAAATCTAAGTAATATCGAGAAGAAAATCTTGTGGGTACAAGGCAAAACCAGCAAAATGCCTGCAAAAACCTATAAAAACCTACTGAATTCTCTTAAAATTAGATTTAATAACTAAGGCTACGGAGGATTTTAGTAGGCTCACACGCCGCTGTCAACGGCCTTTATGGGAAAGGTGGTAGGCCCATCTATACCGCATATTCTGTTACTGATCGAGCGCTAAAATTCTTTGAATCGATCGGTCTGGCTGAGTGGTTGGCGTGGGGATTTCCGGCTCTGTGACCTCATCCACAATCGGCGTTAGGTGGCTGATCAGATTGCGAACCGTGCTGTTCGCCGCGCCCGAACCCAGGGCAAATAACGCGACTGCTTCATACTAAGCGCTCTCGTCGAAGTAACTCAGGTCTTGTCCACTAGACTCCTGATGGCTTCTAATGTCAAAGTCACACCGATTGGCGATGCCTTCAAGCTCGGCCCAACCCAAGGGGAACCGATATTTGATGTTAAAGCAGGCTTTGGCGTAGTGGGCCAATTCGTCACCACCGTGCTCACGCAGCCTCAGGTTCTCTGGGCGGATTCCGTAGTCGATGTACCACTTGAAACGGGCCTTGACCCACTTATCCAGCCATTCCTCATCAGTGCCGAGCTTCACGAAGAACTCCGCTTCCATTTGTTCGAACTCACGGGTGCGGAAGGTGAAGTTGCCGAGTGTTATTTCGTTCCGAAATGATTTGCCGGTCTGGCCGATGCCAAAGGGCAGTTTCTTGCGGCTGGATTTCAGAACGTTCTTGAAATTGACGAAGATACACTGAGCCGTCCCCGGGCACAAGAAGACCTTGTTGGCAGTGTCTTCCACCGGGCTCATGAACGTCTTGAACATCAAGTTAAAGCGGTGCGGTGCGGTTCGGTCAATTCACCACTGCAATTTGGACAAACCAGCGCTTCGAAGGCTTCGGTTGCCTCGGGTGATTCGGAATCAATGACAGTAGCTTCCAAAATATGGTCTTGGCGGAAGCGGGAATCGTACTCTTTGCACTCAACAAGGGGGCTGAGAAATTCTCAACGTGTCCGCTGGCGATCCACACCTGAGGGGGCATGAGGATGGCGGCGTCCAGACCGACCATGTTATCCCGTTCAGAGGTCACCGACCGTCACCAGGCTTCTTTGACATTTCGCTTTAGTTCCACTTCCATGGGGCCGTAATTCCAAGTAGAACCCAGTCTACCGTATATATCTGAGCTTTGAAAAACTACCCCCGGTGCTTGGACAGAGACAGAATCTTGTCCATCCCGGCATAGGGCATATAGCGGACCAAAATGGGTACCTCCTGAGTTAGGGGGAGGAATCGAACCCCATTAAAAGGGCCGGCGGCGAGGTTATCAAGTCCCGTGGGTGATGAAAACTGGCCTGGCGCTTAGTTAGACGATTAGGGAGGCTTAGTTCACGTGGGGCGGAGGCTCTCCGGCCGCAGGCATTCGTGAGCGTATAGCCTCCGCCAAGTTGTCGGCGCGCAGGTCTTCCAGTTTCAAATATTGGGCGCCCATAGCCTCTGCCACCGGTTCTGCCATGCCAAGCCTAAGGAACCCGGACTCAGTGTCCACCACCACGGATGGCACCTTTTCTTCACCGATGATCCCAGCAGCGGCGTAGGCCTCATCCAGTGGAGAATCCTGGCCTAGGGCCACGTTACCACGGCCGTCGGACAGCACCACTAGCAGGGGCAGAACGTCCCGGTCTTTGATACGTTCAGTTTCGATGATTTCCAGGGCTTTGAACAATCCGGCGCTGAGGGGAGTTCGACCGCCGGTGGGCATCTCCTGCAGGTGAACTTGAGCTAGGTCGACGCTGTTGGTCGGCGGTAAAAGCAGTTCTGCTTTAGTGCCCCGGAAAGATATTAGGCCGACACGGTCGCGCCGTTGGTAGGCGTCTAGTAATAGGGACATTACTGCGCCTTTCACGGCTACCATACGCCGTTGCGCGCCCATGGAACCGCTGGCGTCCACCACGAATAGCACCAAACTGCCCGACTTACTTTCCCTGACCTTGTCGCGGACGTCGTGGGACTCGATCAACACGGCATTCTGGGATTCTCCGGCGGCACGGCGGCTTCGTTGGTGCGGAGCTGCAGCGCGCAGAGTGGCGTCCAGTGCCAGACTGGTTGCCTTCCCCGAGGGCATACGCGAGCGCACGTATCTGCCTGACGTTGAATCAGAGATGGTGACATTGCGGCGTCCGGAGGCCCGGCGGGAACGTTGGTCAGGCGGTTTCAGGTTTAGTTGACGGACTGAAAATGAGTCGCCGACCTCAAACTGCTGTTCTTGGCCTAATGATCCTGGCCCAGAATTATCGGGCTCATCGTCAGAGTCTGGCTCGGGCTCCGGAGGTCCTGAATCAGTCTCTGACTGTGGTAAGTCCGAGGGCTCAGAATCGCCCTCTCCTTGGTCTTGCGGTTGGTCTGACGACTCCCGCTGATTATCCTGTCCCTGGAAATCATCCACCATTGAGTCCAGTTGGTCTGTGGCCAGGTTGGGCTGCTGGAAGGGCTGGCGTCGTTGACGGTGCAAAAGAGCTAGGCTGGCAGCCTCGCGCACGTCCTCGGAGTTTACTTCGGTTCTATCTTCGTAGGCGGCGATTGTTGCGGCAGTCTTGTACATCACAATGTCGCCACGCATACCGTCGACATCATATTCGGCGCAGATGGAAGTAATGAGGGTAAGAATCCCATCACTGACCACGACCTGAGGCAGTAATGCCTGACTGCGCAGTACCCGGTCGCGTTCTTCTCGTTCCGCATCTTGCCACTTGGCCATGAACCCCTGTGGGTCCGCTTCGTAGGCGATACGCCGTTTAACGATCTCCTGACGCTCTTCAGGAGAGAAACGACCCTCCACTTCTACGGCCAGACCAAAGCGGTCCAGAAGTTGGGGCCGTAAGTCGCCTTCCTCCGGGTTCATGGTGCCCACGAGGATGAATTCCGAACGGTGAGTGATGGATATGCCCTCGCGCTCGACATAGTTGCGACCCATGGCCGCGGCGTCCAGAAGAATGTCGACCAAGTGGTCGTTCAGGAGGTTAACTTCATCTATATATAGGATGCCTCTATGGGTGGCGGCAATCAGGCCGGGTTCAAACACCCGGTTGCCCGTTTTAATGGCTTCTTCGATGTCCAGGGAGCCGACGAGCCGATCTTCGGTGGCACCGACGGGCAGGTCAACGATGGGTATCTGGCGGGCCACTGTCTGTGAGTCGCCATTTTGTGAATCGCAGCGGTTGCACAGTCCCTGACGTTCTTCCGGACTGCAGTTGTAGGGGCAACCCTGTACCACAGTCACCTCAGGGAGCAAAGCAGCTAGGGAACGCACAGCCGTTGACTTGGCAGTGCCCTTTTTACCGCGCACTAGGACACCACCAATCTTTGGATTGACGGCGTTTAGAAGTAGAGCCCGCTTCATGGCCGTTTGACCGACTATGGCTGTGAATGGGAACCGGGACTCTGTGTTTGATGTTCCAGTTTGGAGGGTCAAAGTCTATCTAGAGCTCCAGTTATAGAATCGAATGGGTTGCCGTGCTTCTCGTCTCGAAGTTGTTACCAAGACAATCCTGTAGAGACACCAAAGGCCATAATCATCCACGTTAGGGATTGTCTCACAGAGGTCAGGGCCGGGAACAAATTGAGGAGACCTATATTCTCTGGTACCGAATCAGGATTGGCCAGATGCGCAATCTACATTATGCCATTGAACAACACGTAGACCAGCGCCAAACAACGTAATGGTTCGATTTGTATAGATATGCCCGATTGGTCCTCCAACCGGATATAAAAAAGCCCGACCGGATGGGTCAGGCGGGAATCATCATATTGACTCTTACCCCCTTCCTCGAAGGTTCGTAAGTCTAATCGACGGCAGGTTTTCTGGCTTCTGGCCTTAACATTCTTGTCTCCCTTCCTACCCTGATTAATCAGGATAGTGGTTCCACTCACCGTCGAAACAAGGACTACCAGTTCCAGTGGTGGGTCCGCGTCGGCATCTCACCGACTTCCTTTTTCAGTCCCAATCGCTTGGGACCACCATTGACCGTCTAACTAAATTGTAAATAGAGGGTTCGGTGCTTCACCAAATCCTCGTGTGCAAACAATAATCTGATTCATTGGATATGGTCAATAGCAATAATGGTCATTTGAACCAATTGTCAGATCTCATCTCCCCCCTGCCCAATCAGATTGGACGATTAGCGGTAGGTGGTAGGGTCAAGCATGTCTCTGAGTCCATCTCCCAGAAGGTTAAATCCCAGCACAAGCAAGAAAATGGCGGTGCCCGGCGCAAGCAGCAATAGAGGCGAGGTCTGCATATAGGAACGGGAATCGTTCAGCATCGCTCCCCACTCGGGCGTCGGCGGTTGCGCTCCAAGACCCAAAAAACTGAGCCCGGCGATGCCAAGGATGATCCAGCCCATATCCAGAGTTGCTAATACAACGAACGGACCCACGATATTGCGGGAGATGTGGAACACCACGATTCTACGGTCGCTGGCGCCGATGGCCCTTGCTGCTTCCACGTACTCCCGCTCCCTGGCAGACAATACCATTCCACGGATCACCCGGGCGTGACCGGCCCACCAGACCACTGACACGGCAATCATCACGTTAATGAGGCTCGGTCCTAAAATCCCGGCAACGGCGACACCGAGAATCAGCGATGGGAATGCCAACATTAAGTCGACCACGGTCATGAGTCCTGAGTCGATCCAACCGCCATAATACCCTGACAACGAGCCAACAACCGAGGCTATGACCATAATAATAGCCACAGATATCCCTGACATTAGAAGAGTGATCCTTGCGCCAAATATTAATCGGCTTAGTTCGTCCCTACCCAAGTGGTCAGTACCCAGAGGGAACTCAGCAGAGGGGGCAAGAAGTCGAGCTTGTAGATTCAATTCTGTGGGGTCTTGCAAGGGAAGCAACGGAGCGAGCACCGCAATCAGAACGGTGCCGAATACAATGACAAACCCCAAGACTGTTCCATGGTCGCGGCGTAAAGTCTTTAAGATCGCCAGTCGACGGCCTGATCGCCGCGATATCCCTTCCAACCGAAGGTCTTCCGCTTTAGATTGCCTATCTATCAAAGTTCAACCGACTCGACTAGGATGGCTGATTATCAAAATGGAGCCTGGGGTCCAAAAATCGATAGGAAACGTCCACCGCCAGGTTCACAAATAAGAAGATTACGGCAACGTACAATACAAAACCTTGGACTACAGGGTAATCTCTTTGGGAGATTCCGGTAACCACAAACTGGCCGATTCCCGGCCATCCAAAGATTGTTTCGATGATTACAGCGCCGCTCAACAGATATCCCATGCTGGTTCCAAGCACGGTTATGACAGGGAGAAGGGCGTTTTTGAGTCCGTGTCGCCAAACCACGGTAGTGTCGGATAATCCCTTGGCTCTAGCTGTGCGCATATAGTCCTGGGAAAGCACCTCTAAAAGGCTAGCCCTGGTGAGCCGCATGAGCTGGGCCATGGTTCCAAATGATAAGGCGACGGCTGGTAGGATCAAATTTTCTAGGGAACCGTAGCCAACCGCCGGCAGCCAGTGTAATTTGACGGCAAACAAAAGCATCAATGCCGGTGCCATAACATAGTTAGGTACCGCCGCCCCCACCAATGCCAATACCCGGCAGACTGAATCCAACCAGGTGCCTCGTTTAACTGCGGCCATTACACCAAGAGGGATACCCGCCAAAACCGCCAAGGCTAAAGCGGTGGCTGCTAACAAGAGCGTGGCGGGTAACCGATGGAAAAGTTCTGCCGCAATTGAGCCGCCGGTGCGGTAGGACTCACCCAAGTCTCCGCGTACTGCCGAGTACGCCCACCGTCCATAACGAATGGGCAACGCATCGTTCAGACCCAGGTCCTGGCGCAACACTTGTACGGCCTCATGGGAAGGAGCCACTCCGCCGTTTTGACGCATGAGAGTGATCTCTGCTGCGTCTCCAGGGGCAAAATTCAACAGCAAGAAGCTGATGATAGAAATGCCCAACAGGAGCAGCGGTAGAGTCAGCAGACGTCGCGTCAGGTAGCTCTGCAACCTACTTCAGGCCAATCAGGTGATCGATGAAATATATACGTGCGGCCTGCGGGCCAGACGTCCAGTTCACGGAATCGGAAACTCCATAAAGCCTGGTTGGGAACATTACAGGAACTAACGCCACTTCATCGTTGGCTGCTTGTAGGGCATCACAGGCGAACAGTTGGCGTTGCACCGGGTCAGACGCACTGGACAATTTTCCTATTAGTTCGTCAACACCAGCGTTACTGAAGTTGCCCCGGTTCTCATCACCGCCGGTCAAGATATGGCGGTTGAGAGCCCATCCGGGATCACCAGTGGTGGTTGTTCCGTTACTGTAACCAAACAGGTCGTATACGCCCTGACTCGCCAGGGTCCACTCTACGATTTGTACCTTGGCACCCACTCCAATGTCTTTCAACATGGATTGGTATGCCTCCAACATGGGAGGCAATAGAGGCCGCTCAGGATAGGTCTGAAGCACTAATTCCAGGGCCTTACCATCTTTTTCTACGATTCCATCACCGTCTTCGTCAGCGTAACCAGCTTCTGCTAATAGTCTGCGTGCTGTCTCCGGGTCGTATGCGTAGCCTGATGTGTTCTGACAGGAAAGGAATCCCGGTGGGAATAAGGAGTTGGCGGGAAAGGCATGGCCGTCTGCCACGCCTGATGCCATTAAGTCTCGGTCAACGGCGAGGGTTATGGCCTTGCGAACTAAATGGTCCTGCATCTTAGGACTCTCGTGGTTCACATACATGAACAGCATCCCCGTAGGCGCTGCAGTCCTCACATCAAGCGATGAGTCATTACCAACGACCACCGCGCCTTGGGGCGATAGCTCGACCGCGATATCAACGTCTCCGGTTTGCAGGGCAATTAGCCGAGTGTCGCTTTGGTTGAATGTGACGAACTCGATTCGATCAAGAGCGGGGGTACCCTGCCAGTAAACGGAGTGCGCCACGACCGTCATTGTTTGGTCGGCGCTGAAAGACACCAACTTGTACGGCCCTGTCATGGATGCGAATTCTGCAGAGTCGTCCACCGAAGTAGGTACGGTGGACGGGTCGGCGATGCTGGTGTTCTCATTGGTTAGTAATCCAGGCAGCACCGGGTTGGGCGAATTAGTGTGTATGACTAAGGTCAGGCGGTCTTTTACTTCAATGCGGTCAATATCCAGCAGCACCCTGGTGCCCGGGCGGCGCAATAACGCCAGATCTAAGGAACCTTTAACCTTTTCGGCGTCCATTGAGACCCCGTTGTGGAATTTCACGCCGTCTCTCAAGGTGATTTCCCAAGCTGTGGACTCACCTTGGACAGCTTTCGAAGCTAACCAAGGCTCGGTGTTAAGGTTTCCATCTTGCTTGAACAATGTTTCAGCTAAACCGGTGGGTACCGCCAACCAGCCCGCCTGGTAGGGGTCTGGCGGCTCGTCTAGGAAAGGTGTTGCTACTTTCAATACTCGTTCTTCACCCGATTTAGGTGTGGGCGCCGATGAGCTTGATCCACCAAGTGTTTCTGATGTGCTGGGCGTGGCTGTAGAGTCTGCGCTACAGGCTGCTATTACGAGAACTAATATAGCGAATGATATGACCGTTATTCGAGTTTGCCAACTCATACGTAACACCCTAATCATGATTAAACACGTACAATAAAAAACCCGACTTCGCAAAGTCGGGTTGTCATAGTTATATAACGACTCACACCTTCAACACGAAGTGCATCAAGTCAATCCACAGGCAGGTCTCCTGGCTCCTGGCTTTTGTCCTTTCCCAGCCTTCCCATCCCGATTCATCGAGACAGTGGCTAATACTCTGGGTTGGACTACACCAGTTACAGTGGCGCGACCGCGCCGGTATCTCACCGGCTTCCCTTTTCAGTCCCAATATCTCGGGACCACCTATGGATATATTAGTTTTTAATCCGTTGGTAGCCCTCAGTAAAGCTATATTTAAATAGATTTACCGCGCTACCAGATGATTCGATAATATCGAGTTTTCCGGCGATGGTCAAGATGTTTTAATGAACAATTATCGAGTGGATTCCCTAAAACACTTGATACGCGGACCGGACGAAATCGAATTATTACCTTTGGTCTAAGACTATCCCCTCTCGCACTACGTAACGGTCACGGAACTCCTCGAAAGCCTTTAACCTTTACGGCTGAAAATCCGTCCGCTTATCATTGCCGTTCAAGTTGGGATTGGGAAAGTAACTCCGGACCAGCGTATTTTCATATTCCGGCCCAGAGAACCGAACGTAGTATGAGTGCAGGTCGCCGTGGTTTTCAGCTTCCACAAACTGAATTCCGGTCACGTTGTCCAACCCCAGATGAAAGTGCCAGTTTTCCGCTTCTATTGTCACGAAGTTGCCTGAAATTTCCGGTTCTTTGATTCCCTTTAAGCTATTCTCACTGGACACTTTGCTGCCACCGATGACTCACATCTTCTTGTCATCTTGAGTAAGTTCACGGAGCAGTCCCGTAATTATATCCACGGTCGGCCTCCTGTAATTTAGGCGGTTACCGATAGGTTTCTATGCGCGGGCTTTGCGCAATGGGGCGTGCCCTCATCCTAACCTTCCCCCGTCGCTAGGGAAGGGATATTTTTCTTCCCTTAAGAGTTGGGTTCTTCCTGGCGTGCTTCCAGGTCTGCTTCCAGATCCAGGAACATCTGTTGTAGCTTCTCTTTCATGTCGGGCGGTGGATTCTCCCACATGCCTCGCTCAATGGCCTCTAAAAGTCGTTCCACTATGTCTCGGAGCGCCCAGGGGTTGCTCTGATGGAAGAACTCTTGGGTTTCCGGGTCTAGTACGTAGGACTCGGTGACATTCTCGTACATCCAGTCTTCGATTACCTGCGCGGTGGCATCGTAGCCAAACATGTAATCAACGGTTGCTGCCAATTCGAAGGCGCCCTTGTACCCGTGGCGTTTCATGGAATCGATCCACTTTGGGTTCACAACCCTGGTACGGAACACTCGTCGGGCCTCGTCTTCCAACTTTCGCACCCTGGCCCGGGTTGGGTCTGAACTATCCCCGAAGAACTGCTGGGGGTTGCTGCCGGTCAACGCGCGCACCGTGGCAATCATACCGCCGTGGTACTGCATATAGTCGTCACTGTCGAAAATATCGTGTTCACGGTTGTCCTGGTTCTTGGCTGCAACCACGATTTGGCTGAATCGGCGGCGAAATTCGGTCCTTGCGTGGACGCCGAAGTCCTGGCGGGTGTAGGCGTAACCGCCCCAGGCGGTGTAGACCTCTGCCAGGTCCTGAACGGTCTCCCAATTGCGTTCGTCGATCGCCCCTAAGATTCCGGCTCCGTAGGTGCCAGGCTTGCTACCGAAGATGCGGTAAAGCGACGGATTCCCTTCGGACTGGGTCGGCTCTTCCGATGAGTCTTCACCAGACTCTTTGGCCACTTGGTCCTCTTGCATGTGTTTGACGATCATATTGTCTTCGGGCGATTCATCGAGAGAGGCCACCAGTTGCACGGCCTCATCAATAAGTTCTATAAGGTTGGGGAAGGCGTCTCGGAAGAACCCGCTGATTCGCACGGTGACATCAATCCGGGGGCGTCCTAACTCCGAAAGGGGAATTACTTCCAGGCCCGTGACGCGCCGGCTCTCCTCCTGCCACACTGGTTTTACACCCAGCAGGCTGAAGACCTGGGCAATATCGTCGCCGTGGGTCCGCATGGCAGAAGTGCCCCAGATGACCAAGCCAACCATCTCCGGGTATTCGCCCTCTTCTTCCATATATACCTTGAGCAGGGCATCGGCCAGGCCGACCCCCATTTCCCAGGCGGTGGGCGATGGAATGGTCTTGGGGTCTACCGAATAGAAATTCCGCCCCGTGGGCAGGATGTTGGACATCCCCCTGGTGGGTGCGCCGCTGGGCCCGGCGGGAACAAATTGGCCGTTCAGCCCTCGCAGCAGGTTTCCTATCTCGTCCGTCGTCTTCAGCAACGCCGGATGCAGAGTGTCTGTTACGTAGTTCAGCACACGGCTGGCCTGGGCGTCGCTGGTACCCAGGAGTTGTTCGACGGTACCCGCTACGTCCTGGCTTCTAAACCCACCGGTGGCTAGCATGGTATATGCGGAACGGGAAAGGTCTTCCAATCGTTCCAAAAGGTCGCCCTGAGTGCGAACTGGTGTGTCGTCGTTTGCCAATAATGGCGTTGGAATCTTTTCCGGTGCTGGTAGCGAAGGTTCGTCCAGTAAGCTGGTGTAATCCAGGCCGAGAGCTTCGGACAGAGCACGCCTGAGACTGGGTATACCTCCGGTATCCAACCGGGTTAAGACGGACAGCAAACCGGTCATGTGTTCGTCACTGGGGACCTCGCCAAGTACGTGCAGGCCGTCGCGAATCTGGGCGTCTTTCAACTCGCAAAGATACCCATCTATATGGAGGATGAAATCGCCGAAATCTTCGGGCTGTTCGTCCACGCCCAGATCCCGGTCAAGGTCAGCTTGGCGAACCATGTCCCAGATCTGCCCTTCCAGTAACGGTAGCTTGCTGGGGTCCAGAGTTTGGCACTGATAGTGCTCGTCCATCAATTGTTCCAGCCGAGCAATGTCTCCATAGCTGTCGGCGGTGGTCATGGGAGGGATCATATGGTCTATGATCGTAGCGTGGGCCCGGCGTTTAGCCTGGGCTCCTTCTCCAGGGTTATTGATGATAAACGGATAAAACAGGGGCAGGTCTTCTAGAGTGACCTCCGGGTAACACTCGTTGGAAAGACCGATTCCCTTGCCAGGCAGCCATTCCATGGTGCCGTGTTTGCCAACGTGGACCATGGCATCTGCCTTGAAAACGTCCCGAATCCAGCGGTAATAGGCCACATAGTGGTGGGTGGGTGTGAGGTCTGGACTGTGATAGACGGCAATGGGGTTTTCGCCAAAGCCCCTTGGCGGTTGTAGACCCACAAACACATTGCCCAGGTCTATCCCGGCAATCGCCAGATCGTCCCCGGTGCGGTAGACCTGACCAGGGGGTTCACCCCAGGCAGCCCGCAGTTCGGTCTGCACCTGTTTGGGGAAGGTTGTGAACCATTCTTTATATTGGGAGCCGGTGACGTGCCCAGCCGCCAGCCTAAGTTGTTCTTCAGTGAGGGTGTCAGTGTCGTTGCTGCATCGCTCGATTATCCGGTGGACCAACTCGTCGCCGTCAGCAGGGATGTCAGTTACGTTGTAGCCGGCATCCTTCATAGCGTTCAGGATGTTAATCACCGAAGCCGGGGTATCCAGGCCAACTGCGTTCCCCACCCTGGCGTCCTTTGTTGGATAGTTGCTAAGGATGATGGCGATGCGCTTTTCGGCGTTTGATTTTAGCCGCAGGCCAGCCCATTTTACGGATAATCTGGCCAGAAAATCCACTCGGTCTGGCCGGGGCAGATTTCTCTGCAGTCGTGCGTCCATTCTGCCGGAGCGGCCATTCCCAACACTGCCTTCGACGCTTGAGCCGACTTCTTCTTTAAAAGAAATGGGCACTGCGATAATGCGACCGTCAAACTCGGGCAATGCCACATTCATGGCGGTGTCAATGGGTCCCAATCCTAGGTCGCTGTCCTTCCAGTCCGATTCCTTGCCTGTGCTGAAGATACCCTGAATGATTGGGACGTTCAGTTGGTCTAGATAATCTACCTGCGGCCCGGTGGCGAAGGTTGCACCGTCATCCTGAAGGTCTGTCATGGACATTCCCATCGTGCTGACGATGCAATGGACACGGGACTGGCCGCTGGAATCGCAGAGTATCTCTGAAAAGGTTCTGTTGCCCTGACCGTCACCCTCCGGGTTGTGTTTCAAACTGAAGGAGTAGACCGGCAGGACGTTGGCTCCCAGCTCTTCCAGTCTTCTGATCAACGCGTCGATGGTCGAAAGGTTATCGCTCATCCAATAGGCCCGGTAAAAGAGGATTGCGATATTTACACGGCCTGCCTGGAACCTGCGGTCGACGAACTCCTGTGCCGTTAGGCCATCGGCTTCGTCCGGGTGGTAAATGCCTTCCCAGGGCACTTCCGCCGGTGCTTCATGGCCGTAATCAGAACCCAGATAAGAATCGCTCAGAAACAGGAAGAGGTTCTGAAAATTGGGAATACCGCCCCTGATTAAATAGGAAAATACGGTATCTAGCTCAGACGGCGGGACGTTACAGGCCGTGACCAGTTCCTGGTCCCATTCCTGGTGGCCAGGGCAGGCGATTAGCGGTTTCCCTTTCTCATGACAAAGGCGGACCAGAGAATCAAATATCTCTGGCATCGCCCGCTTCCCGCCTAACAGGCGGAGCACAACTACATCAGCCTCTGCCACAGCGTCCAGGATCTCTTGCTGGGAGCCTTGTGCTGAAGGCTTTTCTGAGGAGCCGTTAGCCGAACCCGGCGGGGATAGATTGGCGGGGTTGAAGGCCTTAACCTCTGGGAAGTCCGTCGGGAGGCCTTCCAGTGCTCGGTCGGCGGTAAGCAAATCAGTATCGGCCGTGGTGACAAAAAGAATCAAACTGGGAACAATCCTTCCGGTTTTTCCATTACTGCTTTTTCGTTAGTAACAGAAATAAGCCGGTGAAATATCATGCCGGTAAATTTCCGGTAATTTTAATAAATGAAAGAAGACACTAGATTAGTAGTGGCTACCAGAGCGCTAAATCTGAACTGACTAGTCTTGATTTGGTTGGTGAAAGACCATCAGTGAAAGGTCGCTGAATTCGGTTGTGATGGCAGCGCACTCGGTTATGGTGCCGTTCCAGCGCTGTTCGTCGTCGTGGGTCAGCCGTTGGAAGACGGTCATTTGTCTGTCTCCCGGCACGCCCTTGCTCAATATGCCAGCAGCTATTCCAGCCGGCATGAGGTCAAAGGGTCTAGGTAATAAGATGATGTTGCGGCGGCCGTCATTTAGATAGTGGATTAATTCGTCTAGGGCGTCTTCCGTGCCAGCCCGCACATGCAGGGTCACGAAGATGGTGTGTTCCAATGAAATACCAGTGCGTGACATGGCGATTTGTACCGAGCTGATGCCCGGAATTAACTCCACCTGATCGACGCGTTGCCTGACCCGGTCTAAGAGTTCTTTTGCAGACACATTTAGGTCGCCCCAAGCGCAGACCACCAGGCTCTTGCCTTCATTTTTAACTTTATCGACGGCATAATCCAAGACCTCTTCTTGGTCGCGGTAGGCCATCGAACAGAGTTCAGCCTTCTTGGCGAAGGGACGAATAACGTTGAGTACGGTCTCAAAGCCGGCGACGAGGTCGGCTTCTTCGATAGCTTGCTTACCTTTTAGGGTTAAAAAGCCGGTGTCTCCGGGGCCAACTGCTACGATTGTGGCTCGCGTGCCGTTGGTTGTGGCCCGTGTGCCATCGTTGGTTGAGGTCATCTATTGCCTTCACGGCCGTGAATAATGAACACGCTTAAAGGTGTTCTCTGGCCGGTAAACTCTGGATAGGTAGCGATTGCGGGGTGCGGGATACCGATATATATGGGCGTAAGAATCCCGTTTAATGGCAACGATTAGACACTACCAAGGATTCATTTATACAAACCGAAATCAGGGTTACTCTATGGTTGGCCGAAGGGGTTGTCAAGAGTCAGTTACGGTCATTTGATGGCAATTTTATAGCTGGATCCCCAGGCCAGATGAA
>Ga0209501_10004243_pt1 | contig 13872 bp, 11 predicted proteins | sample ArcticOcean_MG_C_4_FD_187434 | JGI IMG/M metagenome (GOLD analysis project Ga0209501, IMG submission 187434) | Marine microbial communities from western Arctic Ocean - ArcticOcean_MG_CB4_134 (SPAdes) (version 2) | ecosystem: Environmental > Aquatic > Marine > Oceanic | place: Arctic Ocean...
CAAAATTATGAGCGCGACCGCGATTCCTATTGATTCACCAGTCTGTAAATCACTCTCCGCCAGTTCACCAAAGGTGTGATTAATGCTTGCATTACCAATAAAGTAGACATCAAAGTCATCAGATCTGGCTTCTTCTGCTACATGCAGCAATGACCCTATGTGCGTTTCAGATTCTTGCAGAATCGACGCGAATACTAAAAGCGACGTACCGTCCTGAGATGGCTGCGCTGGGTAGTTAGACCAAGCAGTTGAAAGAATTTGAACGCCAGCCGCAGATTCTGCATCTGCAAGATCTTCGGCGAAGTTCGAAACATTGCTGTCAAACTGAGCGTCACCTGGCCCAATGGTTTTACCCACAAAGAGAATGAGCTCTGACATTGTGCCTTCAGATTCGCCAGCCTGAGCCACACCATCAATCGATCCAAATCTTTCGTCAACAAGATTCTGCGCTTTCTGATATTCAAGTGTCCGTGTTGGGCCTTGTCCACCTTGCAACGCGCTAGGCAGAAGGCTGGTCAGTGAAAATCCTGCTGCCACGAGAACAAGAAGCCAGGAGAAAACAATCAACCAAGGTCTGCGTCCACTAAAAGATGCAATCCCCTCAACCGAAACACTCATCGCAAGACTCCCGACTAAATAAATCTCAATTGACTGACTTATTCCATACTGAGGCAATATTCGCTTAGGTGCTTTGCATTCAAAGCCAGGTGATTAAAACTGCGTAGTACAAGGTTAGTATTGATTTAACCAGTGCGACTACAAACTAATAGGAGAATTGAACATGAGCACGAGACGAATTGTGACGGCTTTAGATCAAAATGGCAGGTCATATTTTAAACATGACGGAGAAACTCCAGGATACCTAGATTTAGGTCGTGCCGTTAATGAGGAAATTTGGATAGACGATCCAAGCCAACCTGAAACCAGTTATCAACATGACCCAGCCTCAGCACAGCAATTTAATCTATCGCCGCCACTAGGTGGATCATGTGTGCGAGTTTTCACCTTCATACCTGATTCACTTCAAACAAAAGATCCTGCCATCTTAGCGAGCGCAGCAAGCAAGTTTAATACTGGAGACTCCATGGATTCTGATAATCCAGGAATGCACACAACAGCCACTATCGACTATGGCATCGTCCTATCCGGTCAAATAACGCTTGAGCTCGATGACGGGAGTGTTGATTTGAATGTTGGAGACATTGTCGTGCAACAGGCCACACCACATGCATGGCGAAATATCTCCGATGCACCTTGCACGATGCTATTCGTCCTAATCTCCAGTCCGAACTACTCAGATGCCTAAGCCACCAAGTGCTCAACTAGAATAACCATACCAAATGAAGTAGAAATTAATTACTGGCCAACTAAACTCATACACAAAAAAAACACATGACGCCATGTTCACAATTGAACATTCTGAAGTAAGGGTCAATAACGTGCGATTACATATTGCCGCATCAGGCCCCCCTGATGGGACTCTCGTGTTCCTCTTGCATGGTTTCCCAGACGTCTGGTTTTGCTGGGAGTATCAAATAAAATTTCTTGCACAAAATGGATTCAGAGTCATTGCACCGGGTCAGCGTGGTTATAACCTGAGCGAAAAGCCCACCGGAATAAAGCACTATGAATTAGACCGATTAAACGAGCGACATTGTCTTACTTGCTGACCATTTTAATTACGACACTATAAATTTGGCGGGTCATGACTGGGGCGCCGCAGTATGTTGAAACACTGCCATACGGTATCCAGAGAGAGTCATCTTCAGATCAAACCAATCAAAAGTATCCATCGCCATACTCTACCAGCGCATGAAACTACTTAACTAAATCTCTACGCGTGGACCCGAAATACAAGCCCTCAGGATGTATGTTTTAATAAGTCTTGAAACGGAAGGAAGAATCAGTGTTGAAACTCGGTGGCACAGCAACTCCCTCGCATCTGGCTGCTTTTCAAGCGATTGAAACGCATTTCAGTAAACTAGGTATAGATATTGAATGGGTCCTGTACTCGGATGACATGGCTGTCGTAGAAGCCTTTGTTCAAGGTGAAATAGATCTCGCGTGGAACGGACCACTAAATTACGTGCGAATTAAGAATTCAATAGAAACACCTTGTCAGGTAGTAGCAATGCGCGATGTAGACTTCAACGTGGTTACCCACTTTTTCGTCTCTGCCAGTTCAAGCATATACACCGTCAAAGATCTTGCCGAGAGAACTTTTGCGTTTGGTAGTCGAGGATCCGTAGAAACCGGCCTACTCGCCTATTACTTTCTGAAACAATCTGAATTAGATCCTGATAACGACCTGCACTCACTTACATTTTTAGAAGAGAGACCTCCAACAGCCGTTTCCGGTGAACTTGAAGTCCTAGAACAAGTCTTATCCGGGAGTTATGACGCGGGCGCAATAAGTGGCCCCACATTAAACAAGCTCATTTCTGATGAAACAATCCAAGCAGATGATATACGTATCATCTGGACAAGTGAGGGATACAGTCACTGTTGTTTTACAGCTCAACCAGATATTGATCTCACGTTACTTGAAAGACTACAGGACGGATTCGAGAAAATAAGTGCTGCTGACCCGACAGGTAGAGTTATATTGCAGGAAGAAGCGTGCTCGAGCATTGTTCGAGGTACTCCGCAAGGTTGGGAAATAATTGAACAAGCTGCTCGGGATCAAAGACTGATCTAAAAAATAATCCTGGATGAAAGACCGCATTAAAGTTGATCTGGTTTTGGACTAGATTGTTCAGTCAACACAGTACTAATGTCGCCAAGCCCCCATTTTTAAGGCCACAGCATTGATAGTTCCGAAACTTGCCATCGCCAAGGCCGCAAAAATATATACTGCTTGAATAGTGTCAAAGACTGAATAAGTCACGAATAAGCCACCGACACCTACTATTAAGAATCGCGTCATCGTAGCCACGACCGGCCATTTCATCGCGCTCGCGCCCTGCGACGCAAAATAAAGAGACAGGCCCAATCCTTGAAACCCATAGAAAAATCCAACAATCTGAATATACTGCTTTGCCTCTCGAAGGATTGCCTGATCATCGGTCAGATATTTAATCCAAATATCAGGAAAAACAGCCAGCAGAATCCCTACAATCCCAGAGAGGCACAATGCCAACGAGCTTCCGGTCCAACCAATTTTCTCAGCTCGAACAATATTTTTTGCACCTTTATTAGTACCTACCATAGCCGTCATCGATGTTCCAATTCCAAAGACTAAAGGAATCATCAAAAACTCGACCCTTGATCCTATTCCATAGCCTGCTAAGGCCGTTGTCCCAAACTGAGCCACGAGCCCAGTTAAGACAAGAACGGTCGCAACGGTCGTCACCGGTGATAATGATGCAGGCAAAAAAACTACGAAAATATCTTGAAAGAGTGATTTCTCGAACTTACACCGATCAAATCTCAATTGAACGGAAACTGATGAGCCAGCCAATTTAGTCAACATAACCAAGCTCATGAAAGATGCAGCGATAACTGGCGACAATGCTGCCCCAATTAATCCCAGTTTAGGCAGGCCGAACCACCCCAGAATCAATCCTCCTGAAAGAATAATCTGAATGCATGAGCTGGCTATAGTTAGCGCTGCGGGAAAGCGCATATTCCCCATTCCGCGGAATACCGACTGAAGGGATCCCGTAAGCCAGAAAGCAATACCCCCTATGAAGACAACTCTTGCATATAAAAGCGACTCCTCCAACACTTGGCCTTCACCACCAAGCCAAGCCAGAAATGGTCTTCCTGCCAGAAGAAACATGACAAGAAAAAGAACTGCCCCACTTGCCGAGATGAGAATCGCATGCCAGAGAAGTCTTTGAGCTCTTGCAACATCTCCACTTCCGAGGCTTCTCGCTATTGCCGAATTTATTGCACCCCCAAGAGCACCGCCAGACATCATCTGAGTGAGCATCAACAAAGGAAACGCTAGTGCTATCGCGGCCAAAGGATTAATCCCTAGCTTTGCGATAAACCAAACCTCGGCCAGTGTCACAATCGACTGTATCAAAAATGACACAGTATTTGGAGCGGACTTCCTCAGCAACAGCGGTAGTATAGGATCAGTCAGAAGCTCTTGTGTTCTTTTGTCCATGGCATGTCTCCGCAAAATACTGCCTTAGAAATCTTGCGCTTAGGTCGACAAAATAAGAAGTAAGATTAGTGTACGAATGATTCTCCCAAAGCGCTAAATTAGGGATTTGAGATGTCGGTAAGTAAACCATCTGAAAACGATAAGGAAAAACCTACAGATAGACTCGCAGCCTACGGAGCACGCGTGATGACCGAGGACGAGACTAACAGATATATCAATAGAGTCGCAGAAAGACTAGAGAAAAATGTTGAGAAAACTGTTGAAACCGATGAATTAGCTGACAACTATTTTAGAGAAGTTATTGAACAAGCTAACAAATCAACAAAAAAACAGATCGAAAACAATATTGAGACTCAAGATGATCAGCTAGCTCAATTTGGCGCACGGCTGATGAACGAAGATGAGGCAAACGAGTACATAAATAAGGTTGCCCGGAGACTAAAAGAAGGCCCGATTGAAGACAATAAGTAATACACGAAATACTTTTAGGGTCTAAATTTCAAGTCTCTGAAGGAATCTAATATGCTTTAAGTTAAGAAAGTTAATATGGAGAAAATATGAAAATAACAGATATACAGCACTACATCATCCACCCCACCAAAGCAGCTGAAACTAGTTATCACAACTATGCAAAAGGGAAAAATCTATGCTTCGTAAAAATCGAAACAGATGAAGGTATCAAAGGTTGGGGAGAGTGCTACACGCAAGCAGATCGTGATACTCAGATAACCGCCCACATCGATCAACTCAAAAGATATTTAATTGGCCGTGATCCAAGGCATATTAAACATTTTATGCAGATGTCTTTCGATGACTTCGGAGCTCGGCGGGGAGCAATGGATCTTTACAGTGCCGTAAGCGGTCTTGAACAAGCAATGTGGGATATTCTCGGGAAATCATGTGACCTGCCGGTATACATGCTCTTGGGTGGCCCTTGCCGAGACAAAATTAGAGTCTATGCGAACGGTTGGGGTGGCGGTAGCTGGGACGAAAGTGAAGTGGCCGAACAAGCTAAAAAAATCGTAGCGTTAGGATTCACCGCACTTAAATTTGACCCGGTACCAGGGCCATGGAGGACCTTCGTGGACAAGACTGTAGAACGCCAAACTGTAAAAAATGTTCAGGCCGTGCGAGAAGCAGTGGGCCCAGATATCGATATTCTGATCGAAATGCACAGGCGATTAGCTCCAATGCATGCAATTCGGATAGCAAAGGAAATAGAGCAATTTAAACCATTTTGGTATGAGGAGCCGGTACTCGCGGAAAATATCAACGCCCTAGCCGCAGCTAAACGAGAAATAAATATCCCTATCGTTACCGGCGAGGAACTCTACACGAAATTTGAGTTCAGAGAAATGTTCGAGAAAGACGCAGCGGATATTATTAATCCAGATGTCTGTAATGTTGGTGGAATCCTCGAGCTAAAAGAAATCGCTGCAATGGCCGAGCCGTATTTCGTTGCTGTTTCCCCACACAACTACAACAGCACCACAATTGGTATGGCCGCAACACTTCAGGTGTCGGCCGCCATACCCAATTTCCTAATCACCGAATATTTCGTAAATTTCGAAGAACTTGGTCAAGATATTGCGACCACCCAGTTCCCAGTAGTAGACGGGTATATCCAATTGCCGGAAAAGCCAGGGCTTGGTACCGAACTCGATGAACGTGCCCTAGCAGAGTTTCCCTATCAACAGTTCCCTATGCGAAACATCAGAAATTACTCAGATGAAGGTCCTTAGACTTCAGCTGTTACAAAGTAAAATCACTCTAGCGCTCTACGTGTGAAGTCATATCAGGAGGTACGTGGTTATTTTTTACAACTGTAACCAAGTATCATTCAGTGACGCTACAAACGGTCAGGTGCCAAGGCGTAAAAAACCGACTTATTAAAATTGGCGAGAGGAAAACCACTTGTCAGTTCAAGATCAAGCAATCATTAATCACGGCAACCCGCTAATTTCGGTTCTGAAATTGAAAAATTACAGATCTTTTTGGGTGGCTCAATTTATCGCCCAACTTATAGCGGGCGCTTTGAGGTTTGCTTTTCTTTGGCATGCGCCCAATCTTGGTGACGTTGTTTGGACAGTGCCATTAATGGCCATCTCTACCGCACTGCCCGCGTTCATAGTGTCACTACCAGCGGGCGCGATTGCGGATCGCATGAATCATCGTATCTATTGCACCATACTCAGTGCAGCAACCGCAGTATTGCTCCTTCTAACAGGAGCCCTACTCCTCGCAGATTTATTGAATCTCTATCTTGCAGTTTTAATGTCGTTCCTGCTAGGAGCCACTGGGGCTGCCGGAATGCCGGTATACCAAGCTATGGTTCCGAAATTAGTTGGGCGTGAACTACTTGCCTCCGGGGTCGCCCTGCAAAACCTAGGCATGATGGCGAGCATGGTAATCGGCGCAGTACTTGGCGGGGGGCTAATTCAATTCTTGGGAATGGATTTCTCGTTCCTGACCTGGGCAGTGCTTATGCTGCTCAGTACTTTGTTATTTTTTGTAATGAACTATGACACAGATGATCGAACACAATCGAACAAATCTCTTAGTTCACTTGTTCCAGACATCTTGACTGGCATTCGTTTTACGTTCTCTAATGAACCATTGCGCAGTCTGACACTGGCTGGCTTCGTTATGGGTTTTGGGGGCGGTGCCTACACAACCCTAGTGCCGGAAATCGGCCGATATCAACTTGGGCTAGACGCGGGTATGACCTCCCTGATGTTTGGACTAATGTCCGGTGGAATGATTATTTCAACTCTCATCATTGCGTCACGCAAGAACCTAACGGCAAAAGGCCGGTACTTATTATTTGCACTGAATTGTCTTGGACCCGGCCTCATGTTTATAGGTCTGTCAACCTCTTTATTGCTGACATTTATTTTCCTACCACTTTGGGGTCTTTGTGGCGGAATACTCATGACTACCCAGCGAACTCTTCTTCAGGCAAGCACGCCTAGCGACGTCATGGCGCGAGTGATGAGCGTAAATGTTTTTGCAAGTGCAGGAATGTTACCGTTATCAGCCGGAGTAATCTTTGTTTTTCGAGGTTTTTGGTCGGCTGGTGAGTCCATGACCGCAATCGGATTAATCGTAACTCTGTCTGCAGTCACTTTGGCCGCTACTCGCCGATTTTTGTGGAAAAAATCACTTTGATAGCGAGTCTATTATGGTCAATGTTCTTAATCTATGGCCAGATATAAAGTCCTACTGAACTCTCTTTCTGCCTGTCTTCTCCTCGTATAGTTTCCACGTATCCTCATTAAATGGATAGTATTTTCCCGGAGAACAGTTCTCTACTTCCAACTGCGCCTTGATTACTTCTTCAACTTCCTCGCGCTCGTGGGCAATTCGTATTACTTCATCAACCTCAGAACTAGGAACCACCACTACGCCATCATCATCTCCAACAATTGCATCTCCCGGCCTCACCAGAACACCGCCACACTGAATTGCATCGTTCACTTGCCAGGGCCAGAAATCTGCCGGTCCTTGCTTGGCAGTAGTACTAGCTGAATACACCGGAAATCCGTAGTCCTTTAACACCACACTATCTCTGACTCCGCCGTCTGTAACCAATCCACCAACTTTGAGTTGCATCAATCGCATGAACTTAATGTCCCCTCCAATAGAGCTGTACTTCCATCCCATCGCATCTATGACTAACACCTCGCCTGGTCCGCAAAGCTCAATTGCCACGTATTCAGCTGACTGATCCCGCTTAGGCTTATCTTCAGCCAGATCAGGTCGGTGTGGGACGAATCGAAGGGTGACTGCCCTACCCGCCATTGATTGACCTGACTTAAGAGGTAGTGCCCCCTCGATATAGCCTGAAGGCCAACCCTTGACCCAAAGTCCATCGATTAATGTTTGTGTTGGTATATTTCTTAACTTAGTCAAAGTTTCGTCGCTAATCGGTGTTGCTGTTGTCATTTTTGTTATCTCCCAGTACTTAAAAGGATTGTGCCTCTCAATATAAGAGTTTTTTTCGTAATTTAGAACCCATATCAAGGCCAACTGGGTGATTAGCAACCTCAATACCACCAAAGGTTATATTTGCTAACGAATTGGTTCACCACCGTATCGGCTTTTCGTGTAATATGGCGTTGGTTTATAAACTTGCTAATTTATCTGACCAATGACCGAAAAACAAGAATTTACACTAGAGAAGTAGAGGTTGTATACAATGAACGCTATACGAGATCGATTAAGGGCCGGAAAAACTGTCGTCGGTACTGCGGGTTCGTTATCTGAGGAAAACATGAGTATGCTGGCCGATTCCGGCTTAGACTTTATTCTTTTTGACACCCAACACTCACCCATAGAACTTAAAGAATACAAAGATGCAATGGCGGCAATGCGAGGCAAAGAGGCTGCACCTATCGTACGAGTCAGTGCAAATCGTGCTGACCTGATTTGTTTCGCATTGGACCTTGGCGCCAGAGGAATCATCGTACCAATGGTAAATACCAAAGAGGAGGCCATCGCGATGGTGAGAGCCTGCCAATACTCACCTCTTGGTGATCGCAGTAATGCGGGAGTTCGTGGCGAGTGGGGCGAGTTTGAAAATTATCGAGATTACTTAGATATAGTTAATGAAGAGCTTCTTATCATTCCAATGATTGAAACACTTCAGGCTATAGACAATATTGATGAAATTCTCAGTGTCCCGGGTATAGATGTCCTTTTGATTGGGCCTTCCGATCTGTCAATTGAACTCGATGTTCCGCTTGATTATCCAAGTGATACCTACCAAAAGGGGCTCGACACGATTGCCGCAGCCTGCAAAAAACACAATGTAGTGCCTGGAATGTACTTCATTCCTCCTGGAATGGATCCGAATTTCTACGTGGAAAAGGGATTTAAATTTTTCACGATGCCTTGGGCCCCATGGGCATTACAAGGTATGGAAACTGGTCTCTCCGATATAAACCGAGACTAACTTACTGGAATGGCTATTTTTACGTCCATGGGGAATCTTCAAATATGACAGTGCTTGATAACGATTACTACTCCATCATGGAAATCCGAGAGCTCCTCGATAACAAGGCTATCTCTGTACGTGAACTCGTAGATGATGCTTTTCGAAAAATGAAGGAGAGCAACCCTAAGCTGAATTCATTCGTGCTGATGACGGAAGAGCTTGCCTTGAATCAGGCCAATGAGGCTGATAAACGCCTTGCAACAACTGGCCCTGTAAGCGTACTGGATGGGATTCCGCTTGCCGTGAAAGATCTCTATGACACTGCTGGAATAACAACTGCTGGAGGTACGGCTGCCTTTAAAAACAGAATCCCTGATGAGGATTCTGACGTCATTGATCTACTGCAGCGCGCGGGCATGATCGTTGTTGGCAAGACAAACACTCACGAACTGGCCATGGGTATGACTACTAATAATCCGCATTATGGCCCTACTCGAAATCCTTGGGATTTAACCAGAGTCCCCGGTGGTTCTTCGGGCGGCTCAGGAGCTGCCGTTGCCGCCGGTCAAGTAGCAGCAGCACTGGGAACTGATACTGGTGGTTCCGTGAGAAATCCCGCTGCCTTCTGCGGAATAACAGGACACAAACCTACTTTCGGGCTCGTAAGCACAAAAGGAATTATTCCCCTCTCAAAAACTTTAGACCACGCAGGTCCGATGACAAGATCTGCCCAGGAGTGTGCTCTGATGCTTGAGTGGATGCTCGAGCCTAGTAAGCGTGTTTCTTTCGTTGATCAACTTGAAGATTCAATCGCGGGTCTGAAATTAGCAATTATTCCAAGTTTGCTCGAGGGCTGTCAATCAGGAATCCTAGATTCATTCGACAAATCAATATCTATTTTTCGTGGGCTTGGCGTTGAGATCACTGAACTTGAACCCATGCCTGATTATATAGATATGCGCGGAAAGCTCTCACCTATTGCAACTGCAGAAGGTTCGACCTACATCGAAAGCATACTCCGCGACAATAAAGAGTTAATCGGCGAGCGAGTCCGTGCCCAGATGCTTACTGGCCTTGATGCGTCACTTCATGACTATGTTCGCGCCCTAGATTATCGACGTGAGGTGGAAGCCAGTTTTGAGAACGCATTACATACGCATCAAATTGATGGATATATCATCCCCACCTGCACGCAGGTAGCCGAGCCGATTACCGACGATCTAGAAAATTTGGGAAAAAAAGTCCGAAATACAAGTGTCTTTAATCAAAGCAGGCAGCCATCCATCTCAGTACCAAACGGGTTTGACAGTGACGAGCTACCAACGGGCCTCATGATTTCAACCGCGCAGGGCACCGATAGTCTAACGCTACAGATCGCGCATAATTTTCAAAAAGTTACTGATTTTCACCTGCAAAGGCCGTCCACAACGAAGAGTTAACACCGTATATTTCATCTCTACGCGACTTGATGCGATTACGCGATCAACTCCGGGCACTCATTCTCTACAAATGGTTTCAACTCGTCGAGGGTTGCCTGCAAAGCCGCCACTGCTTTTTCAATCTCCCGGTCACTCATTGCCGTACTTGTGCAAAACATCAAACGGGACGCCGACATTACTCCATGCCGCAGCATTCCAAGATGTAACAATTGTCCGATGTGTTTGCTGACAATCAGTCCATCCAAGAAATCACGCGAGTCATTCAATGGTCCATTCGTGAAATTAATATTAGTCAGTGAGCCGATACCACTCGCATTCCCCAAAATTCCTGCCTGGGTGAATGCTTGGTTGAATCCCTCGCGCAATCTATCTGCTAATACATTAATTCGATTGCATTCGTCCTCGTTAAATGCTTGCATAGCCGGCAGGCCCGCAGACATCGTTAGGGCATTTCCTGAAAAAGTACTCGCGTGAACCACTGGGCTGGGACTATCCGGACTGAATAATTGCATTAGGTCCGTCCGTCCACCTACCCCTCCGACGGGTAATCCGCCGCCAATTATTTTACCCATGCAGGTGAGATCGGGTGTGACTCCGAAAAATCTTTGAGCCCCACCGTGATTTATTCTCAGGGAAATAACTTCATCAAAAATCAGAATAATTCCGTTCGCAGTAGCAGCGTCCCGCAATGCCTGCAGAAATTCTCGTGTGGCGGGTATCATGCCCATCGACCCCAGAACCGGCTCAACAATTATTGCTGCTAGTTCAGAACTATGTTTCTCAATGAGATTTTTAGCCATCTCCGGTTGGTTATATGGGCAAATCACGGTTTCCTGTAACACGCTGTCGGGAAAGCTTCCGTCAATTGGCAGTGAATTAGGTTCACTTAGATCGCCTCGTGAATCCGGCATGGGTACCAATGACACCTCAGCAAGTTCAAAGCTACCGTGATAGCCGCCCTCCATCTTCATAATTTTCTGCCGCCCGGTAGCCGCCCTTGCACACCTGATTGCCATCGTCGTTCCTTCGCTCCCCGAGCTGGTAAAACGCATTTGCTCGACTGAAGGAATTCTTTCAGTAATTATTTCAGCAAGATCTATTTGGTTTTGACTTGGCGCGGCATACGCCGACCCGAGCGCAATTTGTTTCTGAACTGATTCGACTATCTCCGGGCGCGCGTGTCCGTGCACCAAGGATGTGAAATTATTCATGAAATCTAATGCTTCATGTCCGTCAGCGTCTTTCATCACACAGCCTGACGCCTCGGTGATAGTCAGAGGGTATGGCCCATAATGCGCGCTGGATCTTGTATCACCGCCAGGAAATACTTTTCGGGCCTTCACGTGTAATGCTTCTGAGGCAGGGCTAAATAGGCGATACTTAGTGACCAACGGGTGCTCATCTTGAGTCATAATATTTCTCCTGAACAAATAATTCCACTCTTTTCAAGAGTTATATCACATTCGAGTGGTCCGCCGAGTGACCCAAAATCATGAAATTTAAAAGATAAATTATATATCGATGCCAAGCAGTTTTATGAATGCCTGTTTTTGCTCTTCACTCATCTCATCAAAAACAGGAACCAGCATCTTTGTTACTGGAAAATCAGCAAACTCCGGAGATGAGGCCTGCATAGATGCCGCAATATTGTGAAGTCCATTGCCTTCCTCTGATCCTGCCATCAACGGGTCACGCACGGTTTCTGGAAAATACCGTTCTGACGGTTGCACTTCACTGTATGGATCTTCACGCCCAAGATATCCCTCAATTGCCTCACGCATTGCTACTTCACCTTCACCACGCTTTAACTTTCCTTCGGCGCCATAAAAGGCACCGGACTGGTTACACAATGCAGCCCAGCGTGCCCGAACGTGAAATCCACGGATCGCGAGTGCGTCCTCGGGTTCGCCATCGCCACCAGTTATTTCACCGTTCTTAACCATGATGTAGTAACCACACTGTGTGCGGCCATTTTTCATCAGTCGATCTGGCGGATGGGTATAGCGTTCAGTAAAGGCCCATTCAAAATCAGCAGGTAGGTCAGCCGCCTCAAGAATTTTTACAGCTGCAGCCGCACAGGCCTCGCCCCACTCTTTAGACCCAAACTCGCCCTCTTTTTTCAAGCTCGAAATATCGATAATGTACATAATATTCTCCGGTTACTCAATTTAATGAAGCCAATCATTCGAAAACATTGTGACAAGTGTACTGAGAGTTAGAACTGTATGACTCCACACGCGCGAGATTACTAATTTGAGATCAGATAGTCCTAATAAATAAAGCGTAGTCCGAAAGGCTAAGGCAGTATTTTGACTTTCCCAGACCAAGGGAGATCGAGAAACTCATCAAATTGCACGTAGAATTCGGAAGACGATATACCGTAGGTAAATAGAGGTGTGCTAACCCAGCACAACTGATTCTTCGGGATAGCGAATAGTTCCGGCAACCTGCTGTCGATCTGGATCCCCGGCCAACAAAGTTAGAACCGCAAGCGGACCGATACGTCCCACGAGCATGGTAGTTGCAAGTAGCAGTTTCCCAATATCACCTAATTCAGTAGTTAATCCAGTAGAAAATCCAGTCTTCGAAAATGCAGACGCCGTCTCGAAAATAACATTCTCAAGGTTCGCAGTCGTCACTTGTGAAATTAACAGGACCATTGTCATTAGAAAAATCACTGAGCATGTAAGAAATGTCAGTGCAATACGAAAATCATGATCGGTTATCCCACGTCCAAAAATCGCCTGCTGCTGATCCCCTCGGATAACACTTATAAATTTGTGTGCCACCAATCCAAACGTTGTGAGTCGAATGCCACCTCCAACGCTGCCTGAGGCGCCACCGATAAACATTAATGCCGTCACAACCAGGAGGGTTCCAGTATCAGGTGCCGACCAATCGATTGTCGAAAATCCTGAACTCCGTGTGAATGAACTCTCAGTGAGAGCATGAAATACTGCGTCAAACACATCCTTGTCGGACAGCACTCCATTTCCGATATATTCACGCACAAATACCCAGAGTGCACCCACCGTCAACAACAAGAGTGACGTGAAAAATATTATCTTGCCGTCAAGCGACACTCTTCGCCAAATTTCACGAAGAGCCAGAGGTCTGACTGATAGAACATAGGTCCTGATACTTTTGGTGGCTCCTAATTGCATCTTAAAAACTTCGCGGTACGATCCGATTAGATTGTGGAGCACTAATAGCCCAAAACTACCAATAACCGTAAAAAAACTAAAAATTGCCATGAGCAAGTTGTTATCAGTTACCGCATTGATTTCTCCCCAATATACGAAACCTGCACTATTAACAGCAGAAATAGCGAGAAATGCCGAAGGCCATAAGGCATTCAGTTGGACTTGCCCGTCCGTGATAGA
>Ga0209501_10004245_pt1 | contig 13870 bp, 10 predicted proteins | sample ArcticOcean_MG_C_4_FD_187434 | JGI IMG/M metagenome (GOLD analysis project Ga0209501, IMG submission 187434) | Marine microbial communities from western Arctic Ocean - ArcticOcean_MG_CB4_134 (SPAdes) (version 2) | ecosystem: Environmental > Aquatic > Marine > Oceanic | place: Arctic Ocean...
CACACTGAAGGTAGGCATCAAGAACAAACGACTCACCGCCGGATGGGACGAGACTTATCTCAATAAAGTCCTATGCGCACCATGACTTTTGGTGCAATCGCCCTGCTTCGCCGGTCCAGTCCAATCAGCCACGTCACGTCTCTCCGCTTCCTCTCTGTGGGTGCAGTTCCTATGAAACGAATCAAAATGCTTGTTGTGCCGGCCGCTCTGTCTGCAATTGTCGGCGTTGCCGGTTGTAATGGCCACGAAACCTACGAGACCGGAATGCCCATCATCGATCGGTGGGCTTCTCCCGGTGTGGTGATGGAACCCGGGACGGTGGAATATGCCGACCCGCCAAAGCTTGAGCAACCGAAGGCCGACCCACCTCCGGCCCCCGCTCCCGATCCTCCTTCAAAACTGATCCGTCCGAATGATGGAAAAACGGCCCCGCCGAAACCCGGTCTGGTTGTTCCATCGCCTCCGAAAACTTCCGAAGTTTCGGCGCCGGCACTCTACGGGCCGAATCAAGGAAACGACGACCCGTTCTTTGAAGACGAGGCGGGCTACACTCCCGTGCCAGGGTATTAGAGAACCAGCTGAGAATCCCACTGGACGCAACCGGTGGGCTTTTCGGCGGTCATGCTGCGCACAACAGATTACTTTGCGATATGCTGCATTCGCTGCCATTGCGTACGGCCAATCTGTTCCACTCGCTTGTCGGGCCAGACTTCGAGCGGTGAATAACGCGGGTGCCGCGACTCTTTGTAAGGGTCGTTGCGCCGCGCGTTATAGCAGCAAATAAACGCCCAGCGCGGGTGATCGCTGCGATTCTGATCGGAACGGTGCAATAGATTGGCGTGGAAGAAGATCGTGTCGCCCGGTTCCAATTCACAGTGAATCAACTCGAAGCGTTCGCGTGCCGCCTCAACTCGCTCGGGGTCGGCTCCCGTCTGATCGCCGACTTCGACGTGATTGACTCGCCCCATTCGATGCGAACCGGCGAGCACCTGCAGGCAACCGTTTTCCTGTGTTGCCCGATCGACGGCAATCAGGCAACTGGCCATGTCGGGCAGCAAGCAGCCGTTGTCGTACCAGTATCCGTAATCCTGATGCCAAGCCCACGCGCCGCCGACCTTTGCTTCCTTCAGGATCATCTTGTTGTGGTAGTGGTAGACCTCATCGTCCAGCACGCGCTGCATTGTGCGCACAATGCGTTCACTGCGAACGATGGCTCCGTAAATGTCGTCCTCGGCCAGATCATTTCTCACCAGGAGTTTGACCGCGCCGCCTTCACCATCGGCACGACCGTACGCTTCCGCTGCAATCTCGCGGTCAGCCCGGGCGATGTCGGCCAGCAGCCCGACCTCCACCGAATCGAGCAACGACGGCGCAACAAAAAACCCATCGCGCTCAAATGCCGCAATGTGTTCGTCCGTCGCTCGAAAACCGGCCATCGTATTCACCCAAACCAAACTACCCACGCGATGAAATTCGGCGCGACCACTGGTCGCGGCTTTACAATTATGGGGCGGCAACCGTGACCAACAATGGGCGGGCGCTGTAGGTGGCTTTCATGACGAAGTTGAGCGAGATGTTGGCCATGATGGATGCCTGCTGTTTCGCGACGGGGGCGGCCTTGTCGGAGGCAACCAGCGTGATGTGACCTTTGCTGACCTTGCCGGTCAACAGTGTCTTGCTGTTCTTCGAATCGATGGTGACGCCCGGGGGCAGGCTGTTGGCGTATGTGCTCGAGAGATGACGATACAGCACGTCGAGCGTGACGTTCTTGCTGAAGCCTTCGGCTCGCACGATTTCTACGTCGATCTTCACCGACTCACCCGGTTTGAGCGTCACGTCGTACGTGCTGAGTTTTACGTCGAGAACGTCGTTGGGTGCACCAACGGAAACCGCATGCGTGCCGACCGGCCAGTGACCGCGTCCACCGCCGGGCTGATACGTTTCCTGATAGGGGACCGCGACGACTTTGAGTTCGCTCGGTTTGTCTTCCCCAACTTGGCGAGTCGCCGTTCCGGTGACGACGACGTTGGCAATCGATAGCGGCGCGCCAGCGGGTGCTTCGAGGACAATACAGCCGTCGCGTTGACCGTCGAGAATGCGACCGCAGGTGGCGGTGACGCCCGCGGGGAGTCCGTCGATGTGCAGCTGAATTTCGCCGGTGAAACCGTTCTTGCGGACGACGTTGGCAAACAGTACGCCGGATGTTCCCGGCGTCAGCTGCGTTTTGTCGGTGTCGAGATACAGTTCGAAATAGGGTTGCGAGCGAGTGACGCTGAGGTAGTACACGAACGAGTCGCCGCCACGCAGATGCATGTCGCGAATTTCGATCACAAATTTGCCGTCGGCGGGAGCGGTCCAGTTTTCAATCCACGAATCCTGAAACGATCGCTTGTACAACTTGAGATCGTCGTTCAGCGAGAGTTGTTTCCCTTTTTCATCGAGGATGCGAATATGCGAATCGAGCGACGACTGCCAACGGCGGGCGAGTACTTCCACCGAAAACTTCTCGCCCTTTTTCGCTTCAAATGTGAAGCAGTCGATGTCGGCTTCACTTTCGATGCGGCCGCTGATGCCGACGGGAACCGTAACCAGTTGCCCTTTGTCGGGGGCGTTGTTGTCCATTTCGTTTTCGACGACTGGCGGCAATTCGCTGACGATAACGGGTACCGGATTGGTCAACGTTTCACCCATCGGCAGTTCCAGCCATTGCGGTCCGGCTGCAGCATCGAGCGGCAACTTGAGACCGGCCATCGGGTTTTCGGGCAGTAGCGTGCCGATCAATTGCAATTGGACATCGGCACCACGGGCGACACCCATCGGGAACACATTGGAGATGAACGGTCGATCGCCGATTTCAACGCTGTATTCCCAGTAGGCGTTGCCCTGGTACCGCACGTCGCGAATCTCAAGCAGATATTCGCCCGCCTGTTCGAACTTGTAACTGAAGAACGGGTCGCCGGCGAAGTGATTGTCGGACGTGACGAGCGTTGAACCGGCGGCATTGCGGAGGGCCATGATGGGGTCGGAGTGTCTTTGCAGATCGTGAATTCTGTTCTGCAGCCGCATCGAGCGGACGTGAAAATTCAACGACTGACCGGCTGCCGCTTGAAACTTAAAAACGTCAACGTCTTCGACTTGGCCGATTACTCCACAAACGGTCGATGGCACGGTGACGGCTTGCGCCAGTTCGGCCGTGTTGTTCTTTTCTTTTTCGACGACGACGGGATCGCGGACGATGACAAGTTGTCCCAGCGTGCTGGCACCTTGCGGCGTGGCGATGCGGAAATCGCGTACACCGGGCCGGGCATTCGCCGCGACGGTGAATTTAATTTTGATCTTCGTCAGGCTCGGTTTCTTGCCGTCTTTGCGCGGCGTCATCGGCGTCGTGACTTCGCCGGTAACACCTTCGCCGCTGACAAGTACCTGGTAGGCACCAAACATGCTGTACCGCGCCTGCACGACATGTTCGGATGTCTGTCCGACCTGTGCTGCCGTCGGATGCAGACTCATCACCATCGGGTAGGAAGTCTGAGCCTCGGCAAACGATGCCGACAGCAGAACGATACCAGTGATGAGTGCAGGCAAGAAGCGTTGCATGGTCGATGTCCCAGATATTGGGTGTGCGTAAATCAGTCGGAAGTGCTGTGCGGCGACCAAAGACTATCGCACGAACAGAAACTGTTTTGAGTTCAACAGCGCCCACAGCAGGTCTTCGTAGAACTCTTTGGGGCTGGGACTTTCGGCCAACAATTCTTTCGTCGTGGCGAACTCGGCCGATGATGGCAGGCGCGACAGTGATGCGAGGTACAACTCTTCGACGATTTCCTCGTGAGGTTTCTTCGCAGCAAGCAACTTGGCGACACGGCCGTTCTTGTCGGCGATTTTGGCGGCGAGAATGTCGCCGTTGAGTGTGTGTAGCGCCTGTGCCAGATTTTCGTCGGGTGTGCGTTCGCATTCACAAACGCTGGCGCGCTTCGGCTTGGCGAAGGTCTTGAGGAAGTAGTTGGGGTATTCGGCGTCGGGCAGTTCGATGGCCCGCGTGCCGGGCGGCAGGCTCTTGAACTTGGTGCTGGTGCCGCAGGCGGCATCGACGGCATCGAGCAGCGGTTCGGCCTTGAGCCGCTTCACACGGAAGTGCGAGTAAAGTTTCTGATCCTTGATGTTCGCCTCCGTCGGTTGCGATTGGAGTTGATACAGCCGCGAGGTCATGAGGGTGCGCATCAACTGTTTCAGGTCGAAGCCGTTCGAGGTAAACTCTTTTGCCAGCGCGTCGAGCAGGGCGACGTTGTTGGCGGGATTGGTTTCGCGCAGGTCGTCGATTGGCTCGACCAATCCAGTGCCGAGCAGATAGCCGGTGTAGCGATTGGCGACCGAGCGGGCGAAGTAATCGTTCTCGGCCGCGGTCAACCATTGGCCCAGCGGAATGCGAATGTCGAGCGGATGTTCGGTCGGCTCACCACCAAGTGGTGTTGCCTTCACCGGGCGCGGATCGACCACCACGACCGACTCGCGACCGAACAGGCCGAATTCTTCGCTGTTCTTGGTGCGAACGCGTGAGAAGAAAGCGCCGAATTGCTGGTAGTCTGCCTGGCTGTATTTCTCGAAGGGGTGATGGTGGCACTTGGCGCACGCCAACCGCACGCCGAGAAACAACTGGGCCGTCGATTCGGCCAGATCGGACGAGTTCTTGTTGATTCGGAAATAGTTGGCGGGGCCGTTGGAGTAGATCGATCCTTTGGCGGTGACCAATTCGCGGACGAATTCGTCGAACGGCTTGTTGGTGCGGAACGACTCGCGAATCCAGTTGTGCAGCGACCACATGCCCTGCTCGCCCAAATCGTTGCTGTTGTTGCGAATGAGGTCGGACCATTTGAGCGCCCAGAAAGCCGCGTAGGCGTCGTTGTGAATGTCCAGCTTGGGATCGCCTGTGAGTCCGAGCAGTTGATCGACCAGTTTCTCGCGTTTCTTTGCATCATCCGACTTGATGAATGCCCGCACGACGTCGGTCGGCGGCAGTGTGCCGACGGCGTCGAAGTACGCTCTTCGCAAAAACGTGGCATCGTCGCACAGTGGCGAAGGTTCAACGCCCAGTTCGCGAAACTTTCGGGCGGCGAGTTCATCGACGAAGTTATTGTCTTTCCATCCTGCCAACTCCACGGTCGTTGAATAGGGAACAACGAACGTGGAGATTTCCGCGTGGTCCTCGAACAGAACCATAATCGTCGCCTGCCCTTTTCCAATCGCGTTGACCAATCCGAACTCGCTGATGGTGAGCGTAGCGTCGTCCATCGATTCAAACTTGGCCCAACAGGTGACGTCACGGGTGCTGCCGTCGCTGTAGCTTGCCTCGACGCGGAGTTGCTGCGACATGTCCATCTGGCCGACGCGCTGCTTGGGCGAAACGCTCAGACCGGTCACTTTGGCGGCGCTCTTTTGTGGACCGGGAGCGCCATTTGCGATCCACGCGGTCAGCAATTGGTAGTCGACGGACCCGGCTTTCAGGCGTCGGCTACCGCCATGCGGAGTTTCCATCACCGGCTTCTTGAGAAACAGGCTTTCGGTGGGTTCGAGAAAGTTGATGCGGCGGCCCACGCGATCGCGGACAATCGCGTCGCGGTCTTGTTTGGGGCTGAAACCAAATACCGACAGTTTGAGACCGCCCTTGCCATACTGACTGGCATGACATGCCGACATGTTGCAGCCCGCTTTGCTTATCAAGGGGCGCACATGTTCCATAAAGTCGATGGCCGGAGTGGGAATGACCTCCGCCACCGTGACGTGAATGCTGGCTGGTTTGTCGGCAACCGTTACGGTCACGTCGGCCTCGCCGTTTCCAATCGCGAGCAGTCGCCCGGCTTCATCGACGGTGACCACCTGTGGATTGGACGATGCGTAAGTCGCCTGCTCGGTCAAATCATTGGAGCGAATGTCCGATTTGCCATCGGTGCCGGTTTCGGTGACGAGCAACTGCGCGCGGGCGAAATTCCCGTTCAGTTTCACTTGGGCCGGATGTATGACGAACCCCGGGCCGTCGGCCGCATCGGCTCGACTTTCGAGGACAGCAAGCAAACCGACCGTGAACAGAAAGGACAATACCGACAGTTGGGACACACGACGTCTCACGGCAGGAACCTCCGTTGTCAAAACGTTGTCTGGATGTCGAGTCGAGGCAGGAAAAACCGCGCCCCATGCTTGGCATGGTCGAAAGGGGCGGCAGGGTGGGATGTCGCCATCAACGCAAGTGACGGCCACGCCTTGCATTATTGCTTACGCAGGAGCCGATTTCCACACCAAAGTGGAATTTGAGACGGGTGACTCTCTTAGAGGAGACCATAAATACCAGCCCGCAGCGCAAGCAAGGGTGGTTGTGTACGTAATCCCTTGCTTGCGCGGCGGGCTGGTCGCGCTGCGTGCTGATATATCAGTGCAGGAATTGTGTCGCTCTGCGATGCTTTGCATCGCAGCTTGATGGGGATAAGATGCGATAAGTCGGCCCGATATTCGGACCGAGGGAGCGACAATCGCACAGTAAGGACCGTTATGACCGCCGTTCGTCCGTTTGCCCATCTTCACTGCCACACGCACTACAGCCTGCTCGACGGGGTCACCCGTATTCCGGAATTGGTCGAACAGGTCAAAGCGGCGGGCATGAACTCCTGCGCCATCACCGATCACGGCAACTTGTACGGGGCGATGGAATTCTACAACGCCTGCCGCGCGGGCGATGTGAACCCAATTCTCGGTTTCGAAGCGTATATTGCACCGGGTGATCGCCGATTGAAAACGGGTGCCTCCCGGATGAAAGAGGCGAGCTTTCATCTGACGTTGCTGGCGATGAACCGTACCGGATTCCAAAATCTGGTGCGATTGTCCTCGCGGGCGTTTATCGAGGGCTTTTATTACAAGCCGCGAATCGACAAAGAGATTCTAGAGGAGCACAACGAAGGGATCATCTGCCTGTCGGGCTGCGCGTCGGGCGAGTTGTCGAGTCTTCTTCTGGCCGACAGGAACGACGAGGCGCGCGAACTTTGCGAGTGGTACGTGAAGACATTCGGCGACCGCTTCTACATGGAGATACAAAACAGCGGCGTCGAAATTCAAAAACTGTGCGCTGACGGAACGATCGATCTCGCGCAGAAGATGGGATTGCCGCTGGTTGCCACCAACGACGCGCACTATTTGTGCCGTGAGGATGCGGACGTGCAGGACGTGTTGCTGTGCGTCAACACCAGGGCCACGCGAAGCGATGAAAAGCGGATGAAGATGACGGGGGACGAATTCTTCGTCCGCGGCCCGGAAGAAATGTATGAGGCGTTTCCCGGTCATGCCGACGCCGTTGCCCGCAGCCAGGAGATCGCCGACCGCTGCAACATCGAACTCGATTTGACCGCGCAGCATTACCCGGTGTTCAAGCCACCCGGCGAGAAGACCGACGTCGAGTACCTGCGAGAACTCTGCGAGCAAAAACTCGTGGAGCGATACGGCGACGAAATCACCGACGTTCACCGCGATCGGCTGGCTTACGAACTGAGCATCATCCAGCAGAAGGGGTATTCGAGCTACTTTCTGATTGTGTGGGATTTCGTTCGCTTCTCCGAGGAGAAGGGCATTCCGCGAACGGCGCGCGGCTCGGCCTGTGGTGCGATTGTGGCGTTTGTGTTGGGAATGAGCGACGTCTGCCCGTTGAAGTACGACCTGCTGTTCGAGCGGTTTCTCGATCCCAACCGCAACGAGCCGCCCGATATCGATATCGATTTCTGCCGCGACCGTCGGCAGATGGTGATCGATTACACCAAGGAGAAATATGGCACGGAATGTGTCGCGCAGATTGGCACCTTCGGGAAGCTGAAGGCGAAAGCCGCCATCCGAGACGTCGGCCGCGCGTTGGCCGTTCCGCTGTCGCGCGTCGATGAAATCGCCAAGATGATTCCGGACACGCTCGGCATCAAGTTGAAGGAAGCGCTGAAAGAAAGTCCCGAACTCAATGAGGCGTACGAGCAGGACGACAAGGTCAAGGAACTGCTTGACTTCGCGATGCGGTTGGAAGGTTTGTCGCGCAGTGCCGGCACACATGCCGCCGGCCTGGTTATCGCCGATCGTCCGCTGATGGAGATGCTGCCGTTGCAGCGGATCAACGGCAAGGAAGATGTCATCACACAGTGGGACGGCCCAACCGTCGAGGCGGTCGGTCTGCTCAAAATGGACTTCCTCGGCCTGCGGAACCTGTCGATTCTCGATAAGGCCGTGCATAACGTCAAGAAACATCAGGACGTCGAAATCATCCCCCGCGAAATGCCGCTCGACGATGCCGAAACGTTTGCGCTGCTGCAGCGTGGCGAGACGAAGGGCATCTTCCAGTTGGAAAGCGGTGGCATGCGCGACCTGCTGACGAAGATGCGGCCGGACAAGTTCAACGACATTATCGCCACCTCGGCGCTGTATCGTCCCGGCCCGCTGGAGGGCGGGATGGTGATGCAGTACGTCGATGTGAAAAACGGACGCATGCCGATTCCCAAGGTGCATCCAATCATCGACGAGATCGTCGAAGAGACCTACGGCGTGATGGTCTACCAGGAACAGGTGATGCGGATTCTCAACCGATTGGGGGGAATCGAACTGCCCAGCGCGTATCTCTGCATTAAGGCGATCAGCAAGAAGAAGCTGAAAATCATTGCGGAGTTCAAGAGTCAGTTCATCGATGGTGCCGTCGAGAAGGGGATGGAACGGTCGACAGCCGAAGAACTGTTCCTGATGATCGAGAAGTTCGCCGGCTATGGATTTAATAAGTCACATTCGACGGCTTACGGTGCAATCGCGTATCAAACGGCGTATCTCAAAGCGCATTACCCGCTGGAGTTTATGGCGGCGTTGTTGTCGTGCGGAATGGAAAGTTCCGAACGGATTGCCGAACACATTGATGACTGCCGCCGGATGGGCATTGAAGTTCTCTCCCCCGACGTGAATTCGTCGGACGTGGAATTTGGCGTCGCGGGTGACAAGCTGACATTCGGCATGACGGCAATTAAGGGCGTCGGTGCGCAGGCGGTGGCGGCGGTCGTGGCCGAACGCGAGGAGAACGGACCGTTCAAGAATATTTACGATCTGACCGAACGCGTCGATCCGAAGTCGCTGAACCGCGGCACGTTGGAGACGCTGATTAAGGCAGGGGCGCTCGATGGCTTCGGCCCGAATCGGCCGCAACATATTGCGGTAGCCGAACGGGCTGTGCAGGCGGCAGCGGCCCGTTTTCGCGACAGGCAGATTGGGCAGATGAACCTGTTTGGCGGCGACGACAGCGACGACGAAGAGACGGAAGTTGACGTGCAACTGCCGGCAGCGCCCGATTGGACGCACGGCCAGAAGCTGCAACTCGAAAAAGAAGTGTTCGGGTTTTATCTGACGTCGCATCCGCTGGCGGAGTGTGCGGAGCAGATCTCCCGGCATGCGACACATCGCATGAACGAGCTGACCGATCTGGACGACAAGGTCGAAGTGTTTCTGGGAGGCATGGTTGGTTCCATCAAACGCACGCAAACGAAAAAGCCGAGCCGCAACGGACACACGCGTTACGCCAACTTCGATTTTGAATCGCCCGATGGAATTGTCCGCTGCATCATTTGGCCGGAACAGTTTTCCAAGTACGAGGAATGGATCAAGTCGGAGAAAATTTGTTACGTCTCCGGCCGCATCGACCGCCGCGGACGCGAGCCGAACGTAATTGTCGATCGCATTATGTCGCTGGAAGATGCCGACAACGAATACACGCAGCAAGTGGCAGTCAAATTTCAGCGGGGTTTGCACAGTGAAGCCGACATGACGCGCGTCCGCGATATTCTTTCGCGTTTTCCCGGCCGCATCGAAGTTGTGGTCGTCGTCGATTCCGCACATGAAGAAACACCGGGCAAGCCGATGCGGTATTTGCTCAAGACTCCGGCGGCTCTCCGCGTTTCCTGCAGTTCGGAACTGCAAACGGCGCTGCGCGACGTGTTGGGGGAAGAGCATCTGCGGTTCCATTCTCCATCGCGACGCAGGAACGGAAACGGAAACCGACGCCCGCAAACGGCACCCATGTAAAAGCTGCGATCGGGTGCATCGCATAAACCTGCGACTTGTTATCGAACCGGATCTCCACATGCCCGCGTTCACACACCACATTTTCGTCTGCTGTAATCAACGATCGGCCGATCATCGGCGCGGAAGTTGCGATCCCGATGGAAGTGAAGCGCTGCGAAATGCGATGAAGGCGGAAGTGAAACGCCGCAATCTCGCGCCGTTGGTTCGCGCCAATAAGGCGGGATGTTTGGAACAATGCGAGCATGGGCCGGTTGTTGCCATCTATCCGCAGGGGATCTTTTATGGTGGCGTGACGATTGACGATGTGCCACGAATTGTGGAAGAAACGGTTCTTGGCGGCCGCATTATTGAGGATTTGTTGATTGCCGAAGGCTGTTTGAACAATCGCGATTGCCCGCATATCCGGGGTGTCCCGCCGGACGCGGCCGGCGGGCTTTGATTGATGTAATCGGCGGGTTTTGAATTGCGCGGCGGTTGAAGATTGATTGTCGGCGTCGGTTTGTGTATCGATTGAGACATGAACATTGTCATTTTGGGTGCAGGCACCGTCGGCGCTTCGATCGCCGAGACCCTGTGTGATCAGCAACACAACGTCACTCTGGTCGATGCGTCACGGGCGACACTCGATGGCGTGGGCGAGCGGCTGGACGTGCAGACGATCTGCGGATCGGCCTGCGATGCGATCATGCTGTTTCAGGCGGGTGTGCAAAGTTCCGATCTGACCTTGTGCGTGACCAACTCCGACGAGGTCAATTTTGTCAGCGCCAGTCTGGCCAAGGTGATGGGCGCGAGACGAACCGTTGCCCGCATCTTCAATCCGGCCTATCGCGATGTCAGCACGTTCGACTACCGGCGGCATTTCGGTATCGACCGTCTGCTGAGTCTGGAACATCTCACGGCGTTGGAGCTTGCCAAAGCCATTCGTCGTCGCGAACTGTTCGCGGTCGAGAATTTCGCACGGGGTGATATCGAGGTTCAGGAACTAGCGGCTGCTCAAGACTGCCGGGCTGTTGGCGTTCCACTCAAAGAGTTGGAAATACCGCGCGGCGTCCGCATCGGTCTGATCTCCAGCGAAACACGGACGATCATTCCTGGCGGCGACGATGTCGTGATGGCCGATGATCGCGTCACACTGGTTGGAACGCGTGAAGAGATCGAAAAGGTGACGAAGCTCTTCGAGTACAAGCCGCCGCCGTCGCAGAATGTGATTATCGCCGGCGGTGGCGAAATTGGATTTCATCTGGCGTCGTCGCTCGAATCGGGGCGGTTCAACGTCCTGCTGCTGGAAGCCGATGAAGAACGCTGCAGCTTCCTTGCCGGAAAACTGGACAAGACGACAATCCTGCACGCCGACACGACGCGGCTGGCCGAGTTGGAAGAGGCGCGGGTTGGAAAGACCGACGTGTTTGTCGCCGCCACCGGTCGCGATGAAGACAACATTGTGTGCGGCGTCGAAGCCCGTGAACTGGGCGCGAAGCGGGTGATGAGCGTCGTCCGCCGCGCCGACTATGCTAACGTACTGAAGAGGTTGGGCATCGATGTGGCCGTCAGTCCCCGCGAGGTGATGTACCGGCAGATTTTGGGGCTGGTTGAATTGGGTCCGATTCTGGGACGCTCAACCATCGCAGGTGGCGGCGCGGAGGTTTGGGAAATCGAAGTTCCCAGCGAAGCGCCGATTACGATGGCTCCGCTTCGCGACGTTGATCTGCCACAGAGTCTCATCGTTGCCATCGAGCGCGAGGATTATGTTCGAGTGCCCGGTGCCGACGACCAACTGCGGCCAGGCGATTCGGTCGTCGTGCTCGTCCAACAATCCAGTACGGAAGAGACGCTGCGGTTGTTTCAACCGGCCTGACTAAAGTGATGGCGAGTGGGGGGAACTCATGAAATTCAGAATCGCGTGTCTCGTCGTTTCTTGCATTGCTCTGGTCGCATCAATCGGACTGGCGGCCGATGATCGCGGAATGCCTTGGAAACGGCACACGATCGACGACTCGTCGCGCGGAGCCGACGGGGTTCGGTTGGCCGACGTCAATGGCGACGGCCTGCTCGACATTGCAACGGGATGGGAAGAGGGGGGCAAGATTCGCGTCTATCGGAATCCCGGCCCGAAAAAGAGCAAACAGTTGTGGCCGGCGGTCACCGTCGGAAATGTCCGCTCGCCCGAGGACGCCGTGTTCGTCGATCTTGATCGAGATGGGGCATTCGACGTGGTGAGTTCTTGCGAAGGCCGCAACCGGACCATGTTCGTCCATTGGGCTCCTCGCGAGAAAGGGCAGTACCTGAGCGAAAAGCATTGGACGACCGAGGCAATCCCGGCATCGGCGGGCAAACGCAGTTGGATGTTCTGTCTGCCTATGCAGGTCGATGGACGAGGCGGCGTCGATCTGGTGGCGGCGGCCAAGGGAAAAGGCGCAGAAATCGGCTGGTTCGAGTCACCGCGAAGTCCTCGCAAATTGGCCGAATGGAAATGGCATCCGATCTACAACGCCGGTTGGATTATGTCGCTGTTCGCCCGCGACATGGACGGCGACAGGGATCTCGATTTGTTGACGACCGACAGAAAGGGCGGCAACCGTGGGTGTCGTTGGTTAGAGAATCCCGGGCCGGGAGATGCACAGAAACAATTGTGGAAATCACATTTGATTGGCGGGGCCGATCGAGAGGTGATGTTCATGACGCCGACCGACCTCGACCGCGATGGCCGACTCGACGTTCTTGCCGCTGTCCGCGGAGGCGATTTGTTGTTCCTGCGGCAGGTAACACCCATCAGCTGGGATGCGCACACGATCCGTATGCCGTCGGAGACGGGAACCGGAAAAGGCGTCGCCGTCGCCGACATTGATTTGAACGGCACCTTGGATATCGTCTTCAGTTGTGAGAATTCTGGCGGCAAGTCGGGCGTCATGTGGCTGTCCCGTCGCAAGTCTCAGCCATCAACGTCCGGCAATTGGATCGCGCACGAAATTAGCGGTCGAAAACAGGGCGTTAAGTTCGATCGTATCGAATTGGTTGACTTTGACGGTGACGGTGACTTTGATGTCCTCACTTGCGAGGAACGAGACAATCTGGGGGTTGTGTGGTACGAAAATCCCCGATAGTGGCGGTTGTCTGAGTTTAAAGAAAGTCCGTAATCGGAGGGCCCAGGAAATAAACAGGATTGTACCGTTCATGGGGAGGTGAAACATGCTCATCCCACCATCTGCTATTGACGATTTCAACGATAAGCCGATCGCATCGAATTTGCTCTTGCTGCCGGTTACTCGTTGCATGCGACCTGCGACTAGTGTCATGGAAGTGCATGCGGAACTCAGCGAAAACGACTCCCACCGTTTTCCTGCAATCCCCTACTCCCTACATAGAAGTAAAGCAGGGAAAAATGAAAGCTCTCACGACATCCTTGGTTGCCGTCCTCTATGCTGTCATTTCCGTCAATGCGATGGCCGCGGATTACGAGGAAACCGTACCTGTTCCTGCCGAGGCCAACTTGGCGGAACCGGAAGCGATTTTCAATACTTCCGGCACGCTGACGGCTGAAGCCGAACCGCTCAGCGACGCGTATTGCGATGCCTGCTCATCGTGCTGCGACGGCAGGGCGATTGCGCCACACTGGGTAACTTGGCATAATTGGAGCATTGGTGTTTTCACCGCTTGCTGAGGAGAAGCAAGGGTGTTGTGAAATGCTATATACTCCGGAGCCTATGTGATGTCCCAGACGAAGTCTGCAAGGATTCAAGATCACTTCGCCGAACTCACCGACCCCCGCCGCCGCGAGGTCACTTATCCGCTGATCAAT
>Ga0209501_10004252_pt1 | contig 13848 bp, 11 predicted proteins | sample ArcticOcean_MG_C_4_FD_187434 | JGI IMG/M metagenome (GOLD analysis project Ga0209501, IMG submission 187434) | Marine microbial communities from western Arctic Ocean - ArcticOcean_MG_CB4_134 (SPAdes) (version 2) | ecosystem: Environmental > Aquatic > Marine > Oceanic | place: Arctic Ocean...
CGCCAGATCCCATCAATTCATGCTGGGAAGGAACCTCCTCTATACCGCAATAACAAGGGCCAAGGCCCACGTCGTCATCGTCGGTGATGAAGGTGCCTTTAAGGCGGGAGTTAAACTAGCCTATAAGGACTTCCGTTATACGATGTTAAGACATTTTCTTTAAATGCCCCGCAAGCCCCCCGATATCGACTTTGTTCTCAGGCGCCCTTTTATACAGTTTTCGGGAGATGAAATTCAATTGCGACTTTACGTTGTAGAGGAAGCAAAGCTGTTCATAGTCTGTTATGCTTTTAATGACCTGGCTAATTAAGGAGGAGGTTAAGATGAGACTAGAATTTGTAGTCGTAATTGGAATTGTCCTACTTATGCATAGTATTTATTGGGGTATATTTTGGACAACTAAAACTACAACAGTCGAAAATGATCCTGGGATAGGTGATTTTTTGATCGGAGCGATAGCCTATCCGTTGGCTACAGTAATATCCTCAATCCCAACATTCATAGTCGTAGGTTTACTCTATTGGTGGCTTTACGCATTTTAGAGGAGAGGTGGAGACAATCGAGATCCTGGCCGGGAACTCCACCAAACTTTCAAAAAAGGTAATAAAATCTTGCGGCACTGTTTTGAACCGATATCGGACGATAGCGACGATCAGGGGGATATACCCCCATTCTTCGTCTTCGAAAAAACAACCGCGGAACGAGACGTCGTTTTTCGTGGATTGGCTATTCCAGGCGTTCGGGTCCCCACCCGGTGTTCCAAAACTCGGGGTGTATGTAATTTAGTCTGTAACTAGATAGAGATCGGGTATCCCACTAAATGGTTATCTGTGGGGAAATAATTGAGTCTCTCGAAACTAGAGTTTTTAAAGCCATTTCCATGGACTGTAGATAGGAAGATTTAACTTTTTAGAAATTTTCTTTGCACGGAACTGAATTCGATCAATGATCTCTTCTTCATCTATGCTTAAAACCTTGCGGTTTTCCATAACAAATTTTCCATCAATTATAACGCTTTCGCAACTCTCCCCTTGTGCCGAATAAACAAGGTTCTGGATTTCGTTATAAAGTGGAACCCAATCTGGTCGGTGCATATCAAAAATGGAGATATCAGCTTTTTTACCAACTTCAATAGATCCAATTTCTTTTTCCATATTGAGCGTCTTCGCACCATTAATTGTAGCCATTTCAATGGCTTTTTCCGCTGAGCCGGCAGCTGCATCATATCGGTAATCTTTTGGTGTGACTGCAGCCAAATACATGAGCCTGATCATGTCATTAAAATTAGAACAGTCAGATGCGTCAGTACCGATGGACACGTTGACCCCTGCCTGCGCCATTTCAGGGAAGTTACCAAATGCTGATAATCCATATGCAAGTTTTATAGCCGTACTCGGACAATGGACTACGTTTGTTTTTGTTTCCGCTAACATTTCTATTTCACGAGAGTTTACGTGGATCATGTGAACTAAAACAACATTTTTTCCTAAAGCACCTATCTTATAAAGGTGTTCGATTGGACGCTCACCATACAGTTGATAAGACTCCTGAACGTTTTCCAACATGTTAGCTTGGTGCATGTGTAAAACGGTCCCATAGCGGTCAGCCATGGCTTTGGACTTCGCATACAATTGATCAGAACAGCGCCCCATCCCCACTAGAACAATGCATGGTTCAACCAATCCGACACCACCTTTGTACTTTTTCATAAAGCGTTCATTCTGCTTTAAACAGATAGCCGTTGAATCCACTAACATGTCATGTCCTTGACTGACCATGTCAAATGAACGGCGACCCATTTTCCCACGCATTCCAATTCTTGCAATCCCCTCCAACGTTTCATCCGTGTTATATGACCCAGCCTCGAGGAATGTGGTTACGCCCGTTTTCAAAGTTTCAATTAAAATACCGAGCCCCCCCCAAATCTCGTCTTCGGGTTCAACTATCGTAGCAACGTTACGGTGAACGAAATCTGACCAGGGTACTCCATTCAGATTTTCTGGAGACAAGCCACGGTGCATATGGTGGTAAAAATGTAAATGAGAGTTTATTAGACCCGGCATTATTAGTTTTTCATTGGCGTCGTAAACTCTCTTTGCCTGATATTTCTTCTTTAGGGCAGAAGACTTTCCTACTTCTTTAATTTTGTTTCTTGATATGGCGACAGCTCCGTTACGGATAACTCTGCGGTCCTTGTCAACAGTGACAACTGTTCCATTTGCAATAAGCAAATCTATCAATTGTTTTGGAGGCATTTTATTTCCTATTTAAGACCAATTTGGCATCGATTGATGGTTTTAAAGCGAAAAAAAACAAGGCCGAGTATTCGGCGGCCTTGTTTATATTCTATTCATTAAATTTTCTACCTAAGTTTATTAACTAACATCTCTAGGTTGCTTTGTTCCGTCCGCATAAAACTTTCAAAATCGTTTCCACTCATATAGATCACACGTTCTCCCATTCGCTTTACCATGGACTGGAAAGACTTATCCTTTACCCCTTTGTCAAAGGCCGAACGCAGCTTAGAAAGAATATCTTTTGGGGTTTTTGAAGACGCAAATATGGTCCGAAACATTGCAAAAGAAACATCAACTCCTTGTTCTATCATCGTTGGAATATTTGGAAGTTGAGGAAGCCTTTTTGGTGCTGTCACAGCTAATACACGGACTTTACCTTTTTGGAGGTATGATAACACCGTTGACGCAAAAGCAGGAGCAATGTCAATGTTTTTGCTTAAAAATGCTTGCCATGTTGGGCCACCACCTTCAAACGGAACAAACTTAAATTTGACGTTGGCTTTTGATGCTAATAACTCCATGGGAATTTGGTCCACCCCTAGCCCGGCGACTGCACCATAGGAAATTTTCCCCGGTCTTTTTTTTGCGTCAGCGAGAAGGTCTCCAAGATTTTTCCAAGGAGAATCAGCGTGTACTGTGATTAACAAGGGACTGTAATTAATTCGTCCAACCGGCACGAATGACTTCGAAGAATAGGGTAGTTTCTCCAAAAGAGGTTTTACGAAAATGCTCTGCTGATCACCAAGAATCAAGGTGTGACCATCTGGTTTTGCATTTGCCACGAAACTCGCACCAATGGAGCCTCCCCCACCCGCTCTAATCACAGCAAGCATCGGTTTACCAAGATATGGTTCCATTACACTAGCAAATGCACGAGCGTGTGCATCGTGTGAACCACCTGGGGAGTATGGAATTACTAATCTTACAGGCTTTGTTGGAAATTCTCCTGAATAAACAGGTAAGGAGATTAGGAATGCAATAATTGAAAATACTGAAACTCTAAGAATTGTTCTGAAAGACATAAATACGTTCCTCCCTAGTTTTATGAATATAAAAAGAGCGCATTAGCTGTAAAAATCCCTTAGCGCCATTATAACTTACTTAATCTTGCTATCACGTAGATTGCCCATAACTGGGATTACATAAATCAAGTAACTCTAACTCAAAGATAACGCGGTTAGCAAGTAACTCTAACTCAAAGATAACACGGTTAGATAGATGAAAGATTCACCAGTGAAGAAAAGTTTTCAACTATTGCAGAAACTGCATTCAGTATTAAAATTATTAACTTGAATTTTTCTATTTTATTCGGCTATCACAGGAAGGAGAAGTAAGGTTTGAGAACGATTGGGGTCTAATCCATACCCAATAAATCGCACATTGTTTTTTAACAATTATCTCAAAACCAGTAGCGAAGTATCGCTACAAAGTAGATTTATTGCTTCATTTTGTTTGTAAATCCTTTTCTGACCCCAAATATAACAACACTTAGAGAAAGAATTATAAACATCAACGCAATGGGATGTTTGATAAAGATAGACAAGGAACCATCTCCTAGAATTAAAGATTGCCCAAGTGAGGCTTCAAATTGGCGTCCAAGTATGAAAGTAATAATAAGCGGAGCAAGAGGAAAATCAAATTTTCTCAAGATGTATCCTACTATTCCCAAAACGAACATTATTTTGACATCAAATAGGCTATTATTAAGAGCAAACGTACCAACAACGCATAATGCTGCTACTACAGGAAATACAATTCTTCTCGGTATTCGCGCTATAAGGGCGACATAACGCAAGCTGAAATATCCGATAAAAAGAATAAGAATATTGCACAAAAGCATAGCAAATAAAATTCCGTAAACAATCGCACCGTGATCTTCGAATAAACGAGGACCAGGTCTCAGTCCTTGAATTAGGAAGGCGCTGAATAGAACAGCTGTTACGACATCACCTGGGATTCCAAAACTTAAAAGCGGGATCAGACTAGAACCGTTGACCGCGTTATTCCCGGTTTCTGCTGCTGCGACCCCTTCTAGAGATCCTTTGCCGAATTCATCTGGATTTCGCGAGTATCTTTTGGCTAAGGCATATGAAACGAACGCTGAAACCACCTGCCCAATACCAGGAATAGCACCGATAAATGTTCCAACTATTGCAGACCTAGTTATAGTACGACCACAAGACTTGAATTCTTTGAGGGTCAAGGGTTTATTACCTCCCTCTTTAAGCAACTTGGCGCTGAGCCCTTCTTCTTTCTTTCGCGTTACGATGGATTTTTCAGCAAATAAGAAGAGTTCAGAAAGGGCAAACATGCCGATAATTAGCGCAATAAATGAAATACCTCCTGTAGCCTCGACGTTTCCAAATGTAAATCTTGCTACACCTACTAATGGATCAAGGCCTATAACACTTAAAAACAAACCTATAGCCGCAGCCATTAGACCTCGAAGAACCGATTTTCCGGTTACTGTACTGATTATGGCAAAAGCAAATAAGAAGATTGAGAAATACTCAGGAGGCCCAACCAAAAGTGCTATTGCGGCAAAGAAACCGGCGACGAAGATGGTTATTAAATCACTAACTGTATCGCCTATCGCAGATGAATATAAGGCCAATTCAAGCGCTTTACGAGCTTTCCCCTGGGATGCTAGAGGATATCCGTCAAGCACTGTAGCAGCCGCAGCTCCCGTTCCCGGTGTATTGACTAGGATGGCTGGTATGGAACCTCCAAAGATAGCTCCTTTTGTTATTGCTAGTAAGAATGGTATGGAAAGTATTGGTTCCACAAAGAAAGAAATTGGAAGTAACACTGAAACGGCCATTGCAGCCGTTAATCCAGGGAGTGCGCCTATAACAATCCCAAGGACCATGCCAAATGCCATTATCGCAATGACATCTGGTCTCATGCACAGAAGGATACCTTGTATAATTTGGTCCCAGAACATCAAGTCAGTTTCTCATATAAAACACCTTCTGGAAAATAACCCTGAAGTAGGATGCTAAAAAATAACCAAATACATAACGATGTAATTGATGAAAGAAATACTACGGTCAACCAGTTCCGGTTGCCGAGTGCTAATGCAATTAAAGCGACAGCAATTAAAGTTGCAACAAACATACCTATAAATTCAATTATAAAAACATATCCACAAAAAATTGCCATCGGAATTATTACTCGAATTTTAGGAGGGGTTACTAATTCTTCCGAACCACTACCTAGCTTTCTGAATATAGTTTGGAAAACTATTAGTATCGAAAACAAAGCAACTAGAGAGAGTGAAATATAAGGAAACGTGCTAGGCGAAAAAGCTATTGACCGAATGCCAATTTTCGGTTCTAAGACTTGATACGGAACCATGATAATGCCTGCAATGCTTAAAAAAATAAAAGTGATTCCAGCTAATAAATTCCAATTAAATTTTTCCCGTATTAGCATATGTGCCTCAGATCTGACTTTTTTCACATTCCTAATGTAATTGTGTCGAGCAACGTTTAATAAAACAACAAAAATAATTCTTGTCTGATTCCACATTAGTATGATCGGGCGTGAATGGATAAATAGATGAGTGGGGGAAAAATTGAGTTTATTGTCCCATATTTGTCCCAAGGTTGGCCTATGAAGGCCCTCAAGTGAGGTTTTTAATGTGGGTACAAATCTGGGTAGGAAAACCAACGTTCTTATAACCCTTTGTTTTACTTAATAAATATAGGGTAATGGCGGAAGTAGTGAGGACGACCAATATCCGGTCCTGATACTTTCCGGCAGAGACATCGTAGAAATCTTACGGAGGAATGGCTTGAGTGAAAGACCAGAGCTAGAACTATATCTCCACTCCAAATTCCCCGTCCAAGGGGTGGAGTAAAACAAGAATTAGCCAATACCCTTCATTCCGTTTCATCGGCAAGGAAAGGGGGATCCTGCTCTAATAACGGTAATTCGAGACCTTCAATTTCCTGGAGGGCACGACCCGCTATACCCTGTAAATCGCCATACATCCCGACGGTCGCCTCAATGACGTTCTGGATCTGGGTGTCACGCTTCGCCCATGAACGCATCATTGCCTTTTTTTCACGATCGAGGTCACCTTGCATATCCGAGATTTTTTCGACGATTGCCTCGACGCGATGCCGAAAATTAGGTCCCATCAGGTAGTCGTAGACTAACTCCATTTTAGTCTGCTGCCCCTCCCGAGATTGTTTTGATTGAGCGACGTCTATGAGACTTTGCCTCAGGGCCATTGCGAGCGGCAGAAAATATTGCGGCGCCGAAACCCAGACGCCTTCAATCTGATCAAAATTATCGACTTCCTTCGGCAATGCCGTAGAGACGAGTATCGAGAATTCCGCTTTTACGGAGCGCTGGTCATTTCTCAATTTCGCAAGCCAACCTTCACTCCAGTTCTTGGTACGCTTCAATTCCCACAGGATAATGCCGCTTGCCTGACCCGTCGGTGACGTGACGCGTTGTATGATGTCACCACCGAATTCCCCCTTAGGAACGGGTTCAATGCTATCGAAGGGGAACTTCTTCCTTAACGTCTCCTCGAGCTCGAGTTCGAGGACCTCACCCTGGAGTTGCTGGGAGCCCTGCTCCGCCCTTTTCTTCAGGTCTTCTATCTGACGTGTCATCGATGCGATCTTCTCTTCCCTTTCCGAGATTTTAAGATTTAGAGCACCTTCCGCTTCGAGCTTTGCCTTTTTCCGGACTTCCTCAACGGAATTCAGGACACGCGTCTCAACCGTCAACTCCAGTTCACGTTTTGCGTCATCGAGTGCACGCTTCTGCTTTAGGATGTCGGCCTGGGCTTTCTGCGCTTCCGCCAACTTCTCGTCGCGCTGCTGGAGAACGCCCTGGAGTTCGGCGACTTCTTCGGTTTTTGCCGTCAATTCACCGGCAGACGCTAACTTTGCTTTTTTCGCCTCATTTTCGACGATTTTAATCCTTTCTTCCTTCACCTTTTCGGAAACCTCGTCCTCGAGGTTTTTCCGGGCGGCGGCGATTTCGATTTCCTTTTTCTTAAGGGCGCCCTCCCTTTCACTTACCTTTTCAGCCTGTTCAGCCAGTTTAACCTCAAATTCCTGCCGTGTTGCCTCGATGAGGGGGCCTGCCAGTGATTCCGTCAACTTTATTTCCGTTGAGCAGGATGGACACGTGATCGTTGGTTCTGTCATTGGATCTGTCATTCTGCAGTCTCCATAGTCGATATTCTGTAATGCGGAATTCCGGGTTTCCATAAACTACCATTCAATTCCGGGAAGCATATGTTTTTTCTCAATGACAATATGACTTCATTTCTTTTTCAGGTAGTATTTCCCTACCCCTTCAGGGTGTAGCCCCTTCCATTCAGACAGACGGCGATTTCTTCGTCGTGTTTTTTTCTTTCCGTCTCAAATCCTGCTGCCAGACCGACTACACCGCCTAAGGCAGCGAAGGCGATAACTCCCTCGCCCGTAATGACCCCCAATGAAGCACCATAGAATGCCCCGATGAGAGACCCCACGGTGCCAAGAACGACGGTCGTGGTCGTCGCCTTGAGAAAGTTTCCTCCCCGGCACTCGAAGAGATCCGTCTCGTATTTATCCCCATCGAAGTTCATCGCTGTGCGATCCACCTCCGGGGAGGCGCAGGCAGCGAGGAGAGCGGTCAATGAGATAATGATGAAATTCTTCAAGGCGTTATTTCCTCTGGCGCTTCCTATAGGGGAACCATAAAGAAGAACCAAAGCGCCATGGAGATACCGGCGATCCAGTTAACCACATCGAAGTCCTCTCTCTTAGTGCTTTAGGCTCCACGCCCGGGGGTACAAACTGAAGTTCAAATAGCTTAAAATAAATTAAGGGATGTATGTGACAGAAATGGTCACGTACTTTACCTGAATATTATTTTCCGGGCATGACCCTGCGCCTGAAGGGGGGTCCGTAGTTTGTATTTCTAACGATCTCTATTAATGTATAATAATTGTAATGTATAATAATTGGTCAATTAAAGATCTTAAGAGTGTGGTGACGTAGGCCTTAGATTTTTGAAAAACAAGAGGGTTCGGATCATGGTTACTTTTAACGTCAATGGAAAATCGGTGGAGGTGAACGCCGAACCGGACACGCCTTTACTTTGGGGAATACGGGAGCACCTGAAGCTCACGGGAACAAAATATGGTTGTGGCGCCGGACTTTGTGGGGCCTGCACCGTCCATATTAACGGTAAAGCCGTCAGATCCTGTCAGACCGATCTCTCCGACGTCGACGGCAAGGACGTAACTACCATTGAGGGTTTATCTCCCGATAAAAATCATCCGCTGCAAAAGGCTTGGATCGCTGAGCAGGTGCCTCAATGCGGGTATTGCCAATCAGGGCAAATCATGAAGGCTGCGGAACTTTTGGCAAAAACTTCAAGACCATCTCGCGACCAAATTATCCGTCATATGGATGGAAATCTATGCCGCTGCGGTACCTATAATCGAATAATTGCAGCGATCCAGCTAGCGTCGAGAGGGGTATAAGTCATGACTTACGCAAATAACTCAGCGTTATCCTTAACCCGGCGCGGTTTCCTTGGCAGCACCGCTGGGCTCAGTTTTGTTATCTCATTTGGTGGAGGTGGGTTGTCTTTGATCCCGGAGGCTGAAGCAAAAAGGAAAGATTGCGTCATCGGTGCCTGGGTTCGCATCTCACCTGAAAACACAATTACCATCATCACCCCTGCCGCGGAGATGGGACAGGGTTCCATGACCGGTGTACCGACAGCCCTGGCCGAGGAATTGGATGCCGATTGGTCCAAAGTGACATTGGAGATGGCCCCCGCGGATCCCTCGACCTACGGCTACCCCGGTTGGGGTGGACGCAAGAGTATGGGGATTTATGGCAGCCTAGCCATGCGACGTTATTTTACACCAGTGCGCATAGCCGGCGCCCAGGTGCGTAGGGTGCTGATGGTTAATGCCGCACACAAATGGGGCGTTGATTTAAAGGAACTTAAGACCGAACCCAGTGTCGTCGTCCATCCGCAATCAGACCGGCGCATGAGCTACGGAGAGATTGCCGATTTCGCTAAAGTCCCGGCTAAAATGCCGGTGATTACAAATTCGGACCTCAAAAAGAAGTCCGAATTTCGGATTATTGGAAATTCCGTACCGCGCCACGACATTCCGGAAAAAGTAGACGGTTCTGCTCAATATGCCATGGATGTTCAATTACCCGGCATGGTATATGCCAGTACCGTCCATTCCCCGGTACAGCTTGCCCAACCGACCCGTTGGAACGATGCCAAAATCAAATCCATGACGGGTGTCATCGATTTGGTGAAGCTGAAAACCGGCGTCGCTGTCGTCGCAGATACCTTTGAACATGTAATAGAAGCGCGGGAAGCACTTGATATTACCTGGTCCAAAGATGCGCTGGCAGAGGGTTTTAATTCCGAAGCAACTCTGGAGACAGCTTACGCGGAAATAGCGAAAGCTCCAGATGCCGAGGCTAAGACCGTTAGCATGAAGGGAAATATCGATGTTGCCTTTGCCCAGGCATCCAAGGTTTATAGGGCAAACTATCGCAGCGATTACGGCTATCACGCCCAGATGGAACCCCTGAATAGTGTCGCCCGCTTCAATCAATCGGGTGATGCTGTTGAGATCTGGGAAGGTACCCAGGCGCCCGGTTCGTCGCGACGCGCAATTGCCCGTGCACTTGGTTTAAAGTTCGATCAGGTGATACATCACCAGCAATATCTGGGGGGTGGATTTGGTCGCCGCTCCAACTCCGATTACACCATCGAAGCAGCCCTGATTGCACGCATCATCGGTCGACCAGTTAAAATGATCTGGACGAGAGAAGAGGACCTCGCATTTGGTATGTTCCGACCCCAGACCTTGCAGTGTCTTGAAACGGCGTTGGACAAAGATGGAAAGGTTACAGGTTGGCGCCATTGCGTAATAGGTGACGGCGGACGCCTGGTCACCTCCGGAATTAAACTTGATCTTTACTATGGGATACCAAACCAGAGAATTGAACTCCGTAGCACATCCCATGGCATCCGCCTTAAACATTGGCGAGCAGTCGCACATCCGTTCAACATTTTTGCTATCGATGGCCTGATCGACGAAATAGCGGCAAGCGAAGGCCTCGATCCCTTCGCCTTCCGTCGCCAGCGTATGAAAATGACAGCAAAAGCAGAACAAGTCTTCGACGTGGTCGAGAAAATGTCCGACTGGAAAGAGAAACGACCCAATAATCGTGCTCTTGGCCTTGCCGTTACGGAACGTTCCGGTTCTCTCGGGGCGGGAGTAGTTGAAATCTCTCTTAATAGGGAAAGTGGCGTAATCCGAGTGCACAAGGTGTGGGTCGCGATTGATGGCGGCATAATCGTCCAACCGGAAATGGCGCAACATAATGTGGAAAGCGGTATTATCTTCGGCATCTCTGGCGCGTTAAAGGAACGTGCCACCATGATTGATGGCGCCGTTAAGCAATCAAACTTTCACGACTACGAGGTGTTAAGGATGTCAGAAGCGCCGGAAGAACTCCATGTCAATTTCATTGATCGGAACACCAAGCCCACGGGCATCGGTGAAATAGGTAATCCATTCGTCGCCGCGGCAATTGCCAACGCCTTCTACGCACTGACAGGTAAACGACTCTATCACATGCCGTTTACACCGGACCGTGTGTTAAAAGCGTTAAAAGCGTAATCTAGCCGGCCAACGATTGTCTCTCACGCCGTAAATTTTTAAATCTAACTGCTTTAGGTCTTATGCCCTTTGGTATTGGACACTTTACAACAAGCGCGTTCGAAAATGCCCGCGTTTAAGGATTTTTGTTATACGATGTTGAGACATATTCTTTAAATGACCTGCGGCCTACTTGAAAATATCTGACACGTGTTGATCTTCACCCTGGGGAGCCATACCTTATCTTCATTATGGGGCAATTTTATTTTTGGAGAAATAAATTATGAACAATGTCGCGTTCATCGGATTGGGCGTCATGGGATATCCCATGGCGGGACATTTATCAAAGGCCGGCAAAAACGTCTCCGTCTACAACCGGACAGCCTCCAGGGCAGAAAATTGGTTAAAGGAGTACACCGGAATTGCACACGACACTCCTGCAGGGGCATCTCAAGACGCCGAAATTGTTTTCACGTGCGTCGGAAATGACGCGGATGTCAGGAATGTCATCTATGGCGATGAAGGTGCCCTCGCCGGAATGAGCGAAGGCACTGTTCTGGTGGACCACACGACAGCATCTCCGGAACTTGCAGTCGAACTGTCCAAAGCAGCTGCTGAAAAGGGTGTCGATTTTCTGGATGCCCCCGTTTCCGGGGGCCAGGCGGGAGCAGAAAACGGTACCTTGGCCATAATGGTAGGGGGAGGAAAGGAGGCATTCAATAAAGCCGAGGGGGTCATGGACTTATATGCCCGCGCCGCAACAATAATGGGGCCGACGGGATCAGGTCAACTGACGAAAGCTGCCAATCAGATTGCCATAGCGGGTCTTGTACAGGGATTATCGGAAGCGCTCAACTTTGCCAGTCGCTCCGGCCTTAACGGCAAGCAGGTTGTCGATGTCATCTCTAAAGGCGCCGCGGGGTCCTGGCAAATGGAGAACCGTGGCTACACGATGGTTGAAGATGAGTTCGATTTCGGATTTGCCGTAGACTGGATGTGCAAAGACTTGGATATAGCGTTGAAAGTGGGTCTAGACAATGGCTCTACCCTCCCAGTCACGGCATTGGTCAACCAGTATTACAGAGAAGTCCAGCGTATGGGCGGTGGGCGATGGGATACGTCAAGCCTCATTCGTCGTCTGACCCGCTTTAGCTAGATTGGGATAGAAGATGAAACGCATTGCTCGTCGCTCCGGTCCAATCGGCAGCAGTGAATGCCCTCAGGGGCCCGTTTTGAGGTTTGGGAACATTTAACCTGCAAACTAACACCTCGCTGGCTAAATTAATTCACTCGCATCGGTTCCATAAATGATGATAGAGGAAATAACCGAATAACTTCCTGAAACATAAAGTGAAATTGTTATGAACGTTAAACCTGTAATACTCGTCACTCGTAAAATGCCTGACGCCGTCGAAGCTCGATTAAAGCGAGATTATTCACCCATTCTTAATCCAGGCGACAAATTATACAGCGAAGAAGAGATAATTAAACTCGCCGCCAAGGCTGACGCCATTCTGCCATGCCACACGGAGAGAATGACGGCGGATTTAATCAGAAGACTTCCTCAAAGTGTCAAAGCGATCGCGAATTTCTCCGTTGGCGTTGATCACTGTGACCTGGAAGCAGCCAGGAACAAAGGTATTATCGTCACCAATACCCCCGATGTCTTGTCCGATGCTACGGCCGAAATTGCCATGCTCTTGATGCTGGGCGCGGCGCGTCGTGCGAGCGAGGGTGAACGCATGATACGCGCCCGCCAGTGGCGTGACTGGTCGCCCAGTTTTATGGTTGGTCGTCAGATTACCGGTAAACGCTTCGGCATAATAGGCATGGGTCGGGTAGGACAAGTCACCGCAAAGAGGGCGCGCGGTTTCGATATGGAAATTCATTATCACAATCGTCACCGTTTGAGTAGCGACCAGGAATGTGGGGCCATCTATCATAAAACCGTCGAGGCGTTGCTTCCCCAATGCGACGTTCTATCGATCCATTGTCCTGTGACACCCGAAACCAGTGGATTATTGAACGCAGAGAGAATTGCTCTGTTGCCTGATGGAGCCATCGTCGTTAACACAGCGCGCGGAGGCGTCGTCGACGACAAGGCTCTAATTGCGGCCCTCAAGTCAGGCGCCATTTGGGCTGCAGGCCTCGATGTTTTCAATGGAGAACCGGAAAATATTGATCCAGGTTATTACACTATTGAAAACGCTTTTCTCCTGCCACATATCGGTAGCGCCACCGGGGATACGCGCGATGCCATGGGGTTCAGGGCGCTGGAAAATTTGGATGCTATCTTCGCGGGTCACGAACCTGTTGACCGCGTTGCTTAAACGAGACATCAGCGCTACATGCGGTAACCGCATTTAAGAGTGTTTTCACCCTGCCCTTTGAGAACGATCACCCACCAATTCCAATTTTCACTCACTCTCTGCCCATATTTAGGCGTGAAGAGACTACCCCACTCTTCCGGATTAAAGCCGGCTAAATGCACCAAACATTCTTGCTAATTAATTAACTAAGCCATAATGTCAAATAACCGAATATGTTATTATCGGTAAGTTAGGCTGAGGAATTACATTATTAGTCATTTAGTCCTGGAATAATTGGGAAAATAAGTGCGGCTATTGTAGAACTTTCACCTATCCAGCACTTGTTCCTGGGGTTAATGTCACTTCTCAGGAAAGTATAACGACAACCAATGGGAGAATTCACAAAATGGAAGAGAAAAAACAAAATGTAACACGCCGTAAATTCGTGAAAGGCAGTGCAATTGCCGTTGCCGGCGCTGCCGGTGCAGTTGCAATGCCGAACATCGCTCGTGCAGCTCCCGTGACCCTCAAGGTCCAGGCGGCCTGGGGTGGCGGCATTTTCCTTGAAAACGCTAAGAGCTAC
>Ga0209501_10004253_pt1 | contig 13839 bp, 16 predicted proteins | sample ArcticOcean_MG_C_4_FD_187434 | JGI IMG/M metagenome (GOLD analysis project Ga0209501, IMG submission 187434) | Marine microbial communities from western Arctic Ocean - ArcticOcean_MG_CB4_134 (SPAdes) (version 2) | ecosystem: Environmental > Aquatic > Marine > Oceanic | place: Arctic Ocean...
CGGATCGTTCGCGAGCAGCATGAGTGCCCCCGCGCCCGCGACCAACGCCTGCACGAGCAGATGGGCGGGCAGAAGCGGGCTCTGCCAGAGGTCACGAGCCCGGGCTTGGGCGAATAGATACGCCGTGTAGATCGCGGTCATCGCTGCGAGAGGGCCACCGAGCCAAGCAAACAGAGGCGTGATATCAGCCCGACCCATCCAAGTGGCACCGAGATGCGCCGCGAGTAGGCCGCCGTACGCCGTGATCACAAAGCCACCACGGACCAACCAGCTTCGCCATTGCGGCTTGAGCAACACCATCCAGAAACGCTCGGGGTGCTCAAGGTCCCACACCAGGAGTGCGCCGGTCACCATGAGCGCGACCATCGCCGTCATCACTGACTGGCTACCCCAGAGCATCGTCGTGAACGGCAGCATGCCAAGCAGCCCTAGAATGAGCGGCACGAGGTAGGCGCCCGCCGCGATCGACTTCGTGAACGTGTAGAGGCTCACGCGGAAATCCCACGGAGCCCGGTGCGGGATATCGTAGCTGAGCACAGCCGCGGCAGAGCTATTCCACGACCCGGGGTGTCCTGAGGGAACCTGATGGTCGACGTCGCCCTGCTCGCTCCACATGAAGAGTCCACCATCTGGGCGCCGCGCCGCGAGCGGATCCAGCGTGACCTGATCCGCGCCCTTGTAGAACAGCTTCGGTCGCGTCTCTTTCTCGGGCCGGCGGACCGTCACTGCATCCCGATGGATGATCTGACTGACCGCGGAGAGCGGATCATGCATATCGCCGACGAGGATCGCCTCAGTCGGACATACCACGGCGCACGCTGGTTCTAGGCCCACATCGAGCCGATGCGCGCAGAAGTTGCACTTCTCCGCCGACTTATCCTCAGGGTTGATGAAGATGGCGTCGTAGGGGCACGCGGCGATGCACGCCTTACACCCGATACAGATCGACTTATCGAAGTCCACGATACCATCAGCGCGCTTGTACATGGCCGCGGTTGGACAAGCCGTCACGCACGGTGCGTCCTCACACTGGTTGCACCGAGTGACCTGAAAGGAGCGGCGCGCCTGCGGATAATGGCCCGTGTCCACGTATTTGACGTAGGTGCGGGTAACCGAAAGCGGAACCTCGTTCTCCGACTTGCAGGCCGTCGTGCACGCGTGACACCCGATGCATCGCGTGTGGTCGATTACCTTCGCCCACAGGGGCGCGGCGGTGGTCGGGGCTGCGTGCGTCGTGGGCATCCAGAGGTGGACCGGAGGAGTCGGATGGACGTCGCCAACCTATCCTAAGCCACGACCTGGGGCCAACAGCTACTCCTCGCGCAACGTCCTGACCGGATCGATTCGGCTGGCCCGCAACGCCGGAAGAGCCAGGGCAGCAAGCGCGACGAGCACGAGAGCCGCCGGCGCTGTGAGGAACGTGCCAATGTCCAGCGTCTCAACCCCGTAGACGAGGTCCTCAAGCATGCCCGCTCCCCAGAAGGAGCCCAGGAGAGCAACCACTTCGATTGGCAGAAGGGTTGCCCGGAGTCCTGGACCAGTGATCGGGAGAGAAGTGCAAACAGCGCCCTAGGGAAACTCTGAACAAGTCAGCAGGGGGGCTGTGGGGGGAGCGTGGAAGTCTTCGATGAGGTTGTGGCAGGGTCTTCTGGCCTCGCGAAGTCACCGCGAGGTGCACATTTCCTGGTTTTACGGGGTTAGAGGGCGCACGTCGCCCCCGGTGGCATCAATTTGCGACGGACCATGTACAGATTCGCCAACGCAAACATCGTGTATGCCCTGGCTCTGTTCTTTGCGAGCCCTCGATACCTGACCTTGTCGAAGCCCCACTGTCGCTTCACGACTCGATACCCGTGCTCGCCTCGAGCACGCACTTTCGATCGACTTCGGTTGAACCTCTTCCACTGATCCGTCAGCGGGTTCTTGGCAGTGGGACGACGGTTCACCTTGTAGCGGACGCCTCGCTCTTTGAAGCTGCGCCGATCGGCTTCTTTCCAGTACGCCTGGTCTCCATAGACCTCGCGCTCTTTACCGTGCAGTACTCGGGCATCTGTTTGATATCGGCTTGGGCCGCGTTGGTCACCGTCAGACTGTGCGTCAGCCCTCGCTTGTCCGTACCGGTGTGGACCTTCATGCCGAAGTACCACTGCTTGCCTTTGCGGGTCTGCTTAATCTCAGGGTCTCGCTTGCCTGACCTGTTCTTTGTTGAACTCGGTGCATGGATGATCGTCGCATCCACGATCGTGCCTGACTTCAGCAAGAGCCGCTTCTCTTCCAGAAGACTACGGATCTCTCCGAAGATCGCCTCCGTCAGATCGTGCCTCTCCAACAGATGTCGGAACCGCAGGATCGTCGTCTCGTCCGGCATCCGATCTTCAGCCAGTTCCACGCCTACGAACCGTCGGATCGACTCCGAGTCGTAGATCGAGTCTTCTGCCGCTGGATCCGAAAGATCGAACCACTGCTGTACGAAATAGATCCGTAGCATCGTCTCCAGCCCGATCGGCTGGCGGCCTCGACCCGCCTTCGCATAGTGAGGCTCGATCAAAGCCAGCAGACGTGTCCAGGGAACCACCGCGTTCATCTCACCCAAGAACTGCTCGCGCCGTGTCACCTTGCCCTTCCGCTCCCACGCCAACCCTGCAAACGTTCGTTGCTCGCTCATCCGACCTCTACTCTGATATCGCGGATCACAGATGGCTTGTGCAGAGTCTCCCTAGTTCCCCCGTGCGCCCGCGTCCGTGCTACGTGGATCGGCCGCGCCCAGGCGTTCACCAGTGCGTGGGTCGATCATGATCGCGTTGACGGACCCTTGTCCGCTAACCAACCGAACCGTGTGCCCCATCGCCTCCAGGCGCTCGACAGTCGCAGCGCTCGTACCGTCGCGCTCCATGCTGATGCGGTCGGGCATCCACTGGTGGTGGAGGCGCGGCGCATTCACCGCCATCTGAATGTTCATTCCGAAGTCGACGACATTCAGGATGACCTGTGCGACAGAATTGATGATCGTGCGGCCTCCGGGGGTCCCCACGACCGCCACCAAGCGACCGTCTCGGGCTACGATGGTCGGCGTCATCGACGAGAGCATGCGCTGTTCCGGCCGTGCGAGGTTGGGGGGGGTACCGATCAGGCCGCTGTCGTTCGTCAGTCCGGGACCGGCATTGAAGTCGCCCATCTCGTTGTTGAGCAAGAAACCACCTCCGGGTACCAAGATTCCTGAGCCGAACCCAGCCTCGAGCGTGTAGGTGACCGAGACCGCCATGCCATCAGCATCCACCACGGAGTAGTGCGTGGTCTCAGGGCTTTCATAGCCCATCGTGATGTCGCTCACCTCAGAGACCGTCGCACGATCCTCCGAGATGGTGGCACGAAGTTCGGCGGCGTGCGCTTTGCTCGTCAGTTGATGCACGGGCACGTCGACGAAGTCCGAGTCGGCCAGATAGTGAGCCCGATCACGGAACGCCCGGCGCATCGCCTCACCCACGTGGTGGATGTACGGCACCGTGTTGTGTCCGAAGGTCGCGAGGTCGAAGCCCTCGAGGATATTCAGCATGGTGACCAGGGCGACTCCCCCCGAACTCGGGGGCGGCATGGAGATAATCTCGTATCCGCGATACATGCCTCGTACGGTAGACCGTTCGTGCGACCGATAGAGCTCCAGGTCCGATTCGGATATGAGGCCATCCCCGCGCCTCATCTCGGCCGCGATCAGACCAGCCGTCTCACCCCGGTAGAATCCGTCACGCCCCTCATGCATGATGCGCCGAAGCGTCATGGCGAGTTTGGGCTGCCGTAGCTGCTCACCCGCCTCGTAGGGCGTCCCACCCTTGGAGAACTGTGCCACGGTCGCTGGATATTCGGCCCCCTTGCCTTCAACGAACCGAGCCAGGCTACCGGCGAGTGTTTCGCTGAGCTCGAAACCGTCCTCCGCGAGCGCCACTGCCGGCGATACCACTCGCTGCCAGTCGACCGCTCCGTACAGCTTATGCGCCCTATCGAAGCCTGCGACGGTGCCAGGAACACCGACCGCCTTGTGGCTGTTGTGGTGCACCTCACGCGAGTAGTCCCCGTTCTCGTCGAGCCACATCTCGGGGAAGGACGCGAGTGGCGCCTTTTCACGGAAGTCGATCGCGGTGCTTTGACCATTCGGGAAACGCACGACCATGAAGCCCCCTCCGCCGATATTTCCAGCGGACGGGTGGATCACCGCCAACGCAAAGCCCGTGGCGATCGCGGCATCGATGGCATTTCCGCCAGCTGCCAGTACGTCCCGCCCCACCTCACTCGCAAGCGCGTTTTGGGAAACGACCATGCCAGAAGCGGCACGCACAGGCTCCGTGGCTGGGCTCGTGTCCTGGGACAGAGCATCGGTCGGGAGCGCGAGCGCAAGCGCCAGCGCCAGTACGGCTACGGAGTGGTAAGAACGAGTCCTGCGCATCGGTACCTCCACGGGGGAAAAGATGGGGAGTGCCCTCCGGTCAGTGGCTCACGCTGCGTGTGTCGCGCCCGTTCACCACGTGCTTGATCACCCTTCCACCCTGCATGACGAAGCGCACGTCCTTGGTCACCGTGATGTCCTCCAAGGGATTGCCCGGAACGGCAATGATGTCGGCGAGCATGCCTGGGGCCAGGGTTCCGCGGTCCGGTGTGTCGAGTAAGTCCGCTGCGTAGATCGTCGCGGTGCGCAGCGCTTCGAGTCGGCTCATCCCCATCTGGACGTAGATCTCGAACTCACCTGCGTTCTCACCGTGCGGGTAGACCGCCGCGTCCGTGCCGAACGCGATCGGCACGCCACGATCGATGGCCCGCTGGTGGCTCTCACGCATCTGCGGCAAGATCTCTTCGGCTTTGGCGCGCACGAGCGGCGGCAACTCGTCCAGCGGGATCCGGTTGGCCAGGTACGTCGTGGGCACGAGGTACGTGCCTTTCTCGATCATGAGGTCCATGATCTCGTCGGTGAGGATCGATCCGTGCTCGATCGATGCTACCCCGGCCTGCACCGCCGCGAGGATGCCCTCTGGGCCGTGCGCGTGCGCCGCGACCTTGACGCCGTGTCGCGCCGCCTCGTCGACCATCGCCGTGAGCTCCTCGAGCGTGTACTGCTGAGCGCCGACAGAGCCTTCCATCGAGAGTACGCCAGCGGTCGCGCATGTCTTGATGACCTTGGCTCCGTGCTTGATCTGGTAGCGCACCGCCTCGATGACCTCCCACGGCCCATCGGCCACACCCTCTGCCGGTCCGCCCTCGAGGATGCCTGGGGAGAAGCCCGTTTCGTCACAGTGACCACCTGTGATGCCCAGCGAGTTACGAGAGGGAATCACCCGGGGCGCGATGATGTCGCCGCGCTCAACCGCCTTACCCAGCTCGACCGTGATGTCCCCGCCGAAGTCCCGCACCGTAGTGAAGCCCGCCCGTATCGTGATCCCGCCGTACTTGGCAGCATTGAACGCGCCGAACGCCTCCGTCGTTGTGACCGCCTCCGTAAACGACCCCGAACCGATCTGACCGGTAAGGTGTGTGTGCGCGTCGATGAAGCCGGGCAAGAGCGTCACGTCCCCGAGGTCGATCTCTCGCGCGGACTGTGGCACGGAGCCCGGGTTTACTGCTGATACCAATCCGTCTTCCACGACGACGACAACGTTCTTGAGCATCTCTCCAGATACGACATCCAGCATGCGCGCGGCACGAAGCACAGTCGGACCCGCATCTGCGTCACCCGACTGGGCGGACAATGGGGCCGCGACGAGCAGACACACAGCGAGCACAGAAGCGAAGCGATTCATGGTCAATCCGGAGATGAGGAATTCCAGGGAGCGAATAAGTGATTCCCTTCCGAGCGTTTATGCAACCGACGTCGCAGAGAATGCAGCCCACTACACGTCGAGGGAACCCCACTACGAAGTTCTTCGTAGACATCTGGTACAAGGCGTGCTACCATCTACGAAGAACTTCGTACAAGGCGTTCGCAGGGTCCCGGCAGAGGACGACAATGGCAGAAGGCGCAGCGTTCACGGAGCGAGAGCTCGACATCATGAGTGTGCTGTGGCGAGAGGGATCGGCGACCGTAGCCGAGGTCCGCGACGGGCTCTCCGACGGAGTGGTGTATACGACCGTGCTCAAGATGCTCCAGATCCTGGAGGAGAAGGGCATGGTAAGACACGAGCAGGAAGGGCGTGCGTACCGCTACTTCCCGATCGTCGAGCCGTCCGAAGCCGCTGGGCACGCCCTGGCACGTATCGTGGACAAGATCTTCCACGGCTCGGCCGAGTTGACCCTCGCCCGCCTCGTTTCTGGTCGCAAGCTGCAGCCTGATGAAGTGGTGCGTATGAAGGCACTTCTGGACGAGGCACGCAGCGAGGGAGACGAATCATGATCATTTGGATGGCGTGGTCGACACTGGTCTCCCTGCTTCTCGGATTCTCGGCACTCGCAGCTGAACGGCCCCTGCGTGCGACCGGTCGATCGGCCCGCGGCGTGTGGGGGCTCGCGATCCTGGGCGGACTCGCGCTGCAGGCTTGGGCATTCCTTCGGACCGGTGAAGCTCTCACACAGCCTCCAGCCGGTTCCGGCGAGACGGCCTCGGTCACCCTCAGCATGCTCACCGAGCTCCAGACAGCCACCGCCTCGCTGCCCGCTCTACTCGATCGATACGAGACAGTCGCACTCGTCGCTTGGAACGCCGCGCTTTGGTGGAGCATCCGGCGGCTTCGCGCCGCCGTCGAGATCGACTGCGATGCCCGCGTGCTCAACGCCGGCGCTTCGCCCAGCGCATACGGGGCACTCCTCCTGGAGCTGACGTGACCACCGACTCCCGGTGGCCACGTTTGCCAAACCACCATCACTGCTCGAAAGGAGGTTGACGATGATCGTAAGCGATGTGCGTCATGGAGTACCTGTAGGGAGCCTGGCTACGCTAGCTGTATGCGGGCTGCTCGTGGTCGTAGCCTGTGAGTCGGCGCCGACTTTGGCTCTGCCGACGCAAGGCGAGGAAGCTGCGGTCGTGGATGTAGCTGCAGACACCAAGACGATCACATTGAACGGCCAGGCTTCCGTCGAAGGGGAGCAGCCACTGATCTTCGTGGACGGTATCCGGATGAGCGACGGGCTGCCCGAGCTAGAGCCGGAATCGATTGACCGGATCGAAGTCATCAAGGGCGAGGCCGCCTACGAGCAGTTCGGAGACGAAGCCAGTGGCGGAGTCATTCAGGTCTTTCTGAAGGCCGGGACAGCGCAGTCCAAGGACGAGCCCAACGGCTAGTCCTGAGGTAGAACAAGGCCCGGCTTCAGCTCAAGTCCAGTCTCACGAGCCTGCCGAGCCTGTCGAAGCCGCGGTCGAAGGTCGCAATGGTTTCGACGCCATTGTTGATCATCACGGCACCGTGCACGCAGTCACGGGCGGAGACACCACCCGTGACTGCGAGTAACTCCTTCGCCAAGTCCGTATCGGCCAGGGTGACGTCGAAGACCACCGGCACGAGCGCCACAAAGAAGTCGTACACGCTGCCCGCGAGGTCGAGTCGCCCCAGAGCGCTGTAGCGGTACAAGATTTCCTGGAGCACCTCGGTGCTGGTACAGGCCTCGAAGTCGCCCGCCTGGGCAGCGTCCATGAAGCGTCTCGCACGCTCGCGGTTCGGGTGCTCTCGCCCGGCCACGTACATGGGGATGTTGGAGTCTACGAAGACCCTCAACCGCGACCGCCTTCGATCTGTTCCAACATCTCGTCAATGTCCGCCGTGGGGCCGTCGAGACAACCCAGCGCCTCGAGCGGGTCCTCCGGCATTCTGCAGGCTTCATGCTCCAAGCGGCGCTCGATCGCCTGGCGTACCCATTCGCCCTTAGAGACCCGCCCCCGGCTCGCCGCCTTCTTGAGGCGAGCCTCCAACTCCTCGGAAACCAAGACCTGCAGTCGATGACTCATATGAGTATATGCTCATATGGGTAGAGTTCTGCGTCAAGAGACCGCGCTCAAACGAAGGGGTTCACCACCTCCAGCCCCTCCACCCCGCGCAGCCCCACATCTTCAGTAAAAAGCACACGGCACCGGGAATCGACGGCGGCTCGCACGATCATGGCATCCCAGATCGATCCGCCGTACAACCTACGATGGTCGATCGCGGCTAATAGGCTGCGCACTCCGACCTGCACCAACTCGAGTCGCGCAAAGAGCTCGACCTTCCGGCGTGCCACCGTGTTCTCTACCCCCAATTTTCTTGTCGTCGCCGAGAAGTACTCCTGGAGAACCTGGGTGGAGACAACACCACTTCGTTGACGCCGATGATCGGCTAGCAGCTCTAGCGCTCGCTGTTGTTTCCCGGGCGCATCGTGGTCGTCGGTATAGACCAGGAGGTTGGTGTCGAAGAAGCTACGAACGCTCATGCAGCTCGTCCCTGTCGAAGCACCACCCGCGGGATCGGCCCTCTCCGGCCGCGGAGAGTTCTCGAAGCTCAGCCATGTCTCGATCTACCTCGTCCTTCCCCACCAAACCGGTGAGGTAGTCACGCACGAGCTGATTGAGGCTCGTCCCCATCGCCTCAGCGACCTTCCGGGCTTCCTTCACTACCGGTTCATCAACGGAGAGTGTGATATTCATAACTCGCACGGCATAAGTGTACACGTACCCCGTGTGATTCTATCAGGCCTGCATTGAAAGATCCAGCGAAGGGCTGCTAGCGCTTCCTCGCCAACGTCAGTCCATCCCCTATTGGCACAAGACTCAAACTCACGCGCTCATCGTCCCGGAGTTCTGCGTTGAAGCGGCGAATGGCCTCGGTGTCGGCATCCGTAACGTCCGCGTCGACGACCTTGCCCTCCCACAGCGTGTTGTCGATCGCGATGAGGCCCCCACAGCGAACAAGCTGCATGCAGCGTTCGAAGTAAGCCGTGTACCCGACCTTGTCGGCATCGATGAAGGCGAAGTCGAACTCCCCCGCCCTACCCTGCGCGAGCAGACCGTCGAGTGACTCGACGGCGGGGCCGAGTCTCAGCTCGATCTTGTGTGCCTGGCCGGCTTGCTCCCAGAACGGCTTACCTACCGAGGTCCACTCTTCACTGAGATCGCATGCGATCACACGCCCGTCGAACGGCAGAGCCAGGGCTACCGCGAGAGCGCTGTAACCGGTGAAGGTGCCGATCTCGAGCGTGTGCTTCGCGCCTATCAGCTCGACGAGCAGACCCATGAACTGCCCCTGCTCAGGGCCGATCTGCATGTTGGACTCGGGCAACGCCGCCGTCTCTTCCCGAAGGCGCCGAAGCACGTCAGGCTCTCGAACCGATACGTCGAGCAGGTATCCGTGGAGATCATCTGCTAGTTGGTTCGTGCGTCGCGTCACTGAGTCTCCTTTAGCCTAGGGCAATTCGGTGTCGAGCACCCGGTAGCAATACCAGGCTGCTGCACTGCGCCACGGACCGTAGACATCTCCAAGCGGCTCGAGCTGCTTTGCAGTCGGATATTCGTCCAGCCCATGAGCCTTGGCGTACCCTGCGCGCACCCCGAGGTCTCCGACCGGCCACACATCGGGCCGGTGCAGTCGAAACATGAGGTACATCTGAGCGGTCCACACACCGATGCCCCGCACGGTCACGAGCCTTCGAATGATCTCTTCGTCGGGCTGCTCGTCTAGATCGTGAACCTCCACCTCACCGGAACGAATCTTCGTCGCGAGATCGCGGATCGCAGCGTACTTGTTCCCGGACAAGCCCGCCCCGCGCAGCGTGGTCTTTCGCACACGCAGAGCCCTCTCGGGTGATACGTCACCCTTGAGCGCCTCGATCACGCGACCGTGGATAGTCTGGGCGGCTTTGCCTGCCAACTGCTGATAGCAAATCGCTCGCACCAGATAGTAGAACGGCGTCACGTCGGAAACGGGCAGCCGGATCGTTCCGATATGCTTCACCCATGCGCCGAAGACGGGGTCTTTGCCGAGCTTGCGACGCCCGCCCGTCCACACGGTGGTGAGCTTCACTTCGGTCATGAGTTACTTCGGGACCGCCACCCAAATCAGCCCTGCGAGCACCACGACCTGGATCGCGATGAACGGGATTACACCGCGGTAGATCGAGGTCGTCGGGATGTTCTCGGGTGTCACTCCACGCAGGTAGAACAGGCTGAATCCAAACGGTGGCGTCAGAAAGGATGTCTGCAGGTTCACTGCGAGCACGATACCGAGCCACGTGAGGTCCACGCCCAAGATGAGGGCAGGCGGCACGATCAGCGGCACAATGATGAAGGCGATCTCGAAGAAGTCGATGAAGAACCCGAGCAGGAAGACGACCAGGTTCACTACGATCAGGAAGCCGAGCGCACCACCTGGAATACCAGTGAGCGCACCCTCGATCCAGATGTCGCCGTCGAGCCCCCGAAATACGAGCGCAAAGGCAGTCGACCCGATCAGCAGGAAGACCACCATGATGGTCAATCTGCTCGTTTCCTCCATCGCCGCCTTGAGCGCCTCGTACCCGAGCTGCCTGTGAAGCGCGGCAAGCACCATCGCGCCAACGGCACCCAGAGCGCCCGCTTCGGTCGGCGTCGCGACACCCGCAAAGATGCTGCCGAGCACCACGATGATCAGCGTGAGCGGAGGCAGCAGCGAGAGAAGGACCCGTTTCGCGAGCTCGGCCCCTCTCACACGCTTCTCCTCCGGCAACGCGGGGGCGACCTCCTTGTTCACGGTCGCGAGAATCGCGACATAGGCTGCATACGCCCCCGTCAGGACGAGCCCCGGTATGAGCGCAGCCCGGAACAGGTCTCCGACACTCACGCCCATCTGATCACCCAGAACGATCAGCACGATCGAAGGGGGGATGATCTGGCCCAGCGTACCCGACGCCGAAATCACACCGAGACTCAGCTTCTCGTCGTAGCCGTTGCGTAACATGACCGGCAGCGAAATCAGCCCCATGGCAGTCACGCTTGCACCGACCACACCGGTCGCTGCAGCCATCAGCGCACCGACGAAGATCACGCCGATCGCAAGCCCGCCTCGAAATCCCCCGAACAAGACCGCGATGGTCTCGAGCAACTCTTCAGCGAGTTTGCTCTTCTCGAGCACCGTACCCATGAAAATGAAGAAGGGCACTGCGAGCAGAACTTGATTCGACATCGTACCGAACGTGCGCTCCGGCAGAGCGAACAGCAGGATCAGGTCGAACTCTCCAAACAGCGACGCCACGCCTGCCACGATCAACGCAGTGCCACCCAGCGCAAACGCGACCGGATAACCCGTGAAGATCATCATCAAAACCAACACGAACATGCCGGGGGCCCACAAATTCATGCAGACGCCTCCGGCGCCGACGTTGGCGTGCTCTCACCGGGCGCTGATCGCTCGTCTTTGCTACCCAGGATGTCGATCTGCTTTACGACCTGGCTCAGCCCCTGAAGCACCAAGAGCACGAACGAGAGCAGGATGACGATCTTGATCGGCCACCTGGGTAGACCGCCCGGATCCGGCGAGACCTCCCGAATCGAGAACGAGCTGAAGACTGCCGGCCAAGACACATACAGCATCACGATGGAGAACGGGATCAAGAAAATGATGGTCCCGACGAGGTCGATGACGGCACGCTTCTTCTTGCTGAGCCGTTCGTACAACACGTCGACGCGAACGTGGACGTTCTGATTGAGGCCATAGGCGGCTCCAAGCAGGAAGATCAGACTGAAGAGGTACCACTGAACCTCCGTCGGAGGCGTCAGGTTGAGCGACCACTCAAACCCTCGGGCGAAATAGCGCAGAAGCGCCGTTCCAGCTCCCACGAGCACCATCAACAGAGCAAGCCATCGAATGCCCGCCCCTATCTTGTCGTTGAGACCGTCGACCAAAGCAGCCATCGGTTTCCCGATGTCGTGGTTGACGCGGTAGATGCGCGCGGCCAGCTGTTTTAGGAATCGCATGCGCAGATGATGGGGTCGGGTGAGATTTTCGGCAACGCGGGGAGTGGGGAGGCACAGTGGGCCGAATCGTGAGGGGGCCGCAAATCAGAGACGCCGCAGCCCTCGTAGGGTCGGGGGTGCTTCGAAACGGAGGGTGGACGTGAAGACGTTGTTCAATTTGTTGTGGCTCGGTATCGGCCACGTCGTCACGGCGGTTGGCTGCGTCGCCAGGATCATCGGCATCCCCTTTGGGATCCCAGCACCTCAAGCTCGCGGGCCTCGCGTTGGCACCTATCGGGAAGACGATCGTCGACGCGTAGGGGTGGGTGAGTCCGGGGAGGGGCGCCCTACAGTAGGTACCCGCCGTCTACGGGTATCGTGACGCCGGTGATGTGGCGGGCGGACTCGGAGCAGAGGAACAGCACGACGCCAGCGACGTCCTGTGGGTCGCCGAGTCGGCCGAGCGGGGAGCGTTCCCGGGCCTCATCCAGGACCTCGGACGTCACACCGTCGGTCAGCCGAGTCGTTCGGATGTACCCCGGAGCAACGGCGTTGACGTTGATGTTCTTCGGACCGAACTCGATAGCGGAGCTCTCCGTCAGACCGATGAGACCCGCCTTCGAAGAAGCGTAATTGGAGATGCCGAAGTCACTCCGGATGCCGTGCACCGACGTGATATTCACGATCTTACCGTGCTCCTGCGAACGCATGAACGGGACGACCGCTCGGGTGAAGTAGAACGCGCCGTCCAAATTCGTGCGAAGAACCGCGTCCCACTCGTGGTCCTCCATGTGCCACAACGCCCGATCGCGACCGATGCCCGCATTGTTCACCAAGATGTGGAGCCCGCCCAGTTCCTCCTTCGCCTCCGCGACAAAAGCGTTCACGTCGCGAGCATCGCGTACATCGCATGGGCGGCAGAAAACCCGGACCGCCATCTCCCGAAGCTCCTCCTCGACCTTTTGGGCGTCGATGCCAGACTGTTCGTCCTGGTCGAGGAAGCAGAACGCGATGTGCACCCCTGAGCGCGCCAGCTCGAGCACGATCGCGCGGCCGATCCCACTCGAGCCTCCAGTGATGATCGCGACGTGGCCGCGGAGGCTCTTGGTCTCGAACAGTGCCGCAGCCTGTGTCTCGGTGACGACTTCGTCGAGCAGCGCCTCGACGGGATCGGTCGCGGCCTCAGAGAGTCGTTGGTCCGTCATGCGCTTGCTTCGTGTCTCGGCATCACGATCGCCTTTTCGGCACTCAGCCCGCACCACAAATGGCGCGCACTTCTCCGTCCGTCAATGTGTGATCCGTCTGTTTGGCAGCGCTGAAGATTCGCTTGCACAGGACTTCGTCGTCCGGGTCGAATCCGTGTTCTTTCAGCCAATATTTCACGTTGGAGAGTCCCGACATGGGACCCACCTCGATGCGCTGCTTGCGGCCAACCATGGCGGCGGGGATACCCGAGTAGATGCGGTCCGCCAGCCAGGCATCGCCCTTGGCCTCGGCCTTCACGATCGCAGCAGCGTGAACGCCAGTACCCGTCCGGAACGCATCAGTACCGACGACGGGATATGAGTGCACGAGCGGAACCTGGCAGGCTTCTGCGGCCAACTCACAATAGGCGGGCAAGCGAGTCAGATCCGCGTCACGCACGCCGAGTAGTTGCAGGTTCACGAGTATCAGGTCCATCTCCGTATTGCCACACCGCTCGCCGATGCCCAATGCGGTGCCGTGCACACGCGTGGCACCCGCCTCGATCGCCGCCAAGGTGTTCGCCAAGCCGAAGCCGCGGTCACGATGTCCATGCCAGTCGACGCCGATGTCCTCACCGGAGGGCTCGATGATCTGCTCGATCACAAAGCGCACTAAGGCTCGCACGCCGTCCGGAGTCGCATGGCCAACGGTATCCGCGAGACACAGCCGCTTGGCTCCCCACTCGATCGCCCCAGTGTAGAGGGCTTTGAGTACGCCAGGGCTCG
>Ga0209501_10004254_pt1 | contig 13836 bp, 29 predicted proteins | sample ArcticOcean_MG_C_4_FD_187434 | JGI IMG/M metagenome (GOLD analysis project Ga0209501, IMG submission 187434) | Marine microbial communities from western Arctic Ocean - ArcticOcean_MG_CB4_134 (SPAdes) (version 2) | ecosystem: Environmental > Aquatic > Marine > Oceanic | place: Arctic Ocean...
CCAAGTGTAACCATCTCTGTGAAAGAGGAAGAATGGATGGATGTAGGTGCATGGACATATGCTAACTTTGATAAGATGTCTGGCGTATCTTTCTTACCGTATGCTGACCATAGTTATAGACAGGCGCCGTATCAGGATTGTTCCGCATCTGAATATATAGAACTAATGAAAAAGATGCCCAAAGAATATGATTGGTCTCAACTAAGTCAGTATGAAGAAACTGATATGACCGCAGGCAGCCAAGAGTTAGCTTGTTCCGCAGACGGCTGCGAAATAGTCGATCTCGTTGTGTAATGGGAGATATTATGGAAGATACTAAAGAATGGTTTGCTTGTGAACAGTGTGATGGTGAATTTGCTGTCGAAACTGATTGTAGTATGAAGACAGAGTATTGTTGTTTTTGTGGTGAACCACTTGATGTTTTGGAATGGGATGAAGATTATGATACAAATGAACCGGTAGAGATATGAATGAAGACAAGCGTTGCTAAAGCAAAAGGCAGACGATTACAACAATGGATGAGGTCCCTGCTCATTGAAAGATTAGATATACATCCAGAAGATATTGAGAGCAGGCCTATGGGTTCTCAAGGTGAGGACCTTATTATGGCTCGTGCGGCTCGTGAAAAGTTTCCGTTTTCAATTGAGGCAAAGAACCAAGAAAGTTTAAATGTATGGCGAGCTTGGGAGCAAGCAGAAGCTAACTGTGGTAAATACCAACCCCTATTGGTGATAAAGAAAAATAATGTAAAACCCTTAGTTGTCGTTGATGCTGAGACCTTTGTAACTTTGATAATGGAGAATTTTGATGAAAGAATCGATAACACCGATGGATCCGTATAGTGAAGCTGATTTATATAAATCTGGTATATTTGTTTTAATGAGTCAAGTAGATTCCTATACGATGAAAGAAACAGTAGAGTTTATACTAAGACAAAATACAGAAAAGAAAAAACAAAAAAGATTACAAATGTTGGTGTGTAGTGATGGTGGTGATATGAATGCTGCCTTTGCCTTGATTGATATAATGAAAGCTTCTGCTATAGATATACATACAGTTGGTTTAGGAGTTATTGCGAGTGCAGGTCTTTTAATTTTTATGTCAGGTACTCCAGGACATAGAGTGCTTACACCCAATACTTCTATACTATCTCACCAATGGTCGTGGGGTGCTTGGGGAAAAGAGCATGAATTGTTTGCTCAAATGAAAGAGTATCAATTAACAACCGATAGAATGATTAATCATTATAATAAATGTACTGGATTAGATGAAGAAAAGATTAGAAAATTTCTTTTACCCCCCGAAGATGTGTGGTTAGGTGCTAAAGAAGCTAAAAAGTTGGGCATATGTGATTCCGTCAAAACTATCTATTAGTATAAATAGAAGTACGGAGGATAGTCCTAATGATTAGAAACACCAAACTTATGTCTGCTTCTATGAGAGAAGTTAGAATTAGAGAGTCGCATGATTGTGATAAAATTCATCCTCAGATGAATCATTTAGAATGGGTAGCACAAAATAAAGATGCGGCGAATCAAGATAAAGATCCTGTTGGTGCACAGCATGAAGAAGTATTGGTGGAAGATATGTCATTAGCTCCTAAAGGTAAAGGACGTAAGGCAGCAAAGGCTTTATATAAAGAAGATGAGAAAGAAGAAACAGAGTGGGCAAAGTCCAAGAAACAAGATAGAGAAGCCCAGAAACGTAGTGAGAAACAACACGACGAAAGAGAGGCACGATATCAACGTCAAAAAGCATCTGCTAAGAAAGAAGAAGTAGAAGAAGGTAATCTTCCACCACATCTGGCTAAGTTTTTTGATAAGAAAGGAAATTTAAACCCAGATGCGGCGAAACGTATGGCTGCAGGTAAAGTTAAGCGAAAAAGTAAAGATGTAACCCCTAAAGGTTATGGTCCTAATGAAGAAGTAGAAGTTGATATCGTTGAAGTGCTTCGTGGAACAACCGGTTACCTTAAAAAGAAAGGTAACCCTAATTACAATAAACATAAGGCACAAAAGAAAGCTGCAAAGGCTGATGCTACTGGTAAGTATAGACCCAACTCCAAAGATGCCCCCCTAAATCAACATGCCAAAGGAACTGGTTGGAATCGTTTTGGAGAAGTAGGAGAGACATTAGGTCTTGGTGGTTGGAAAGGTTCTGGTATGGAGAAGATGCCTCCAGTTGATAAGAAGACAGGCAAGTATGTAACAGGCAAGACTAAAATCATCCGACTTCCTAAGAAAGAAGAAGTAGAAGTTGATGAACAAGAAATGATGCAGTTGAAGCATAAGAAGTCTGGTCAAGTAATGCGAATGGCTAATAAGGTTTATCAAAAACAAGCACACACACAACGCAAGAGAGGTTGGGTGCCAGATACTAAACAACCACACATGAGAGGTGGCAGTGCTCTACAACATTCATATGAACCAGAAGGTGATACAGAGTTACAAGAGATGGATTTTAAAGTGAAGATAAAGGGTTTACCTATATTCTATGTACCAGGTAGAAGTGTTGGAGAAATCCGTGCTCATATGCGTAAGAATTTAAAGAGACCTCAAGATGTTGAGTGGGTAGAACGTACTACTGTTGCTCAAAAAAAGAAAGACTTCCGATTAAGAGCCCAAGATAAAGATTCTGGTTGACATTAATTGTAACATGTGATAGGATGGTGTAATAAGGAGATATATTATGGCAGTGAAGAAGAAATATAAAACGGAGTCTTTTGAATCTATGATGAAAAGATTTAAAAAGAATGTTGAAAAACGTGATTTGATTAATGAAGTTAAAAGACGAGAACACTATATCAAATCCAGTACTAAAACCAAATTAGCTAAAGAAATTGCTAAGAAACGTGAGAAGAGAAGGCAGGAGGATCAAAACGTAAATCGCTCTGCCTAATGAGTTAATGGAAATTAAGGTCCACATATATAATGAATATGATGAATATGCTTTGAAAATACTTAAACTACTAACAGATAATAAGTTAGAGTTTACTTGTCAAACATATTCAATAGATGAAGTGGAAAAATTTAAAAAATTACCACAGGTTGTGATTGATGACGACCGAGTGGGTGGATATTATGATGTTGTTGAGTACCTTATAAATAAAAAAATTATAAATTATGAAGGTACCTCATGTCCGATTCCCAACAAGTAGATAAAATGGCTAAAGTCCGTGCGGCTAAGAAGCCTCCGGTCTATAAGAACATTCATTCCGATGTTAAAGATTTACCTGATGACCATAGTTTAAGTGTCAAAAATGTTAAAGATTGGGAAAAACATAATAAAGACATCGTTAAAGATTTGAAAAATAAATGGCGCAGAACAGACAAAGGTAAAGAGAAAGATACTTTGCAACGAGAGTATAGACAACGAGAAGATTATATTAATAGTATAAAAGTTTATTTAGAAAGTTCTGTTTGGCGTGACCTCTTTTGGGGTAAAGACCAAGAGAACACAGTTAGATATAGATGTACAACCCCCGCTTATGATGAAGAAGGTTTGAGAAAGATCACTCCGAATACTTCATACCATACTTACACAATTACAGATTAAATTTTCCACAAACATACACATGCGGGCACCTTAGAGGTAAGTTAGGCTCCAACCGAATGAGTAGGTGCGATTCCTACTGCCCGCTCCAATTTATAATGATATTACATAGGTGATATATGATACTTGTTGACCTCAATCAAGTGATGATAGGTAGTCTTATGGTACATCTCCATAGGGCTCAAGATGAAATAGATGAAAGGTTAGTACGACATATTGTACTGAATAATTTAAGATACTACCGTACAAAGTTTAAGGAAGAGTATGGTGAGTTGATATTATGTAATGATGACAAAGAATATTGGCGTCGTGAATACTTCCCTAATTATAAAGCAGGCCGAAAGAAAGACAGGGCATCATCACCGTATGATTGGGACAAGATATTTACTTGTCTCAATATGGTCCGTGATGAACTAAAGGACAACTTCCCCTATATTAGTATGAGAATACCACACGCAGAGGCAGATGATATTATTGCTGTGCTGTTGATGAATCGTGGTGAAGTTAAGAATATTATAGTGTCTTCAGATAAGGATTTTATACAGTTACACCACTTATCAGACCAATACAGTCCAGTAACAAAGGAGTTGGTTAATGGACATAATCCAAAAACATATTTAATAGAACATATACTCAAGGGTGACCGAAGTGATGGTGTACCTAATATACTATCATCTGATGATACCTTTGTAGAACATAAACGTCAGAAACCGATGAGAAGGACAATTATAGTGACTTTGATGGAAGCTATGAAAGAATATGAACCTGAGATACTTTATCAGATAGCACAGTGTAACAAAGACACTTGGATTCGTAACTGGCAAAGAAACTCAACACTGATAGACCTCACAAAAATCCCAGAAAATATTGTGATAAATATCCTTAAAGAGTATGATGAAAAGTTAGAGACTCCTAAGACGAGAGGTAATCTCTTGAACTATTTTATTGAAAATAAATTAACCAATTTGATTGATGACATACAGGAATTTTAATTATGGTATATGAAACTTACACCCCTATGTATTCTGAGATTTTTCAGAAGGTACATGGAGCAAAAAATAAAGAATCTAAAATAAAGGTGCTTCAAAAGTATCGCACCCAACAACTTGAGATGTTTTTGAACGCAGCTTTAAATCCTAATATAGAATGGTTGCTTCCGGCGGGTAAAGTTCCTTTTAAAGCTAATGATTCGCCTGATGGAGAAGGTGAGGGTATGAGATTAAGTGCTCAAGTTCGTACCTTGCATAATTATGTGAAAATGAATAGGGAACATGTTAATATGGAACCAATTATTGGTAATCCTGCTATTAATAGAACCCGAAGGGAAATGATGTTTATTCAGATGTTGGAAGGATTGCATGTGGAGGAAGCTAAAGTGGTTATGTTAGCTAAAGACAAAGAATTGAACCGAGAGTATAAAGGTTTGAATGCTTCTACCGTTACCGAAGCGTATGGTTGGGATGAGCATTTTCAACCCGGCTAGACTGGAGAAACCTCAAACAAAAAAAACGCCAAAATTAAGTCGGGAGGGTTTTCACTATCCAACTTTTTTATAATATGATGATATTCATCTATAAGTGTATAAGAAAATACTTATATAGTGGAGTATCGCTGGATAGGGTTGAAAACCCCCGTTTATAGGGGTATAGAAAATACTTGTGATAGGGGGGTTGACACAGACCCCCAAATGTGGGATAATGGATGGACTGAAAATAATATTCTAGGAGAATATACTTGCAACTAACCGATCCAACACCTACTTATAAAATGCCTAATATTGTTAAATACGTTATTCGTAATAAAGAGGGTGATATTTACCACGAAACGAAAGATGGTTCAAATACCTCTTATGAGGAGGCTCTGGAAGTTATGTCAAAAATTAATGAACAGACTCCTGTCATTAGTTGGAAAGATATGCCCCGACTCTCTAAAATTTACATCCACTACATTTTTGAGACTGAAGATGCAATTGTACATTGAGGGATATCGTAAACAGAACAAAGAATTGTTTTATGCGTTAGGTAATGCTGCAGAGTTTTATGGAGAGAAGTTGTTAGGCAAACGAATGTCTAAAAATATAACTCTAGAGATTAAATTAACAAGGGAGTTAAAGAAGAAAGAACAGGCTTATGGGTATTGTCATGTTATTGATGATAATCTTAATCGTCCACGTGAATTTGCTATTGAACTCGATTCCTCTATGAAGCATACTTTCGATCAGATTCTTATATGGTTGGCACATGAGATGGTACACCTCAAACAATTTGTGAGGGGTGAATTGTGTGATTATGCAACTGGGTCAGTTCAATGGAAATCTAAAAGATATTCTAGAAATATTAAGTATGCTGATATGCCATGGGAGAACGAAGCCTATCGTTTAGAAAGTAAACTATTTGAGGAACTTAGAAATGAATATTAATTTTACTAGTGCCCTGAGATTGAAGTTAGAGGGTGACATTGCTATGGCACGAGCCAATATCGATGTGTTCATGGCCAGTGCTGTTGGTGTTGGTGAACACGGGGATGTTATGTCGACCATAGAGGAACAGTTTGCTGTAATAGCAACTGCCCGTGACAAATTAGTTGAAGTCAGAAACTATATCGATGCCCATACTGATACAGATGAGATGTCTAAGGCACACGCAAAAGAATCAGTTTGAGTGAGTAAATGTCGGATTTCAAAATTGTATCTGTGGTCGAAAGAAAGGGCAAATTTCATGTTCTTTTAATCGTTGGTAAAGGACGACCAAAATTAGTCTTTACGGGTAATAAAGAACAAGCAACTAATATAGCCAAACAATTGGCAAAACAATATAAATGTCTTGTGCATTATACTACAGATACTAAAGTTTTTGATACGGTAAAACCAGAGGATGAACCACCTTTAGTGGAGGGGTGATATATAATGTTAAATATAGGGGAAAGGGTGGAAGATATAACGGCTAAGGCTTTAGATATCGACCGTAATTTAGTAAAACAATCATCAAATTTTAGTTTAGATTTGGGCGCAGATTCTTTAGATGTAATAGAATTGGTAATGTGTTTAGAAGAAACTTTTGACATTGATATACCAGATACAGATTCGGATACAATTTTTACAGTAGAAGAAGCTACAGCGTATATTGAACGACAGGTGACAGGCTATAATGAATAAAGATGAAAAGTTTTATAGTTATCTCTGTGAATACAGGAAAGAATTTCCTGTTGATGAATATGGAAGATTAGGAGGTTTGTATAGTCAAGTGGATCTTCCAATTTCTGGTGAAAAGGTATTGCAGCGACTAGGAGTTGTATTTGCGAAAAATGAAGGAGAACGAATGTATCATGTTCGGGATAAAGAACACCCTGCGTGGAGTTTTTGGGTTCCCTATGGCGATGTTGATATTAATTTAGTTATTAAACCGGAACTTCGATAATGACTGAAGGCATTTGGTCAAACTATAATGTAAAGAAGATTGCTGAAGGTTTTGAGAAGAAACGGCCTCGCTTAGAGTGGTTTGCTGACCTTCATCATTACCAAACAGCTCTTAAATCTTGGTCACATCTATGTGCTACCCACTTGGTCAATATGGAACTTGAAGAGCGCCAGATGATTATTTTTATGTATCATATGGCATATGAAAAATATGGCGATGTCCAGACTTTCGACCCTCACGACAAACTTGACCCGACTAGTGATTTTTTACCAGAAAATAGAAAGAATGTTTTTGATGACGGAAAGGACCCAAAATAATGGCTACAGATTTAGCGATGAGTATTGTTATAGCTACAATGACTGTTATGGGTTTGCCCACTGATGATAGGGATTATTTGGCAGAGATATATTGTGGTGCCGAGAATATCTATCACGAATCCCGTGGTCAACCGGACTTGGGTATGATTGCTGTGGCACAAGTGGTTCGTAATAGAGTAAAAGATCCACGATATCCGAATACAGTATGTGACGTAGTATATCAAGATAATCAGTTTAGTTGGGTTAATGATGGAATATCTAATTATCCCAAATTAAATAATACAATAGATAGAGAAAGTTTTATAAAATCTGCATGGGTACATATTATTGCTAGTGACCATGAAGATATAACAAATGGTGCTACACACTATCACAACACAAACATCACACCCTCTTGGTCTTGGGCGATGACTGTAACAGCAATTATTAAAGACCATATTTTTTATACAGATAAATAGGAAACGTAATGAAAAATAAAATTTTAAGTGCAGTAATCATGTTGACTTTGGCTACAAGTGTTAGTGCTTGTCAATCAACCGGAGTGACTCCGCAACAACAGGCCCAAGTCGGTGGTGCTTTATTGGGTGGTCTTTTAGGTTATGGACTTGGTAAAGGTCATTCTAATAAGGGTGCCTCCATTCTTGGCGGACTTGCCTTAGGCGCTATTGCAGGAGATTTTATTGGACAAAAATTGAGTGCGACTTCACAACAGGCACACACCAAAACAGTTGCCCATACTTTAGAGTATAGTCCAACCGGTACAGCAAATAGTTGGAATAATCCTGATGCTTACCAATCGGAACAGGGACGAGTACAGGTGACTAAATCTTACCAACAGCCTCGCCAAATGGGTCAATATGAAGGACGATATTGTCGTGAGTTTATCCAAGAAATTCGTGTGGGCAATCAAGTACAACAGGGTTATGGGACCGCATGTCGGCAACCAGATGGCTCATGGGAGATGTTAAAATAAAATGCCAATATATAGAATGATTAATCCCGACACCTCAGAGGTAGAGTCGCATATGGTTACTATCGCCGATATGCAGGCTCTGAAAACACAAGGTTTTATACCTGTGTTTGAGTCGGGAGTTGGTGGTATTATTTCAGGTAGAGACCATGCCGGCATGGGCGGCGGACATGGTACATCTGAAGGTTGGAAAGATGTGTTAAGAAATATTAAACATAATGTTGCTGGCTCAGATATTGATATTTAAGATATTATTAAAAATAAATACCTCCTATACACTATAGGAGGATTATTTTGTCAAGTAAAAAGAAAATGTATATTACCGCTCAAAATTTAGTACCTATTTCACCAATAGGTCCTGCACAAGAAAAGGCTTTTAAATCATTAGAAGCAAATAAAAATCTGTTTTTAACAGGTTCAGCAGGCACTGGTAAAACTTTTATTTTATTATATTGGGCACTAAAAGAAGTATTGGATAAGGCGTCTCCTTATGAAAAAGTTATTATAGTAAGGTCCCTTTTACCGTCTAGAGATATTGGTTTTCTGCCAGGTACTTTAGAAGAAAAATCCAATCTATATCAAGATCCTTATAGGATTCTTGTAAGGTATCTTTTTGAGATGCCATCCGAACAAGCATTCACCGACCTTTATGATAAACTACACGCCCAAGGGTCTTTAGAATTTTATTCAACATCTTTTCTACGAGGTCAGACATTTGACCGCAGTATCATTGTTGTAGATGAATCAGAAAATTTATTATTCCAAGAATTAGACACTATTATGACCCGTGTAGGTCAAGATAGTAAAATACATTTTTCAGGAGATCCCACACAAACGGATTTAAGAAAACATAATGGTGACCGAGATGGTTATCATAATTTCCAAGTTATTCTAGATACAATGAATGAGTTTGAAGTAGTAGAGTTTGATATCGGTGATATCATACGAAGTGGTTTAGTTAGATCCTATTTGATCGCTAAACATAATGTTGGTTTACAAGACCAAAGTTGAAAAGGAGTAGTATATAATGAGTAGTGTTGAATTCCCTGAGCTTGTTGTCCATAATATTCGTGGTATGCGTTTTTATGAAGCACCAGATGGCAATAAATATCCATCAATTACCACTGTTTTAAGTAAACAACCTGGCAAACAGAAAGGTTTGCAAGCATGGCGTGAGCGTATTGGTGAAGAACAGGCTCGTCTTGTGTCTGGTAAGGCTGCTCGTCGTGGCACTGCTTTTCATAACATATGTGAAGATTATTTGAATGGGGTAGAAGATATAACACACCATAAAGATAAGAATTTTCTTGCATATTGTATGTTTGGTGAAATGAAATCACACCTTGATGAGAAAATAGATAAGGTAGTACTTCAGGAACAGACTATGTACTCACCAAAATACCAAGTTGCAGGCCGTTGTGACTTTATAGGTGTATACAATAATACTCTGGCAGTGGTAGATTTTAAAACTACTACAACACCAAAGAAGGAAGAATGGATAGAGGATCACTTTATACAGTGTACGGCTTATGCATCAATGTTTGAAGAGCATACTGGTGAAGCGATTGAAAATATTGTTATTATGATGGTTGCTGAAGATGGTCAAGTGCAAATATTTGAAAAGAAAACTTCTGATTATTTTAGCAAATTAGCAATGACAATGGATAATTTTTATAACAATTTAGATGTAGATGCTTTAGTAGCATAAAAGATTGACTTGCTGTAATTTTTATGATATACTTAAACTAGTAAAGGAGATAAAGTAATATGAAAAAGTTAGTACCACTAGCTGCCTTATTGGTAGCAACCTCGGTAAGTGCCGGGGATTTTGACACAGTTGATGTTAAGCTGTCTGCAACTTCTAACGATTGGACCATTGAACATGTTGTTGATGGAACCGACGTTAAAGTTAAGAGAGCTTTCTCACTGTTGGGAAGTGAAACTTCATCTGGTATTCCTATGTCAGTAGCTTGGGCTGCTACAGATGGAACCAGTACCGTTTCAGCATCTGCGGGTATCGAAGTGTTGGGCCTTGGACTCACCGAGACTGTTAGTTGGTCGGAAGGCGGAGTTTGGTCTACTGATGTTGAAGCTGCATATTCTATGTTTGGTGTTGATATGACTGTTACACCGTCATTCGACCTAGGCGAAATGGAGTACGCTGGTACGTCGATTGGTGCCAGTTATGACGTTGCTATTGGCGACCGATTAACCATTACACCATCAGTTACCGCACCGTGGGACGAAGATGGCAACCGTTCTGACATCAGCACGATGTTGAAAGTTAACGTCACGTTCTAAGATAAATATGAATGTGGAATCTGATGACACTGAACCAGTATCCGGACAAGACGGGGGTGCGAATCCCCCCACCTCCACCATTAACTGGTCTGAGCGTAGAGTTAGATGGGGCCTGGGCGGATATTCCGTCCATGGCGTATCCACTTACTCAAACTCTGTACAGATTTTTAAACCCAATCCCGAATACGGGGGTGACTAGGTATCGATTGACGATGAGAAGATTCAGCCGAGGAAAACCACAACCACAGAAGCCAATGATGACTTCTATTATGAGGACTTTGCGCTAGCAGCGTAACACCTCACGGGGTTTTGGGACCTGTACCTTGTTATTAAAACAGGTCCCACTTAATTTTTATGAAAGCAAGAATAGTGGTCCCTGCTTTGACCACCACACCCCCATATCACCGAAACAGGGATAGGTGATATACCTCTTATTTGAGTTTGTAGTATGACGAAAATTAAAATTGATTCTTTTTATTTGAGAGAACCTTTTATCGAACTTCATCAGCAGAAGGAACATTTATTAGATTTGATAAATCAAGCTGAGTGTGAAAGTGATGAACCTCTAGAAGAGATGTTTGAAACATTGGTATTGAAACATTTGACATACCTTGATGATAGAATGCCACACACAGCAAAGATTTCACCTATCAATAGATTGGATTGGTCTAATTCAACAGATTATAAAAATAGACCTTGGGTAGATTTTGTTTTTAAATTAATGACTCATAAACTTAATAGTATGATGCATGAGCAGTTAGGTTTAAGTGATGTTAAATTTAAAAGTCTATGGTTTCAACAATATATAGAAAATGATTTTCACCAATGGCATATACATGATTGTAATTTTACTGGTGTTTATTATGTTGAATTAGCTGATGGAGAAAACAATGTAACAGAATTGTTGACCGGCGATGGAAAAATTGCACCAGAAGTAGATGAAGGAGATATTTGTATATTTCCTGCTCATATTATACATAGATGTCCACCTATTCAATCAACTAATCGAAAGACTATTATATCTTATAATTTTGATATACAACAAATAACAGAACCAAAATTTCAATATGCAGAAAGCCTATGACTAAAAAAATAACACCCAAGAAATTTTCTCTATTAATCGAACAGTTAGTTTTAACTAAACGATTAACACATTTTGAAGCTGTGATGCATTATTGTGAAGAAAATAATCTTGAAGCCTATACTATCATAAAATGGATAGATAAAGGAATGAGAGAGAAAATCCAATCAAATGCGGAAGACCTTAACTATTTACCTAAGTCGAGTTCGTTGTTTTGAGTTTAATGAATGCTTACGAAACGTATCAACAGTACCTTGGATTAAAATTATATTTTGAGGGTAATTTTGATTACTTTAAATATAATGGTAAGACAAGTGCTTCTGTAAAATCATTTGATAAACGAAAAGATAAATTTAAATTTATCAAATTATCTACCAAACTTAGTGATGACCAAATTATAGAATATTTTGTTTCCAATCTCATCAGCGGTAAGAAATATATTGGTGATTTTGATATCAAAACTTGGCAGGCACATAAGAAAATAGTACAAAGTGTTGAATATAATTTTTCAAACGATATCGAAAAACTCTTGACAAATGTAGAAAGTTTTGATATACTATTCCTATGTGATAAAGGAAATCATCCAAAATTAATAAAGGCTTACTTGGGTAAAAAGATAAGATTAGAAACTTTAGTAATTTTAGAAAAGTTATTACACTACAAAAAGACATTTGATAAAAAAATTACTGAACCTTTTATCTGGCCAGAAGTTGGTCAATTAATAACTAGATACGAACCGTTTTTAAAAGTAGATTTACATAAATGCCAACAAATGGCAATAACTAAAGTGAAGGAGTTGTTATGAGCGATACTGATAACGTACAAAAAGAGTCGTATATTGATGAAGCAAAAAGACGAATTGCTCATCTATCATATAAGTTAGAACAAGCAGAGGATAAAATCCGTAAGCTTGAGTATGATAATGCTGAACTTCAGCAGTGGACTAATGAGGTTTGTTTACCTAAACTTCAAGAGTTATCAAATGAGTTGTCTATGAGGTATAACCAAAAGAAGTATCGAAGTCGTAATTGGAAGGGTGAACTTGAACGTACAAGAGAAGAAGGATCGGAAATACATTGACCTATTGTTTAAGGTTGCTCAAGATGTGTTGCCAGTAGGCAATGCTCGAATGGCTTCTGCATTAGTTATAAACAATAGTGTGGTGGGATTAGGAAAGAATTCTTACAAGACACATCCTTTACAAGCCAAGTATGGTAAAACAGAACACAGTATTCATATACATGCTGAAATAGATGCTATTAAGAATAGTCTAAAACGTGTTGGTGTTGATGACTTGTCTAAAGCTACTTTATATATTAGTAGAGTTAAAAAAAGAAATAATAATGGAAACTGGATATTTGGACTTTCTGCTCCATGTTCTGGATGTATGGGCGCTATTTACGACTTTGGGATTAGCAGGATTGTTTATTCATTGGATGTGGATGGATTTGAGGAAGTAAGTCTTGTATAAATCAGGTCAACAAATTATTCTGTTTAATGGTAAAGAACATAGAGCGGTAAAGGTAATACAATATGATAGTAAGCAAGGTTGGCTTGCTGAAAACGCAGATGGTGAATGGCATTGGTATCATATGGATAATACTTTTTGGCCCGACCATGAACATTGGAAATTTGTTAAGAAGGCAGGTGATTAAATGAAAGCTGGAAAAGTGTGGGGTAGTACTGAATTGTTATTAAAAACTCCTTTTGTAGAATTACATAGAATTTTTGTAAAGGCGTATGGATTTTGTTCTACTCACAGTCATAAACATAAATGGAATTTGTTTTATGTTATTTCTGGAGAGTTGGATATTCATGTTTATAAGAATGATTATAATTTAGTAGATACTACCCATTTGATTGAGGGAGAATGGACTACAGTTAAACCTAATGAATTCCATTCTTTTAAAGCGCTTACTGATGTGGAGGGATTGGAGTTATATTATCCAGAACCATTGTCAGAAGATATTATCAGAAAAAGTGTTGGGGGATTGGAAAATTTTGTAGAGAAGAAGCTCATCACAGAGTTAGACAATTGATAAAGAGGGATTTGAATAATGGAAATTGAGTTGATAGATTTTATGGGCAGTGATTTATCGGTAGTCAATGCCGCAAGAGTATCCTTTGGTAAGAAACACGATGAGCTCACGGAAGGTGATAAGAAACTTATCAAGTATCTTGCGAAACATGGTCATTGGA
>Ga0209501_10004255_pt1 | contig 13835 bp, 14 predicted proteins | sample ArcticOcean_MG_C_4_FD_187434 | JGI IMG/M metagenome (GOLD analysis project Ga0209501, IMG submission 187434) | Marine microbial communities from western Arctic Ocean - ArcticOcean_MG_CB4_134 (SPAdes) (version 2) | ecosystem: Environmental > Aquatic > Marine > Oceanic | place: Arctic Ocean...
CGCCGGGTTTTTCTGGCGCGGATCTTGCAAATTTGATTAACGAGGCGGCGCTTTTTGCTGCCCGAGGGAACGGCAAGTTGGTGACGATGGAGGAGTTTGAGCTCGCTAAGGATAAAGTGATCATGGGTGTTGAGCGCCGTTCGATCGTGATGCCTGAAAATGAAAGACTGAATACGGCTTACCATGAATCAGGACATACAGTGGTAGCCAAACTGTTGTCGGAGTCGACCGATCCTGTACATAAAGTCACTATTATTCCTCGGGGGCGAGCGCTTGGGGTAACCATGCAGTTGCCGGAGGAAGATCGTTACAGTCATAACCGGGAATATTTGCTGGCCAGAATTGCTGTGCTGATGGGGGGGCGAATTGCAGAAGAAATCTTCATGGATCAGATGACGACGGGTGCTGCTAATGATTTCGAGCACGCAACGGATCTTGCACAGAAGATGGTTCAGCGCTGGGGTATGAGTGATCGGCTTGGGCCCCGAGTATATGGCGATAACGATTCTGAGGTATTTTTGGGCCGCGATATGGTGACGCATCGTAATCTCAGTAATGCGACTGCTGAGGAGGTTGATAAGGAAGTCAGTCGTATTATTCAAGAACAGTACGATCGGGCCCACAGCCTCATTGAGGAGAATCGCGAAATCATTGAGCGGATGACCAAGAATCTGCTTGAATGGGAAACATTGGAATCTGATCAGATTGATCAGATCATGGCCGGAGATGAGCCTCGGCCACCGGCGCCTTCGAGTGATGGTGACCCGCCCATCACAGGCAGTGATGCGGAGTCAGGTGGTGCGGCTTCCGAAAAACCTGGAATCAATCCGAACATTGATCTTCCAGCCGGTCATTCGGCGTGATTCGGACAACGTTGCTCGCGTGACTGACTGGCGACGAATGTTGCCACTAAGAGGTTCAGGTGTTTCCATCATGGGAATTCTGAATGTAACGCCTGATTCGTTTTCGGGGGATGGCGCGTACCATGATGTAGCGTGTGCTGTCGAGCGGGCTGCTGCTTTGTTAAGGGAGGGTGCCGACATCATTGACATCGGCGGCGAGTCGACTCGCCCTGGCGCAAACCCTGTCCCTGTGGAAGAAGAACTCCAGCGAGTATTGCCGGTGATTCGTGCCGTGAAAGAGCAATTATCTGTCCAGGTTTCAATCGATACCAGCAAACCCGAGGTAATGGAGGCGGCTGTATCGGCCGGCGCGAGCATGGTTAACGATGTCTACGCGCTTCGTCGACCGGGCGCCTTGGAGATGGCGGCGCGCTTGAATGTGCCTGTATGTTTGACGCACATGCAGGGTACACCACCCAACATGCAGAAGGCTCCAACCTATACTGATGTCGTGCGAGAGGTCAGTCATTTTCTCTCCAACCGCGTTCGTGCCAGTGAGGCAGCCGGCATCGCGCGGCATCATTTGTTGGTCGATCCTGGGTTTGGGTTTGGAAAGACGTTTCAGCATAACGTCCAGCTTCTCCGGGGGTTGAGTGGCCTGGCTGACGTTGGAAGGCCGATCGTCGTTGGCGTGTCACGTAAGGCTTTTGTTCGACGGCTCGCGAGTGTCGATCAGGAGGACGATGACGAAACGGCACAGGTCAGCGCAGGACTTGCTCTATATGCGGCATCTCAGGGGGCCGCGGTTTTACGAGTACATGATGTGGCGTTGACACGCAATTTGGTGCGGACCTGGGAAGCAATGGCATCGCATCCTTTGGATGACGGTAATACCCAGTTGTCCGGAAGTTTGTGTTGACCACGCTGTTCGGTACGGATGGTATACGAGGTCGGGTTGGCCAGAGCCCTGTCAGTCCCGAGGATGTTCTCAAGATAGGTTGGGCGGCCGGCACTGCTCTGAAAGTATTGGGAAAGGGCAGGCAGGTGGTTTTGGGGAAAGATACTCGTGTTTCGGGGTACCTCTTCGAGTCCTTGCTTCAGGCAGGGTTTATTGCGGCGGGCGTGGATACGGCCTTGACGGGGCCACTGCCAACACCTGCGATTGCCCATTTGACCAAGACGATTCGAGCGAGTGCCGGGGTCGTTATCAGCGCTTCTCATAATCCGTACTATGACAATGGGATTAAATTCTTCCAGGGCGACGGACATAAGTTCGATGATGCGCTTGAACAGGAGATAGAAAAACAATTTCATCAGCCGATGCGCACAGCGTCAGAGCTGGGCAAGGCAACGCGCATACCTGATGCCGCCGGTCGCTACATTGAGTTTTGTAAGAGTACATTTCCCCAGACGCAATCGCTGTCGGGGTGCAGGCTGGTTGTGGATTGTGCTAACGGTGCGTGCTATGACCTGGCGCCGCGTGTCTTTCGCGAACTGGGGGCAAACGTTCGCGTGATTGCAAACGAACCAGATGGGTACAACATCAATCAAGACTGTGGAACGGAGTCCACTGCGGCACTAGTCGAGGCAGTGATCAAACACAAGGCCAATGCGGGCATTGCATTTGATGGTGACGGAGACCGTTTGGTGATGGTCGATGAAGCTGGAAATATACTTGATGGCGATAAGATTTTGTTCCTGTTAGCGCGCCATCGCCAACAAACCGGTGTCTTGGTTGGCGGTGTGGTGGGGACGATCATGTCGAATTATGGTTTTGAAAAGTCGCTGGGTCGTTATGGCATTGATTTGTGCAGAACACGGGTAGGTGATCGACATGTGTTGGAGGAGTTACGCTCACGAGGTTGGTGTCTGGGCGGGGAACCCTCAGGGCACATTGTTTGTTTTGATAAGACGACAACAGGCGATGGTGTCGTGGCCGCGCTGCAAGTCCTTAATGCCATGGTATCGACTGACAAAGCCCTCTCGCTGCTCACGGGAGATCTGGATGACTATCCGCAAGCCAGGGTCAACGTGACCCTTTCTCTTGATAGAGCCGGCCTTTCATCTGTTGTCAGTGGGGTCAGGGTGCAACAAATGGTCAGCGAGGTGGAGTCCTTGCTCGGTGCTGATGGCCGGGTTGTAGTGAGGTGTTCGGGAACTGAGCCGGTTGTTCGGGTCATGGTCGAGGGCAGTGATGCGGAGTTAGTCACCGGGTATTGCCGACAAATTGCCGCGGCAGTTGCAGATGAGTGATTGGATTAGTCATCCTCAACTTTCTCGTCCTGTGTAGAATACGCCGTTTCACCGGATTATTTCCGGCATAGTACTGCTGCTGTATAGGGGTAGTTCGTTTACTTTAATGGCAATGAACCCACTTAGCGTTGCCACAACAATACTCTAGAGACATGCGCTCACGGCTCGTTGCAGGCAACTGGAAAATGAACGGCAGTCGCGACACGGCGACTGATCTACTATCCGCTATAGCGAGTGGGGTATCCCAGCTCACTGATGTGGAGGTCGTGGTTTGTCCCCCATTCGTGTTAATTAGCCAAGCCATTGCGGTGTTAGCCGACAGTGGTGTCGCTGTCGGAGGGCAAGATCTTGACCCCAACATGGCCGGTGCGTTTACAGGTCAGATCAATGCCGCGTTATTGCTAGATCAGGGTTGTCGATACGCGATTGTTGGCCACTCGGAGCGCCGTACGCTTTACGGAGAGGGCGATGAGTGGGTGGCTCAAAAAGCGCTGGCAGCTCAGTCAGCGGGTTTGTCGCCGATCGTGTGTGTTGGAGAAACGCTTGAAGAGCGAGAGGCGGGTCGCACTGAGACCGTGATTCAGCGGCAACTTGAAGCGGTCATCCATCACGGTGGTGTTGCCTTGCTCGCCGAAGCGGTCGTCGCCTATGAGCCGGTATGGGCGATTGGTACAGGGAAAACAGCAACACCCGAGCAAGCCGATGCGGTGCACGAATTTATTCGCCGTTGCGTGGCGGGCCGATCGGGCACCATTGCTGATCAGTTGCTGATACTGTACGGGGGCAGTGTAAAGGCTGACAATGCGTCAGCATTGTTTGAAAAAGAGCATATTGATGGTGGACTGATTGGGGGAGCAGCTTTGAGTGCAAAGGATTTCCTTGAGATTTGCTCCGCCGCGGCGAGGCAATCATGTTAACCAGTGTTTTGACAGTTATTCACCTTGTGGCGGCAATTTCTATTGTTGTCCTGATCCTATTGCAGCAAGGCCGGGGAGCGGATATGGGGGCTGCCTTTGGTGGCGGCGGTTCGTCCCAATCTCTTTTCGGTAGTCGTGGGTCAGCGACGTTTCTGAGTCGAGTGACCGGCGGTCTTGCATTGCTGTTCTTTATCACCGCACTGAGTCTCGCCTATATCTACACACGGGAAAGTGCGACCATGATCAGTGTGGTTAAAGAAACGACATCGACCCAGACAACGGACAGCAGCGTGCCGGATGGGTCACGATCGGACTCAGATATGCCTGCGGTGCCGAAGGGTCAGTGATCATGGTCGTGTTTTACGCCATGATCGGCAGTCAAATCGAAGAGCCTATTGCCGAAGTGGTGGAACTGGTAGACACGCCGTCTTGAGGGGGCGGTGGCGCGAGCCGTGCCGGTTCGAGTCCGGCCTTCGGCACCATACATTGTTTTATGAATTGCCTTTAGCGGGTGGGGTTGAGTTTGATCATGGATGCGGTAATCCGATTGACCCGATCGAAGACCAAACCTAGAATCAAAGACTGCGGAAAACCTACTCATTCTCTATGCTTGATCAGTATTTTCCTATTCTGATGTTTTTAGTGACTGGCTTGGTGGTCGGCGGGGCTGCGCTGACCGCCGGCAGTCTATTGGCGCCCAATAAGCCAGATGACAAGAAGTTGTCTCCCTATGAGTGTGGATTTGAGGCCTTTGAGAATGCGCGGATGAAGTTTGATGTCCGCTATTATCTCGTGGCAATTCTCTTTATTATTTTTGATCTGGAAATAGCATTTCTATTTCCATGGGCTGTGGTGCTCGAGGACATCGGTGTCTTTGGGTTTCTTTCCATGGTTTTGTTTCTATTGGTGCTTGTGGTTGGATTTATCTATGAGTGGATGAAAGGAGCGCTTGAGTGGGAGTAATGTTCTAAATGGCGCTCGAAGGCGTCCTGCAGCAGGGTTGGGCAACAGCGAGGCTGGATGACCTGATCAATTGGGCCAGGACCGGCTCCATGTGGCCGATGACGTTTGGTCTTGCTTGCTGCGCCGTTGAGATGATGCATGCGGGTGCTTCACGATACGATCTTGACCGGTTCGGTATGGTCTTTCGTCCCAGCCCGCGACAGTCAGACGTAATGATCGTAGCCGGCACACTGACCAACAAGATGGCTCCGGCTTTGCGTAAGGTATACGAGCAAATGCCTGAGCCGCGTTGGGTCATCTCGATGGGATCGTGTGCCAACGGCGGGGGTTATTACCATTACTCCTATTCGGTGGTGCGTGGCTGCGATCGGATTATTCCGGTTGATGTTTATGTGCCAGGTTGTCCACCCACAGCCGAGGCCCTGCTTTACGGGATTATCCAGTTGCAGAAAAAGATCAAAAGAACCGAGACGATTGCACGTTCCTGACCAACCAAGTAGACATTTATAAGATCATGGGTTCTACGCAGCACCTGATCAGTCGTTTGTCGACGGTCGGATCGGGGATAAATTTTTCAGTAACCGAAGCGCACGGAGAGGTGTCGATCGAGGTTGAGTGTTTACAAGTGCATCAGTGTCTTCAGCTTCTGCACGATCAGCCGGACCTTTGTTTTGAACAGCTGATCGATCTTTGTGGAGTGGACTATTTGGACTACGGGAAAGATGACGCTCGGGCTAATGCTGGTGGCACGGGCCCCCGATTTGCAGTGGTCTATCATCTTTTGTCTGTCTCGCATAACCACCGATTGCGTGTCGTGGTGCGTCTTGAGGAGGAGTCACTGACGGTGGACTCCGTGATCGATATCTGGCCGGTCGCAGATTGGTTTGAACGCGAGGCCTTCGATCTTTTTGGCATCATATTTATCGGTCACCCAGACCTGCGCCGATTGTTAACGGATTACGGTTTTGTCGGGCACCCGTTTCGTAAAGATTTTCCGTTGTCAGGTCATGTGGAGATGCGATACGACAAGGAAAAAGGTCGAGTTGTTTATGAGCCTGTCTCTATAGAGCCACGTGTGACAGTGCCGCGGGTCATTCGGGAAGGAGGGAGCGGTGAGCGAAATTCGTAATTACACGATGAACTTTGGGCCACAACACCCGGCAGCCCATGGTGTGCTCCGTTTAGTGATGGAAATGGACGGCGAAGTGGTAGAGCGTATTGATCCGCATATTGGGTTGTTGCACCGGGCGACCGAGAAACTGGCCGAGAGCAAGCCCTACAATCACAATATCGGTTACATGGATCGACTCGATTATGTGTCGATGATGTGTAATGAACATGCTTACGTCATGGCAATAGAAAAATTGCTTGGTGTGACTGTGCCGATACGAGCCCGCTACATTCGCGTTTTGTTCGATGAGATTACACGAATACTCAATCATCTGATGTGGATCGGTGCGCACGCGCTGGATATCGGTGCGATGAGTGTATTTCTTTATGCGTTCCGGGAGCGGGAAGATTTAATGGATTGCTACGAGGCTGCATCTGGCGCTCGACTGCATGCGACCTACTACCGTCCCGGCGGCGTCTACCGTGATCTTCCCGACAGCATGCCGCAATATGAGTCATCTCGTTGGCATGGAGAAGGGGCTACCCGTGAACGAAACCAAGATCGTTCCGGATCATTGCTTGATTTCATCTGGGCATTCTCCGAACGCTTTCCAGGCTGCGTAGATGATTACGAGACTTTGCTGACCGACAACCGTATCTGGAAACAACGTACCGTCGGCATCGGGGTCGTAGAACCATCGCGTGCGCTGAAGTTGGGTTTCACCGGCCCGATGTTGCGGGGATCTGGCGTTGAATGGGATCTAAGAAAGAAACAGCCCTACGAAGTTTACGATCAGATGGATTTCGACATTCCGGTGGGGACAGAGGGTGATTGTTATGACCGTTACCTAGTTCGAGTAGAGGAAATGCGTCAGTCGAATCGAATTGTCCGCCAATGCGTTAAATGGTTGCAGGCCAACGCCGGTCCAGTAATCGTTGAGAACTACAAGGTGGTTCCACCGCGGCGTGAAGAGATGAAACAGGACATGGAATCTCTGATTCACCATTTCAAATTGTTTACTGAGGGATATACGGTGCCCGCAGGTGAGGTCTATGCTGCGGTTGAGGCGCCCAAAGGCGAATTTGGTGTGTATCTCGTTTCCGATAATGCGAACAAGCCTTATCGATTAAAGATTAGGGCCCCCGGATTCGCCCACCTGGCGGCATTGAATGAGATGGCACGCGGCCACATGTTGGCTGACGTGGTGGCCATCATCGGTAGTCAGGATATCGTGTTTGGAGAGGTGGATCGCTAATGGGTGAAGTGGAGGTCGTAGCGGAACTGTCGCCCGAGGTCGTTGCCAAGGTGGCAACGGAAGTCGCTAAATATCCTGAGCGTAGAGCCGCGGTCAAGTCGGCCTTGCGTTATGCCCAAGCGGAACATGGTTGGGTGTCGGCAGGTGTCGTTCAGGCTGTCGCGCAATTGCTCGAACTTGAGCCCATCGAAGTCTATGAGGTGGCGACGTTTTACGACATGTTCTATACCGAGCCGGTCGGTCGCCATCAGTTGCGTGTGTGTACCAATATTTCTTGTATGTTGCGGGGTGCGGGGAGCATCGTTGAACTGCTTGAACATAAGCTTGGTGTGAAGGTGGGGGGCACCTCTGAAGATGGTCGAGTGACGCTGTTGGCTGCCGAGTGTCTTGGGGCTTGCGGCGGTGCGCCGATGCTGGTGTGCGGGGATCGCTATTTCGAAGACCTGACGGAAGAAAAATTGGATCACCTGCTGGCGGAACTGGACTGACCATCATGGGTACTTGTCACGTTTGCTTGCCAGATCCCAGCATCGAAGCGCCATGGACCATGGCGTCTTATGTTCGTGGCGGAGGATACCAAGCATGGCGTCAGATCCTGACAGAAGGTGTGCCCGCCGAACAGATTATTGAAAACATTAAGGCATCGGGTTTGCGCGGTCGTGGGGGGGCTGGATTCCCATCGGGATTAAAACTTAGTTTCATGCCCCGGGATGCGCCAGGACAAAAGTATATTGTGTGTAACTCAGATGAGAGTGAGCCCGGGACCTTCAAGGACCGGGATATTCTTCGGTACAACCCACACCAATTGATTGAAGGCATGGCCATTGCTTGTTATGCCACGGGGGCCACTGTGGGCTATAACTATATTCGAGGCGAGTACTACGAACCATGGGCGCGATTCGAATCGGCTCTTGAGGAGGCACGCGCTTCGGGATTGATTGGTTCGAATCTTCTCGATAGTGGGACGGACTTTGAGCTATACAGTCAGCGGGGCGCTGGCGCCTATATATGCGGTGAGGAAACGGGACTGCTTGAGTCGTTAGAGGGCAAGAAGGGGATGCCGCGTTTTAAGCCGCCGTTTCCAGCGCAGGTGGGTGCTTTTGGGCGACCGACAACGGTCAGCAATACAGAGACATTGGCGTCGTTACCTCCTATCCTGCGGCATGGGGCGGAGTGGTTCTTGAATCTTGGCATCGAGGCGAGCGGGGGCAGCAAGATATTCTCTGTATCTGGTCATGTGCGACGTCCAGGCAATTACGAGGTAACTCTTGGAACGCCATTTCGTGAACTGCTGGAACTGGCTGGTGGACTTTTCCCAGATAGGGTCTTGAAAGCGGTGATTCCTGGTGGTTCCTCGATGCCGGTGATGCCGGCATCGGCCATTATGGATTGCAAGATGGATTACGACGCCTTAAAGCAGGCAGGCTCCATGATTGGTTCGGGTGGGGTGATTGTCATGGATGACACCACGTGTATGGTCGAAGTGCTTGAGCGCATTGCGCAGTTCTATTATGTAGAGTCGTGTGGTCAATGTACGCCCTGTCGGGAAGGGACGGGTTGGTTGTATCGTTGCTTGCGGCGGATTCGGACAGGCCAGGGGCGGGCGAAAGATTTGGAACTCCTGGAAAGCATTGCCGGTCGCATTGAGGGGCGAACGATTTGTGCGCTTGGTGATGCGGCAGCTTGGCCAGTGCAGAGTTTTCTGCGGCACTTTCGCGGTGAGTTTGAGGGCATGATCAAGGCGGGTGACGCCGCCTGAGCGTTCGGAGGGATTTACTATGGCCATGATAATCATCGACGGACAAGAGATCGAAGCCGAAGCGGGATCGATGATTATTCAAGCTGCTGATAAGGCTGACATCTATATCCCTCGATTCTGTTACCACGAGAAGCTCTCCATCGCCGCAAATTGTCGCATGTGTCTTGTGGAGGTCGAGAAGGCGCCAAAGCCGTTACCGGCCTGTGCCACCCCCATTACCGATGGCATGGTGATACACACGGCTTCAGAGCAGGCGGTGGAAGCGCAGCAAGGAACCATGGAATTTTTGTTGATTAATCATCCGTTGGATTGTCCGATTTGTGATCAAGGGGGTGAATGTCCGTTACAAGACCAGGCATTGGGATACGGTGGTGATGTGTCGCGTTTCAGCGAGGGTAAACGGGTGGTAGATGATCCCGATATTGGTCCGCTGATTGAAACCGAAATGACACGCTGTATCCATTGCACTCGCTGCGTTCGATTTGGTCAGGAAGTCGCTGGCATTATGGAATTAGGTGCCATCGGTCGAGGCGAAGACATGAAGATTGCGACCGTTATCGGGCGGACAGTCGACAGTGAGGTCTCTGGGAATGCCATCGATCTGTGCCCGGTTGGAGCACTGACCTCCAAACCCTACCGATTCACGGCCAGAGCGTGGGAGTTGGCCTCGCATGACGCAATTAGCCCCCACGATTGTTTGGGCTCGAATCTCAATATTCAAACAGCGCACGATACGGTTAAGCGGGTCCTGCCGAGAACAAACGAGCACGTCAATGAATGTTGGCTTTCGGATCGAGATCGCTTCAGTTACGAAGGTGTTAATTCATCGGATCGATTACTTCAGCCATTGGTCCGAGTAGGAGACCGATTCGAGGAGGTCGCCTGGGAGGTGGCGCTCCAACGGGCCGCTACGGCACTGTCTGATATCGGCAAGGCCCAGGGTCCGGGCGCGATTGGTGCCCTGGCATCGCCGACGGCAACATTGGAAGAGTTTTTCTTACTGCAGGAATTGATGCGTGGCCTTGGATCGGACAACGTTGATCACCGGTTGCGTCAGAGAGATTTTCGAGATGACTCTTTTACGGCTTTGTTTCCGGGCACTGAACTGCCAGTTGAGCAGATTCAAGACGCCGCCCGTGTGCTGTTGGTGGGGTGTCATCTAAGAAAAGAGCTCCCGCTGGTCGCACTTCGAGTGCGTGAATTGTGTCGCATGGGTGGGCAAGTTGCGGCATTGAACCCGATGGATTACGAGCAGAATTTTCCATTGACTGAGGCGTTGGTGGTTGCACCGAGTGCGTTGCCGGCAGCGCTAGCGCGGATTGCCATTGCGCGGGTCGGGCAGGTCGAGGTGCCGGAGGAGTTAAGGCAATGGGCTGAGTTGATTCCGGATGGCGAGGAGTTTGCACGGACAGCGAAGATGCTGAGCGATGTGGAAGGGGAAGTGGTGGTGGTTTTGGGCCAGATTGCAGCCCAGCATCGTGAAGCGTCGGCGCTCAGAGCAATAGCGAGTTGGCTCGCGCAGCATACTGGTATCAGACTGGCTTTCCTGCCTGAAGCAAACGGCGCGGCGGCCTGGATCGCAGGGTGCGTGCCCCATAGACAGGCGAACGGTGATGTCGTGCCAGAACCTGGCCTGAATGTCAGTCAGATGCTGTCGGCTCGGCTGAGTGCTTACCTGCTTTTCGGGCTCGAGCCAACGATGGATCTGGCCGCGACCGGGAATCTTGTTTCCGCGTTATCAGATGCATCGTTTGTGTTGAGTTTCTCGGCCTTTCGTTCAGCGGTACCAGCGCAGGCCGACGTGGTATTTCCATTAGCACTGTTTACCGAAAGTGCCGGTACTTATGTCAATTGCGATGGACGGGCACAGTCGGTCGAAGCGGCTATGGACCCACGAGGGATGGCGCGAGCGGGCTGGAAAATTCTTCGAGTACTGGGTAATTATCTTGCACTGCCCGGATTCGATTACATCACCGCTGACGATGTGAGGTCGCGGGTGAATCTGTCCCTGCCCGAGGTCGTTTGTCGCCTAGAAGAAGGGTACCCGTTGCCCGGAGCGGCGTCGAAGAGCGTCCCTTGCTCCGCTGAGGGTCAGCGGTTTGAGCGGGTAGTGGACGTGCCCATCTATGACGTAGATCCTATTGTTCGGCGTGCCTCATCGCTACAGCGAACGCGAGACCACTCACTGGCTGCGGTTCATATGAATAAAGAACAGTTGCGGACGCTTAACGTTAAGGCGGGTGATTCCGTTCGGGTGATCGCTGATACCGATGAAGTGAGACTCACGATTACGCCGGATGATCGAGTGCTCGATGGGTGCGTTTACATTCCCATGGGCAGTGCGGCCACAGCACCACTAGGCGGGGCTGATTACATCGAACTTAAGGTGGTCCGGTGATGTTGGAGGTCTTTGGCGAGATTTGGCATTCCCTACCGTTGGTATTACAGGTGGGGTTTAAGATTGCAGCCATTCTTTTTCCTCTGCTCGCCATGGTGGCGTATTACACGTTCGCGGAAAGAAAGGTCATCGGGTATATGCAGCTGCGGGTCGGGCCGAATCGGGTGGGTCCACGGGGTTGGTTGCAGCCCATTGCTGATGCGGTCAAATTGATGTTTAAGGAAATTATCATTCCGACCAATGCCGAACGGCAATTGTTCTTGATTGCCCCAGTGCTTGCTCTCGCGCCGGCGCTAGCAGCGTGGGCCGTGATTCCTTTCACAGATACGTTAGTACTCGCGGACATTGATGCCAGTCTATTGTTTGTGTTGGCGCTGACATCGCTGGGTGTTTATGGCGTAATCATCGCCGGTTGGGCGTCCAATTCGAAGTATGCGTTTCTTGGCGCTATGCGTTCGGCCGCCCAGATTGTCGCTTATGAAATCGCCATGGGTTTTGCACTGGTTGGTGTGTTGATGGCAGCCGGCAGCCTGAATTTGCGTGAGATTGTTTTGGCCCAGGCAGGTGGTTTTTTTCAATGGTATTTCATTCCCTTATTCCCGCTTTTCGTGGTGTATCTGGTGTCAGGTGTGGCCGAGACCAATCGCGCCCCGTTCGACGTCGCGGAAGGCGAATCTGAGATTGTTGCGGGATTTCACGTGGAATATTCGGGAATGGCGTTTGCCGTGTTTTTTCTTGCGGAATACGCCAACATGATTCTGATTTCAGCCCTAACGGTCATTATGTTTCTGGGCGGGTGGCAACCCCCCTTGGATATGGTGCCGTTTACGTGGGTGCCGGGAATTGTCTGGTTTTTTGGGAAACTGGCCCTAGTTGCCTTTCTGTTCCTTTGGTTTCGGGCGACATTTCCGCGCTATCGCTATGACCAGATCATGCGTCTGGGGTGGAAGGTATTTATACCGGTAACCCTCGTGTGGATCGGAGTAATCGGTGTGGCTAAATTCTTCACTCCGTTTGGGTTTCTGTTCAGCTAGGGCGATAGCGTGCTACGAATTTTTATACGGTTCATAAAGACGTACTTTCTCTGGGAGTTGTTGCGCGGTCTTGCGCTGACAGGGAGTCGATTGTTTCGGCGCAAGTTTACAGTCCAGTATCCAGATGAAAAAACGCCGAAATCACCTCGGTTTCGGGGACTGCATGCGCTTCGACGGTATCCTAACGGAGAGGAGCGCTGTATTGCTTGCAAACTTTGCGAAGCGGTTTGCCCGGCAGTCGCCATCACCATCGAGTCGGAAGAAAGAGAGGACGGTACTCGACGGACGACGCGATACGATGTTGATTTGTTTAAGTGTGTCTACTGTGGCTTCTGTGAAGAGGCGTGTCCGGTCGATTCGATCGTTCTGACCGATATACACGAGTTTCATTTTGAAGGACGCGAAGGAACGGTGATTGATAAGGCGGGCTTACTCGCGATTGGTGATCGATACGAGTCAAGCATTGCAACAGCGAGGGAGCAAGATGCGCCGTACCGATAGTCGTTCAGGGCGAGTCGACCCATGAATTTCTTACAGTTCAGTTTCTACCTTTTCTCTGTCATCCTGATTGTGGCCGCGTCCCTGGTCGTTACTGTACGAAACCCAGTGAAGGCGGTGTTGTATCTCGTGTTGGTATTTTTCAGCGCGGCGTGTATCTGGTTGACGCTAGAAGCTGAGTTTCTGGCTATTGTATTGGTTCTGGTTTATGTCGGAGCCGTGATGGTGTTGTTTCTGTTTGTGGTCATGATGTTGGATATTGATGTTGCGCGCTTGAGAGAAGGATTCACGCAATATCTGCCGGCTGGTTTGGTGATTGCGGGTGTGATGGTTGCTGAGCTTGCGGTGGTTATGTTGTCGGGGCGCTTTAGTCTTGATGCCATACCTCGACCCGTCGGGCGAGGGGTCGACTACAGCAATACACGAGAGTTGGGATTAGTTCTTTACACCGATTACGTTTACGCGTTTGAAATTGCTGCTTTGATACTCCTGGTTGCGATTATCGCTGCTATTTCACTCACTTTCAGGCGGCGTGGGGGCACCAAGGTGCAGGTCATTGCAGAGCAGCTGCGGGTGAGTAAGGCCGATCGACTGCGGATCGTAAAAATGAACAGCGAGATCACTGATGGAGAAAAGAGCCCGTGATTCCTTTATCCCATTACCTCGTGCTGAGCGCTATTTTGTTCGCGCTGAGCATGATTGGGATATTTCTCAATCGGAAAAATATCGTGATTCTGTTGATGGCGATTGAATTATTGTTGCTGTCAGCGAATATGAACTTTGTGGCGTTTTCTCATTACCTTGG
>Ga0209501_10004256_pt1 | contig 13833 bp, 15 predicted proteins | sample ArcticOcean_MG_C_4_FD_187434 | JGI IMG/M metagenome (GOLD analysis project Ga0209501, IMG submission 187434) | Marine microbial communities from western Arctic Ocean - ArcticOcean_MG_CB4_134 (SPAdes) (version 2) | ecosystem: Environmental > Aquatic > Marine > Oceanic | place: Arctic Ocean...
AGTACAACACGATCCGACCACACAGCTCACTCGGATACCGGCCGCCGACACCTGAGGCAATCATGCCCAGGCTTCAACTGGTCGTGAATCCGAGATAATAAGTGGTAACGCTATCGGGGGCAGGTCAGCGGTTCCATCAACGTGGGAAAGAACTCGGTGATGTACTCCGAAAAATCTTCCATCACACCCAACTTCACATCGGACCAACCGAGACTCTCAGGGGTCGGTAGACCGAACCGTTCTGCAGTCGATACATCTTCCTCAGTCACATCGTGCGAAGAACGCCATATTTCGATCGCCTGCTCTGAAAATGTACCCCCGAATCCGATTCCGTCCAACATCCAGCGGTTGCAAAGATCCATTGCGTCCCCCAGTCTCATCTGTTCTTTGTCGCGGTGTGCAGCGATCGCTACATCGTTGAAGTCGGCGCCATCGAGTGCCATTGATGACCACAGTCCGCTGAACGTTCCGCCATGAGCATGGATTTCGTCCAACATTGCTGCAGCGCGCGTCCGCAGATACTCGATGCTTTCTCGCTCGTTACCTGAGGTCGCAAAGCATTTAGCTAGTACTTCCAAATTATTTTGGTATTGCGCTCCAAGGACGACGCCTTTTTGGAACACCCACAGGCCAGCCTCCACCCTGAAACGGAGAGCGGGTACCCAGCGCCCTTTTTTAAATAAGCGGTTGTGCACGAGCGGCGCGAGAGCTTCTCGCGACATAAATTCGCCCAACATGAACTGCGGTAGATTCTGAGTCACTCAGAACCTCCAAATAACTAAATCCCCAACCTCGTTTCAACTGCGCCTAGGGCTTCGTCGATGATTTTGGTTAGGGTGTCGGTTTCGTCGGCTGTGATTGTTAGGGGTGGGGCTATTGGGACGATGTAGGCGGGGACTCGGATCCAGACGCCTCGCTTTCGGAGTTCCTCCGTTAGCATCGCGTTGACTCCGACTGACGAGTCGAAGTGTTCTTTGGTTTTGCGGTCTTTTACGAATTCGATGCCTTGGATTAGGCCCACTCCTCGTACGTCGCCGACTATAGCATGCTTATTCTTCATTTCAAGCAGCGACTCTGAGATTTGCTCGCCTCGGATGCGGGCGTTTTCTACTAGATTCTCTCGTTCGACGATTTCGAGGTTGGCGAATGCGGCTGCGGCACCGCCGGGGTGGGCTGAGTAGGTGTACATGTGGGACCAGACCTTATCGGGTCCTCCGGCAAAGGCGTCGGCGATTTTCTGAGTGGAGATCGAGCCGCCCACAGGGAAGTAGCCCGACGTGATGCCTTTTGCGAACGACATGATGTCGGGGACAACACCGACGAGGTCGGATCCGAACCAGGTGCCAAGTCGTCCGAATCCAGTAATAACTTCGTCAAAAATCAGCAGCACACCGTACTTGTCGCAGATTTCACGAACCATGGGCCAGTAGTTGGAAGGCGGCACGACGCCTCCGAGGGGTTGAGAGACCGGTTCGCCGATAACTGCGGACACGGATTCGGGTCCTTCGAACAGGATTGCCTTCTCTATCTCCAAAGCAGCCCGTTCGCCGTTTTCTTCAGCCGAAGTGGCGCCGTAAGAATCGCGGTAGTAGTGGGGCTGTCCGACGGTTACGACGTTGGCGGGCTTGGGCTGGTAGTCGGTGCGAGGGAAGCCGGGGTGACCTCCCAGCCACATCGTGCCGTAGGTAGACCCGTGGTAGGAGCCTTCTCGTGAGATGACCTTGTAGCGTCCTTTGTCGCCTCTGCGTACGTGGTATGCCTGGGCCATTTTGAGTGATGATTCGTTGGCTTCGGATCCGCCCTGGCAGAAGAAGGTGCGGGTGAGGTCGCCGGGGGCGATTTGGGCGAGTTTGGCGGCGAGGCGGATGGTTACGGGGGTGGCGCCTGAGTAGACGTTCATGCTGATGGTTTTGAGCTGTTCGTATACGGCTTTGGCGATTTCTTCTCTGCCGTGTCCGGCGTTGCGGAAGTACATGCCGGAGATGCCGTCGATGTAGGTGTTGCCTTCGACGTCGGTGATGTAGATGCCTTCTGCGGATTCCATTAGCAGCGGGCCGCCTTCTTCGGCGAGGAGGGTGTGGTTGGTCATGCCGACGTGCATGTGGTCGAGGACGGCTTGGCGGAGGGCTTTAGGATCGTCGGCTGCTGGCAACGAGGTTGCTTTTTCTGAGTTGGAGGGGGTGTTGGCTGTGTTGGTCATGGCGTGAGTTTGGTTCGTTTATCGCTGCTTAGGGGGAGAAAGATACTGAAACAAGTTCAGCATGACAATGATCGAAGTGTTCGCCTTCTTCAGCGAGGAGGGTGTGGTTGGTCTTTTCGTTAGGTGCCGGGCGTCGTCGGACGACTTGGTCACATTATGCAGCTGCGCGGGGCACGCCAGAGCGGGGCCGGGCGTCAGATGCTGACTTTGGGCCCATTTAGTCGCGATTACTCTTCGGAAGAGCGATGCGCTGGGCATGCATGTGGTCGAGGACGGCTTGGCGGAGGGCTTTAGGATCGTTTGCGTCGGGGAGTTTGTTGTTGGGGGTGTTAGCTGAGTTGGTCATGACGTGAGGTTGAGTTGTTTATCGCTGCTTAGGGAGAGAAAGATACTGAAACGAGTTCTGCATGACAATTTTGGCTGCGCTGTGAAGTTATTTCTGGTTGGGCGATAGATCCTGAAAATGAATTCAGGATGACAGTGGGGGGGTGCTTCACGATGATAGGTGTAGGTGAGCGTTGTTGGCCGCGTTGGTTGGATTTAGTTGCTTGATGGAACAAATTGGGGTTGTGGGGCGTTTTGTGGGTAGGCGGGAGTATTATTTTCTGCGAGTTGAGTTCAGGAAAAGGGTTGGCTATGTTTCGTTCAATTGGCTTGATGTTGTTTGTGGCGATTGCGGTTTCGGCGTGCGGGGGTACTAGTGAGTCGGGTGAGGCTTCTGAGCCGGTGGTTTCGGCTGTGAATCCGACTACTGAGGCGGGGTCGTCAGCGATTTCTACTTCGTCTATTGACACTTTGACTTGCGATGGTGTGTTGTCGCCGATTACGGGTGATCTTGGGCTGAATACGCAGGCTATTACTCATAGTGCGCAGGCGTCGCAGCCGGAGATTGTTTCGATGTGTTCGACGATGTATGACACGGGAATAGCGGGTCGTGAGTTTCTTGCGGTGGCGTTAATTGAGTTCGACTCGGATGATTCGGCTGTTGCGCATTACGAGTTGATGAAAGCTGCGTTTGTCGAGAGTGGTGCGGCAATTTCGGAGTTGAACAATGCTGCTGAGAATTTGATCGATCAGGTTTCAGGGTTGATAGAGCGGGATGGTGTTGGGCGATCTATCGTGATGCGTCAGAGGACGTGGGTGGTATCGGTGACGGTGGGTCCGACGACGGCTGAGTCGCCCTGGGTGGTTGGCGATATGGAGATGATCGGTAGAGGCGTGTTGGGTCGGGTGGAGTAGGGTGCCTGCGGCACGTTTTCTTGCCAGCGGGGTGGTGGCTGGGTCTTGAGTTGTTGGTTGGTTGGCGCTGGCCGAGGTACTGAATCAAGTTCAGCATGACGGAATGCGGGTCGTTGGCTGAGTCTTGAGTTGTTGGCTGATGGGCACAGTTCCTGAATCAAGTTCAGGATGACAATGGTGGCGGGTTCAGAACGACAATTGTCGAGGTGTCCACGTTCTTCGGATGACAGTGTTGGTGGGTGGTGACAGTATTTAACGAATATGTTTCAGTTCATTCGAAATAGACGGCCTTCGGTGGTCGGTTTGATTCTTGGCACGATCGTTGGCTTGATGGTCGGTGGTGGCTACGGCGGGACGAGTGCGTGGCTGTGTTCGGGGATTCGCAAGTGCCCGGCTAGCTGGGAGCCGTTCTTGTTGGTTTCGTTGATTATCTTCGTGCTGATCGTGATTGGATCAGTGATTTTTATGGTGATATTCGCGAAGGCTTACAAGATTTTCGATACTTCCATTGGTGGCGAGAAGGCGTACGAGCCGAGTATCGGGACGGATATTGTTGAGCTCTCGGATGACGGCAGTGCCACTTCTTCATCAGGTCCCGATGACAAAAACTGATTCGAATTCACCCTTTTATTAATTCTGGTAATATCGCCGTTGCATATTAAGGAATGGCAATAGGATCAGGAGCGCGTGATGAAAAGGTTATTTACAGCTCTGGCACTTGGGCTAATTGCGACGATGATGGTCGGCGGAATCGCATCGGCGGGCGCCCCTGCCAACACGCCGGGTAAAGTCAAAGACCTGTATATCTGGTACTACACCGTGGTTGAAGAGACAGGATCACCGGCTTCTGAGGATGGCGTAATCAAGAATCTCGGTGGAGCGATTTCAGGCGGGTTCTACGGTAATACAGCTAATTCAGGTGTCGATAGCGACGCTCCTGACTCAGGGCATGGCGTTACTGCCCCTTCTTCTCCCGCACCTCTGGTCGGCGGGTGCAATAGTGGACCTGGTGCATCGCTTGGTTTCTTCATCACTGGCAACGGTCCAGCTGCAGTTCCTGCGAATCCGGACGCCGGACCAAGCTGCTAAACATTAGCTCCGACGAATTCAGGCGAAATACGTTACTTTTCCGCTTCCTTGTGATGACAGTGGCTACGCGCCGATGCAGCCCGCGGCCTGTCGAATGTCTTCCAAAATCGCTTTCGTTGAGGTCGAGAAATCGTTGTTTGCCAGTTGGGCAGTTGTACATGCTGAGCGATTTCACCCTCACCCCAACCCTCTCCCACCGGGAGAGGGGGTCCACACTGCATGCTCTTAGCCCTAGTTGAAGCCGCCCTGGGTTGAGGGGCCGGTTACTGTGACCCAATCGGTGGGTGAGCCGTAGATGGCTGTTGTTGGGTGATATTCGGCCCAGCCGTACCATTCGGTGTTGAACGATGGTACGAATTCGAGTTGGGTGTCGACTAGCGAGCCCTGAATTGCGAGTCCGGTTGAGTTCCAGAGGGTTCCTGTTTCATCGTCGATGTAGACGTTCAGGCTGGCGATTTCTACTTGGAATGTGAGCGTTTGTTCGGCTACTACTCGTGAGTAGGCGAGTCCGGAGTTGCCGACCGGCGTGTGAAACACGACTATGGGCGCATTGCCTAGCGTGTCGTTGATAATTCCGCCGTCTCGGACGATCAGCTGGTGTGGATAGGACTTGAACTGTCCGTTCGATTCGACCCCGATCATGAGTGCGTTAACCGGCAGGCGTGTGTCGTTGAAATCGGCGTCGTTGCCTACGCTGGCTCCGGGCGTTATTGCTCGATATTGCGATTGAAAGCCGGTGCTCCATTCGAGAACTGTGGTGTGCGGATAGAGTCGCTGCCATTCTTCCCAAGTCGTGATTTGCATCGGCAGGAATTTTAAGCGCTCTCCGAGCAATGGGCCTGACAGCGATACTCCGTCGAAATGTGTCCAAAGAGTTCCTGTTTCACGATCGGTCATCGAGAAAACGCCGTCGATCAGGCTTACTACTTCGAAGTTGAGAAGCTGACCGTTGATCACAGGATCGAACCCGACCCCTGAGTGGCAGAGAATTCAGTAGGTGACTAGCCATGGCTCGCCGCCAACGGTGTCGTTGGCTATGTGGTGATACCACATCATGTCGAGAGGGTAGGCGCGGGCTTCGCCATTGCTGGCTACGCCGAGTACGTATGAATCGTTCTTGATATTGGTGGATGCGTTTTCACGGGTTACGTATGCGGGTTCGTCGAGAGGGACGAACTGGGTTTGGCGGGTGATGGGTCCGGGGGTTGGGCGCGGCGTGGGCATGGGGATTGCAGTGGGTAGAGGCGTTGGCGTGGCTGTTGGGGCGGTGACAGATGTGGCGTTCGGCACTGCGGTTGCCTGAAGTGCGGAAGTGCTTGTTGCGTTTGGCGCCGCGGCAGTTGTTGTTGCTGTGGGGCTTACTGGTGCGGGGTTTTCAGTTGGGGTTGGGTTGTTCGAAGGTGATGACGGGGTTGGTGTGGGTCGAACAGCGGTCGGCGTGGGATCGTTGGGCGAACGAGTCGGGCGTGCTTCGATCGGCGCGAGTGTGGCGTCTGGGTCGGAAGTCGGTCCGGCTGGCTTTGGAGTTGCTTCTACAGCTGCGGGCTGATTCGCTACGGCTGAGGCTAGTTCGGATTCCGTTGCCTGGGCGCAGCCTGTGATGGTTATTAGGACGAGCGCGATTAGACCGATGCTGATGATCAGTCTTTTCGTGTTTTTGTTGATTTGGGGTTTGTTGCCCATATCGACAGGTTCCGCACCGCTTCCGCTTCGTCTTCACGACCGATATACGTTTATTTTCGCTGTTTGGGTGTTACGGGCGTATTGGGGCATGCCCGTGTTTTGTGGGTGCCAGTGGCACTTTTTCTGGGGTTGAGTTGCCTGGTTCGGAGGTTGTTGCGGTTGAAACGTGGTTGCCACGTCGTTCCTCCTCGCAATGACAGGGACCGATGTGGGCTGAGTCGAGGGGTTGTTGCGTTTGGGTTGGTTGTACTAGTTCGAGTAGTACGTGTGGTTCTGTTGGGTGTTTTGGCTTTGTTTCACATTGGGTACCAGAGGTTGTTGGGCGGGCGATAAAGCGGGATTTCAAGGGTTATTTCGCAGTCACCGGTACCGACTACCCGACAAGGAGGTAACGATGGGAATTCTGTGGTTTGGAAGGGCCAAGACGCTGGAAGACCTGAACGTGAAGGATCTGCGGAAAGAGCGGATTCACCAAGAAGTCGAACAAGACGGAATGGTTTCTAGTATCAGGCGAGCGCAGGACGAATATGACGGCTATCTCGACGCCGCCTCGGAGCCTTACGCAGGAAATGCTGAGATCGAGGTTGCGGCGTACAAGATGGACCGCGCCATGAAGCGCAAGACCACCACCGAGAATCACCTGCAGCAGGTGCTCACGCGGATTCAGGTGATTGACTCGACTGTCGACATCTTCGAACAGCGTAAAGAGCTTGAGAAGAAGGGCATCTGGAAGATCATCGCAGGTATGGACGAAGAGCGTCTTCAGGAGCAACTGCATGTATTTGCCGCAGAGCGCAAGGAATCGCAGCTCGGCGTGAGCAAGATCGCAGAACTGCTTGATGTCGACGATCTCGATGTCAAAGCCAGGCGTGGTGCCGGATACAGACGTGCCAAGGACGCCATTCTCACCGCCAAAGAAATTAAGCGGGTTTGAGCTCGCACTAACGGATTTATTAGGCAACGAAACAGATGAGTCGGTGGCGGGTGTGAATCCCGTGCCGCACTCACCTACTTATCAACAAACAAGGAAATAGACATGAGTGAATCAACTGAAAGATCAAAACCGCCAGACCGCAAGGGCACGACCAGGCACGGATTGAACTTTGATGCTGTTGGCAACGAAGACATCAAGGCCGGGCTGCCTGTAATCATCTATGCCCGCTGGATTCTGGTTATCGCAGGGCTTGGACTAACCCTGTGGAACTCGACAAGTTTCGTCGAGGCGCAAGTATCGGTCCTGATCGTTCTCGCACTCGCCGTGGGTAACTTCTTCCTGCAGGTCGAGGTGAACCGTAAGCGGGCGATCCCGCTTTGGATTGTGTACGGGGCGAGCGCAATCGACATAGCTGCGATATCGGGAGTGTTGGCGCTTACTAACCACTTCCCGCCGAGCACGTACGTGTTCTACATGCCGGCATTACTGGCACTTTCGGTGACGTTTTCAACTGGAAACACAGCGAAATTCACGGCAGCAGCCTTGATTGGTTACGCACTGATCTCGATCGCTCCCATCAACGACATGGGTGGTGGAAGTGTGGTGCTCACAAGTTTGATCGTGCACGCACTGATCCTGGTAGCAGTACCGTTCTGCGGCAACGTTTACTGGCGACTCGAACGATCTCGCCGTGTTAGCGAAATCGAAACCGACCTGGTCGAACAACATTTGACCGACAACTTTGAAGTGGCATCACTTGGAGACGACGCATGAGCACTCAATCAATAAATACAAGTACGGAAATAACGAAGCGCGAAGCCGCAGAAGACATTTTCTACGGTCAGGTGGTTATCAATTGGGCACGCTGGTTCGTGATTGCAGCCGGTGTTGGCCTGGTGATGATCCTCACTGAAACACCAACGCAACTGGCTATCGGGATAGTGCCGATTGTTGGGCTGATGGTTGTGAACTTTTACCTACACGGTCGAAGGCTTGCACAACAGCCTGCGAATCGGAACCTGATTGCGATCAGTTCGATTCTCGATCTTGTGCTGATCACTTCGGTGATCGCAGTCGGGGGTGCAGTTGCGGAAGTCGGGTTGAGCAACCAGTTTTACGTTGCTTACTTCCCTGTAATTGCGGCGTTTGGGTTCGTAATGCCTCGAAAACTTACGGTGGTTTACACATTGATCGCGATGGTTGCCTATGCGGTGACAACGGTGGTGGTCAATGCGCAAATCTACGACCCGAAACCCGGTATCGACGTGCCCGCGGTTGATCTGATCAACCTCGAAGCGCTGATCACACGGTTAGTCGTGATGGCAGCGGTTGGTGGGCTCGCCTCGTACTTCTGGCGGGTTCAGCGAGAGCGCCGAAATGCAGTTGGCAGCTAGTCAACGTCGTTACAACTGACCTCATAAGGAGGAGGCAGTGGCAAACTTTTTCAAAAAGGTAATCGGTGGGATTAGCAGTGCAGCGGGCTCCTTAACGGAGTCCGCTGTCGATCCCCAATCGATTCGAACAGACCAGAGGGAACCGCATCTCGATTCACTCAAACAAGTACAGAACGCACGGTACGAGATTGATGTCGCACTGGAGCACCTCGAAGTGCTTTCCGGGAAGGCTCGAGAGAGTCTTACGGCGATCGAACAGCAGATCGATTCAGTTGAAGATGCAACTTCGCAGAGGTTCAGCCAGGAGTTGAAGCGGGAGATCAGTGTGGAGATCTCGTCGATCGAGCGACAGGAAGAGCATCTGCGTCGACAGCAGGAAGTGCTGTTGATGTCGGAGCGACGTCTTGTTGCTGGCATTCGACGTGGTGCCGTTTCTAGACAGCTTGAAGGCGCTACTTCGGCGTCGAGCCAGGCTAAGGAAGCTGCCGACTCTGCGTTGCGAGACGCTGGAACCGATATGCGACGTTTGGATGCCGTGATCATTAGTGCCAGAGCGGCTACAGAACGTCTTGAGGACCAGAGCAAGGTGATCGATAGGATGGCTGGTCGAACTGCTGGCGGGTCTGGTGGTGACGATCGATCGCCAGAGCAACTCTCTGGTGAGCATCGGGTTTTAGCCGGGTTCGAAGACATGCAATCGGGCGAATACGGTGGCGAGCTGCAAAGGCTTGCTAAACAAGGTGGCACTGTTACCGGGAAGCTTGTTTCTGAATACCAGCAGATCGAACTAGCAATACGCAGGCACCAGTCGAGTCCGGTTACGCCGGGATCGAGGCTGGCGATTGATGCTGCCAGAACGTTCAGGCAGGGGCTTCAATCGGCCGAGGAGGCTCTTGAGGAGTTGACCAGTCTGAGTTTCAGCCCGGATGTTGAGGTTCCTGGCAGGTTCCGAATGGTCGCCGAGAAAATTGCGCATGTGGCGGAATCCGTGTCGGCCATTTACAGGGCGCGGTTGGAGTTCATTGCTCTTGTAAAGGGAGATACCGATGCGACTCAGGACGCGGTTTTTGAAGCGCTTGAGGGGTTGGGAGATGACGAAGCTTGACCCTATTGCGTACATACTCGACAATCATGCCGACCTCGCAGGCGGCTTCGACCAACGTAAATATAGTTCTCGATCCCGATGCGGAGTTACCTGGCTACTGCGACCGATTACGGTGGAACGATGAGCATTATGGCATCTGAACCCTCATACGCTGATTTCGATGATTATAGGCATAATCAGCGGATCGTCGTGATCGTTCGGTGGTGGTTGATCGTAGGTTGGGCGGCGATCAATCACTGGGGCAATACCTGGACTCAGACACTGTTCTTCACCGATTTGATCGTGCTGGGGTTGGTGCTGCTGAACGCAAGGCTGCACCTGAAACTCAGGCGGGGTGATCGGGTTGGTCGAACTACGGCAATAGCGATGAGCATTTTCGACGTCATAGCGTTGACCGCCGGAATTGCGATTACGAACGCGTTTAACAATACGTTTTTCATCATGTACTACCCAGCTTTGGTGGGTTTGGCGCTGGTGACGGGTTCACGCACTGCAAGCCTGGTGATTGTGACGATTGTTGCAGGTACGTATACGTCGATATCTGTATTTATGAATCCGGGGTTGGTGATTGCCGACGGCGACGACCGGCGACTCATCGCACGAATATTTGTGATGTTCACTCTGGTCTTTTTGGCGAATTTGATCATTCGATCGGAGCGTTTCAAGCGTGCAGAAGCGGTCGATGCCGAGCGAGAACGAACCCGCGAGAATATCGAGCTCACGGTCGCTTCGCAGGAAGAGCGGCTTCGGTCGGCCGAGCAACGATTTCGGATACGTCGAGAAATTCACGATGGGCTTGCGCAATCGTTGTATGCGATCAGCCTGAATATCGAATCGACGGCTGCTATGGCGAATTCTTCGGGGGCAGGCGAGATCGGCGAGCGATTGGAGAAGTTGATCCCTGTTGCACGCAATGCCCTGCTTGAAACTCGCCATTACATGCACGATCTGAGCCCGATGCTTTCGGAGCAGGGTGATATTCGTTCCGCAGTGGAGAATCTGGCAGCTGAGTTCCAGAACATATCCGATATTGAAGTTGATCTCATTATTACGAATAGCGGTAATGTCGTTTTGAGCGACGATCAGCGGTTTGCACTTGTGCCTGAGACTGCGACGCAGATTTGTCGGATTATTCAGGAGGCTCTCGGGAATGTTCTCAAACACTCAGGAGCCAGCAGGGTTGCTCTGAATATGGAGCAATCGGCGACTGGAATTTCTGTGATTGTTGAAGACAACGGAAAGGGCTTCGACAGTTCGAGTGCGTCGACCGGGTTTGGGCTGGGTCACATTGCTTCTCGGGCGGAAGAGCTTAACGGGACGTGCGAGGTGACCAGCAATGAAGGCGAAGGCACACGTATCTTCATCACGATTCCACTTGAAGATGAGAGCGCTTCGAAATGACCAGAATCATGCTTGTTGATGACCATGAGGTGGTGCGCATGGGGATAGAGGCGGCTATTAACTCGGCTGAGGACATGCGGGTGGTGGGCAGTTTTTCGGACGGGGCTACGGCGATCAAGGAAGCACCGATTGTGGCGCCGGACGTTGTGTTGCTGGACGTTTTGATGCCTGAAATGGACGGGATCGAGACGTGTCGGCAATTGCGGGAGTTGCTGCCTGATACGCGGATCGTGATGCTTACTTCTCACACAGACAAGGACGCTGTGTTCGCTGCGATTATGGCGGGGGCGAGCGGGTATTTGCTGAAGAACACTTCGAGCCGGGCAATTATCGAAGCGGTTCGTGCCGTGGCCGAGGGTCGCTCGACTCTGGATCCGCAGGTTACGGCTGGAGTGCTCGAACGGTTGCGGACGGTGGATCCGAATAGCGATGTGCCGGGTTTGAAGGATTTATCGGAGCGTGAGCACGAGGTGTTGGTGCTTGTGGCGGAGGGTTTGACGAATCTGGAGATAGCTGAGCGGTTGGTGCTGAGTCCGCACACTATTCGTAATCACGTGAGCAATGTTTTGACGAAGCTGGGTGTGCGCAGGAGGTCGGATGCTGCGGTGTTTGCGGAGCGGCATAATTTAGGTGGTGAGGGTGCCAGTGGCACGATTTCTGGGGACGGGCATGTTGGCTAGCTGGGTGGGTTGTTGCTGTTGCGGGTTAGCAGCCACTGCATAAGGGGCAGATAGATCCTGAAATGAATTCAGGATGACATGTGGCTAAGCCACTATTTCTTGCCTTTGCTGAGTTGGCCAGTGCTTTGCGTGGTTGGTGGGCTGGCCGTGATTGCCACGCTGTTCCTCTTCCCAATGACTGGCAGAACACTTCCACCCAGCACCACCGAGGGTCTCTCCACTTCGCTTTGCTTCGGTCGAGAAGTAGTAGATGTGTTTGTTGGTGTTGGCTTGAGCCAACGATTGTCGCGGTTCATAGGTGATTGCCACGTCGTTCCTCCTCGCAATGACAGAATCGAGTGTTCTGAGCGTTGGAATTCGCACGTATAATCGGGCGGTTGATTTTGTAGATTGCGGGTTGGATTTGGCGAGTGGGTCGTCGAATTTCCTCAGTTGAGATGCTCATTTAGGGCTGACGCTGGTGCTTTTGCAGTTGGCGTGTTCGGTTCTAAAAGAAAAGATAAAGAAAAGATTTTTCCGAATGGCAGAAACTAGTTTTGATCTTGTTGTTATTGGTGCAGGTCCCGGTGGATACCACGCTGCGATCAGGGGAGCCCAGCTTGGGCTGAGCGTTGCGGTTGTCGAGAAAGATGACGGCACGGGCATTGGCGGACTCGGTGGAGTTTGCCTGAACTGGGGCTGCATTCCTTCGAAGTCGCTTCTGAAGAACGCCGAGGTTGTGAACCACCTGAATCACGCCGAGGACTGGGGCATCGAAGTTGGCGACTGGTCGGCAAGCATGTCGAAGGCTGTCGATCGTTCACGCAAGGTGTCGAAGGCGCTCACGGGCGGCATCGGATTCTTGTTCAAGAAGAACAAAATCACCCTGGTTATGGGCAAGGCGACGCTGGTTTCATCGACGCAGATCGATGTCGAGGGCGGCGAGACGCTTACTGCCAAGAATATTGTTATTGCAACGGGAGCAAGGGCGCGAAGTCTGCCGGGTCTGGAAATTGACGGCACCGACATCATCACTTCTCGTCACGCGCTGGAACTTCGTGAGCAGCCGGAAGCGGTGGCCGTTATTGGCGCATCGGCTATTGGTTGCGAGTTCGCTTACTACTTCAACTCGTACGGTGTAAACGTGATGATGTTCGAGATGCTTGGGCATCTGGTTCCACGAGAGGACGAGGAAGTTTCGGTTGAACTGGAGCGTCAGTTTGGTCGGCAAGGCATCGAGTTCGCCACTTCTGCAAGCGTTTCGGGCGTTGAGAAGAAGGATGGTCGGCTTGCGGTTCAGTACGAAGTGAACGGCGAGAAGCTTGAGTTCATGTGCGACAAGGTTCTTTTGGGTGTTGGCGTGCAGCCGAACACTGATGGAATTGGGCTTGAGAACGTTGGTATTAACACTGTTGGCCCTGGGTTCATTGAGGTCGATGGCAACATGCGTACGAACGTTGGTGGCGTGTACGCCGTTGGCGACGTGAACGGGAAGCTGATGCTGGCGCACGTGGCGTTCGACCAAGGCGTAGTGGCTGCTGAGACGATTGCGGGTCACGATGTTGAGCCGATTGAAGATTATGTGAACGTTCCTCGTTGCACGTATGCGCAGCCGCAGATCGCTTCGATTGGTCTAACTGAGGCTCAGGCTCGTGAGAACGGGATTAATTTGAAGGTTGGCAAGGTGCCGTTTGCCGTTGCTGGTAAGTCGGTTGCGATTGGCGACCCTCAGGGTTTCGTGAAGATTCTTACTGATGACGATACGGGCGAGGTTGTTGGGGCTCACATCATTGGGCCTGAAGCGACTGAGCTGATTGCTGAGATTGGGATGCTGCAGATGCTAGAAGGTACGAACCTTGAGTTGCACAAGATGACGCATGCTCACCCGACGCTGTCTGAGGCGATCAAGGAAGCTGGCGCTGCTGTCACGGGCGAGGCTATTCACTTTTAGGTGGCAGTTTTCTGCGACAGGGTCGGTGTTGGCTGGGTTGTGAGATTGGTGCCGCTGGTTATTTGTGGCTTCCCCTTTCCCGAGTGGAGTCAACGGGTTCTGTCAGAACTCAGTGCTTCGGTCAAAACGAGATCGACCTAAATAGACCTTCGAACCCTCTATTTATGCTGACAATTCG
>Ga0209501_10004261_pt1 | contig 13825 bp, 32 predicted proteins | sample ArcticOcean_MG_C_4_FD_187434 | JGI IMG/M metagenome (GOLD analysis project Ga0209501, IMG submission 187434) | Marine microbial communities from western Arctic Ocean - ArcticOcean_MG_CB4_134 (SPAdes) (version 2) | ecosystem: Environmental > Aquatic > Marine > Oceanic | place: Arctic Ocean...
GGCCTTCTCAACGGCAGGCTTTCGGATCTCTTCGACCCTTGCACTAACCTTGTAGTCAGCCATCAGGCGAGACGCCGCGGACTGTATGGTCTCCGGCTTCATCTTCCCGGACTCGAATGCGGACCGGTACGCGTCAGCCTGTGACATGCCCGACGCCACGGCTTGCGCGAAAGCCTCCCTTTTCGGCGTCAGGCTCATTGTGATTACCCTCTAGGTGTTTTCCTGCTGCGCCACACATCAGCCGCCCATATAGCAGCGATCTGGCACACGATGGATGCGGTCAGTAGTGCGCACTTGATGCGTAGCTTGATGTACTTGATGCGCTTCATATGCCCGCCTTGCGCTCTCCCCACCTTACGGCGAGTTCACGCAGCTTCTCGGTGCCCAGGAATCCCGTTGCACCGCCAATGAACGTTGCCATGCTCTGAGGCAGGCCAGCCCATTCAAGCAGTGGTATCAGCGTCAGGGTGGCAAGGCCGCATAGCGCACCTTCCATGATCATCTGCCGACGATTGCCGCCCCCGTAGATAACCCTGATGACTGCGATAGTCACAGACAGGGCGAATGCGTATAGCTGGGGCGCGATGACGCTTAGCCACGCCAGCAAGGCGGTCCATGTGTCTGGTCTGTCTGGCATCTTCATAGGTCCGTCATTACCGCAGGGGCAGTTGAATAAATCCCAGCCACGCGCACTATCACAGCCTGTCTGGAAACGAAGGCGTGGTGGGCGGCTGGAAAGTCGGGAATAAAAAGGCCGCACTAGGCGGCTAAGGTTGTTACTGGGGAATCTGTCTTGCGCCCATCACTTCGACAGGCAATCCCTTGTATCGGGCTGGAGCCTGCCAAGCATCACGCGGATGAATCAGGATTCGAGTCAGCGGAATGCCTCGGGCCTTAGCCCAGCGATACCAGCGCTTGATTCTGTATCGAAGCAGCATGGCTTTCCTCGGGCATAAAAAAGCCCGCTCGAAAGCAGGCTGTCGGGGTAAATTGCCGAAGGCAAACTACCAGATATGGGAAACTTTACTCGCCAGCCGTGCAGGAGTCAAGCAACCTCTTTCATCTGGTAGATCATTGCTGCAATCGGGCTCAACGCCATCTTGTCCAGATCTTCGCAACACTCAAAACACAGCGTGATATACGGCTCCCACTCTCTCGCCCAGGCGCAAGACTCCAGCCTTACGCCGTATTGATCGAACAGCCAGGCCCGGAAAGCTTCAGGGCTGCTCAGCGGATCGGCATTAGCTGACTGTCCGCCCTGGTGCATGTATCGATACCGCAGCATTACGCCCTTGACGACATATTCAGCTTTTTCGCGCTTGGCCTCGGTCATGCGCTTGGACTTCGACGTGACAGCAGCGAATACAACCTCCTCCGCCGCTTCCTGAATTGCCTCATCACGCAAGGCTGAGTACATGAACTCACCGAATACCCGTATTTGCGGGTGCAGCTTGGCAATGGCTGACTGTATCCATCCGGCAAGCGCTGCATGCTCTGCATGATCAGCCGTTATGCCTTTATCGGTAGTCTGCACGACTACGCCTAAGATCTGCCGCTCAGCAAGCCCTGAGAGCCCTCCACGCGAAGCGGCGAAAGTAGCGTCGTGCCATGCCTGTCTTGCACTTATGAGTTTCATGCCGCAATCCCTCCCCAGGGCGCCCGAATTGGGCTATCAAAACTCTTCTATCGCCCATCCGCCGCCTGCCTTCTTACTCTTGGCAGTCACGGCGATAATTCGAAACGGGTACTGCTCGGCGGCGATCTTTGTCTTGGCTCGCGCATCGTCCAGCCAGTAGCCCTTCACTTCATGTAGCTCCATGGCGCCATCTGTCAGCATCACGGCAAAGTCAGGCGTGTAGAAAGTCTTGTCAGCCAGCCGCAGCTTGATACCCTCGAACCGATACCAGACGATTTCCCCTGCGTGCTTTCTCAGCTCCAGATGCTGCTGATATGCCGCCTCCGTTTTGTTCATCTGTCCGACCTTGAGCCGGCCTAGCGCCTGTACTGACCTATTCATCCCTTCACCCTCCCCCTATGCGCATCACACAGCTTTCGCACCACTTCCGGGTCACTATCAGAGCCCAGCAGCTCGTTAACGTGATAACCGCTGTACATGATTGATTTGCCGGTCCGAGCGGAGTTGATGCAGTACGGGCCGCTGACGTGATGGTATTTGCTCTTGCGCTCCCATTTCATTCTGCCACCGGTTCGAAATCTGCTGATTCATTGAATGCGATGCGGGCCTTCTCATGCGCTGTCAGCTCGAAGGGTGATCCCGTTTCCAGCCAGCGCTCGCCGTCCAGTCGGTCGTAGTGCTCCCCGTCATTGCCGTTCAGCCCAATAATGTCTATGCGTGAGAGCTTCATGCGTCACCTCGAAAGAACTGTTCGCGCTCGGCCAGGGTCAGGGGCTCCATGGCAGCATCCACCGGATAGCGAAATTCCAGCAGCAATTCCAGCTCATGAATGGCCTTCTCGATGTCCTGCCTGCCCTTGCCTGTCGGCTTGTCGTGCCGGGTCACGCGCTTCACAATGCAACCTTCGAGGAACTGCATACGATTGGCCTCGATGTACTCGGCCGGCTGGATCGCGCATTCCTTGTAGTGGTTGCCGCCTATCTGGATTTTTAGTGCGCTCATGCCTTAATCACCCCTTCCCTTGTCAATGTGTCGAGCGTCCGAACCATCCCTTCCAAGTGATACAGGCGCGCTGTTTCGTGATCCATGGTGCGAGTACGCCGATCTATTTCGTCGTGACAGGATGAGCAGGCCCAGGCGCCCTGCAGATCATTCGGCTTCATGCTTGTGCCGCAGGTACCGGAAAGGCGGTAGTGAGCCAGTACGACGGTTTCAGAGTTGCCGTTGCATATGCCTGGAAGCCTGACTTGGCAATCCCGGCCTCGAGCGGCCTTGGTGAGCTTGGTTTGCTTCATGCTGCATCCTCGTCCGCTTGGTAGCGGTATCCGTAAGCGTTGCGCAGGTACTCGATATCGATAAACGCATCAATCTGGTAACCGGCTAGCATTAGCTCAGATTCCGATCTAGGCGGGCTGGCCTTGTAGTACCGCTTCCCTTCGCGACCCATTACTGGATCCAGAACAACCCATTCGTCGTCTTCGTCCATTTCAACAACCAGGTGATGCAGAAAACCGGGGATATTTAAAGACGGCACGGTAAGCAGGTAGGCGCCCGGCTCATCAATCACATGATCTTCGTCGGACTGATAGGCTCTGTAGGGTATGCATAGATCATCTAAAATGCTGCCGAACCCAAACATGCGGGCGAGATAGTCGTCATGGAATCGCCGAATTACCTCCCCTGCTGGCATTCCGCAAATCATTGCGATTGATGTGCAGGTGCAGGTGTCCGCCGTTGGTTGCTGCTGGTGCGTGATAAATAGGCTCATCAATACCTCCCTCCCCATTGATCCTTTTGCGTCCAGCGGACGTTATGCTCGGCGCCGAATGCATTGATCCACTCGATCAACGAGGCGCATTTCTTCACGCCAAGCTTGGATGTCTTCTCGTAAATAACGTCAAATCCATTGCCATCGAGCGCGGGAATCATCGTGGCGTTCTCGCCTATTTCCCGAAGCCATGCCGCCGTGCACAGGCGCTTCCAGATCAGCACGTTCCACTTCTTGCCGGCGTGCTCAACCTGCCGGGATATGTCGGAAAGCTTCGCGTGAAGGGCGGCGTTCTGTTCCGCGGTACGGTCCTCGTCGGTGATAGCAGCCTTCTTTGGCTTGCTCAGATCTATACCCTGGATGTGCGCCATGAAGCGCAGACGGTCGGTTTCGGTGCGCATAATGAAATCGCTCATCCCCACACCCCCCAAGCCAGCCAGGCCATCGCCGCTTCAAAGCACACCATTCCGATAATCCAGCCGAAGATGGCCGGCCCGGCGTCCTTGTCATCGTAGTCGTTCATACCCGCCCATCCTTAAAATACTTCCCGTCATAGCGGATACGCTGTACGCCCTTGACCATGATCATTGGGTGGCGTGATTCGATCTGGAAGCCAGCATCAAGCTTGGTCTGGATCGCGGCGCGCTGGTCCAGCTGGAGGCGGCGCTCTATGGGGATTGGGTTCATTTCACCTCCTTGAGCATGCTGCGGGCCGACTTGCGCACCGGCTGGTTATCCATCGCCTCTTGCACTGAATACCGGGCCGCGTCAGCCACCGAAACGAACCGGGCCAGATCGCCTTGAAATTGCAGAACGGTAAAATCAGGCTTGGCGTGGCGGCATTTCACGACATCGATATCAGTGATGCCCTGCTCGCCGCGCTGCGGGTCTTGGTCGCGGTGCGCCATGATGATTACGTCCGCGTCCTGCTCAATCTCGCCAGAGTCCCGCAGATCGCTCATGCGGGGTTTCACATCAGACCGGGACTCGATGCCGCGGTTAAGCTGAGCCAGTGCCACAACGGGGATACCCAGCTCCTTAGCCAGCGCCTTCATGCCACGACTGATCGCGCCAAGCTCCTGGTTGCGGTTCTGGATGCGGCTATTGGCGTCCGTGGTAATCAGGCCGATGTAATCAATCACGATCAGGCTCAACGGCTTGGCGCGGTGTTGCAGGCGGGCAATCGCCGCGATGCGGGCAAACGTCAGCGCGCCCTTATCGCAGATGCGGATATCAGCCTCACACAGCTTGCCGAACGCAGCCACGATAGGCGTTACGGTGATATCGCTATCAATCGCCTTGCCGCTCTCGATCATGCCCTGGCTAACGCCTGATACGGACGCCAGCGTGCGCTTGGCCAGCTCCGCCTTGCTCATTTCCAGCGAGAAAATCAGCGATGAGCCGCCGTTGCGCACGGCGACGTTTTCCGCCAGATTCATGCCCAGGACCGTTTTACCGGTGCCGGGGCGACCCGCGATGATGGCCAGGTTGCCGGGGCGCAGGCCCTTGACGATATCGTCCAGGTCTTTCAAGCCGAACTTGTGACCCATTTCCACAGCGCCGCTGCGGCGTAGCTCCATCTCGTCGTAGACGGTGCCCAGCGCCTCTTTCATCGTCACAACGTCCGGCGTTTCGTCTTCGCTTTCCAGGTCCATGACCAGTGACTGCGCCATAGCGATCTGGTCGGCAATCCTGCCCCGGCTGTTGGCCATATCCTGAATCTTCTGGGCCACTTCCAGCATCTGGCGAGCTTTGTAGCGCTCAACGATGATGCGGGCGTAGACCTCGGTATTGGCCGCGCTGGTGACGGCTACCTGGATGCGTCCAGCGGCTTGCATGGTCGGCGCGCCGCTCGGCAGGAAGGGACACAGCTCGTCAAGAGTGATCGCGTCAGGCTTCTGATCTTTCGAGCACGCCATCAGCGATAGCTGGTACAGGGCGCGGCAGTCCTGGTCCGAGAAGTGCGCGGCATCCAGAAACGAGCCGATGATTTCGGAGCGCTCGGGTTCGATCATCAGCCCGCCGATAACACCATGCTCGGCTTCGACGGCGGTAAGGGGGCGGTTAGCGAGCATCGTATTTGCCCTCGAAGAACCTCTGAACCTTGGTCGCGGTGGTCAGAAACTCGAAATCGGCACGCCATCCCTTGTCGTTCACGCCGAGCAGGAACGGGCAGTCAAGAACGTCGTTGAACAGGCCTTCCCAGAATTCCAGCCCTTGGTCTTGCGCTGGGCAGCAGCCATCGATCACCAGGTTGTAACAAGCCTTGATGTGCTTGCGGCGCTTGGCGTCGAGCCCCATGCACCGAGAAAGCTTTGTTCCAAGAATCTTGTTGTACAGTTCTCGGATCCGCTCGTAGGGCACGGGGTCGGCTTTATGGGCTCGATCAGGGGTCGCCGCAGCAGGCGGTGACATATCTGACGGTTCAATTGAAGGTTCAATTACAGTTCTGGGTGAACTCAGTTCGGGGGTAGGGTGAACTGAGTTCGGGGGTGGGGGTGAACTGAGTTCGGGGGTGAATACAGTTCGGGGTGAATACAGTTCAGGGGTTATGGTGAATACGGTGGACCGACCATAACGCTCTGCCTTGGATAGAATCTTCGACTGAACCAGCCACTTGATAGCCAGCTGAACGCCCCGCTCTGTCAGGCAGGTTCGCTTGGCAATAGTGCTTATGGAAGGCCAGCATACGCCATCATCATTGGCGTTATCTGACAGGCTGATCAGAACGGCTTTCTGGCTCGGAGTCATGCCGCCTATCGGCCAGCACTTGGACATAATGACAGTGCTCATACACGCCCCCGGTTGACAGCCTTGCGCAGATAACTCAGGCACAGATTGATCATGCGCTTTCTCAGGCTATCGCTGCGCTGCGCACCTACCCGGTCGGCGCAATGCCTGGCTCGTTCCATGTGGTCATTGCCCTCCATCCTCGAGCCAGCCATCACGCTGCCCCCTTCATTGAGAATTGCATCCACTGCCCGGCGATCCACTGAACACCCTTGGCGGTGAACCGGGACTGGCTGAATGCATGGCTGTTGTGTTCGCAGGTGCCGGTTTTGACTTCAAAGCGGCCTGCGTCGATGTGGGGCTGATATGGCGTAAGTACGCCGCCCAGGTAGTACATGATGTGATTGTCCAGCAGGAGCTGGCGTAGCTGCCTTTCGTTGGCTCTTAGCAGCTTGGCTACCTGACGGAAGCTCATGGAGCCAGCAGCCTCAACGTACTGGTCAACGAATGCCGCTTTCGGTGCAGCCAGAGCTAGCTGTATGTTCGCAGCCTGTGCGGCCTCTACTTGATCCGCCCATGCCCGAGCCGCAATGGCTGGATTGGTGAAATCAGGCAGCGTGACAGCCTGGCGTGACTCAAGCTCTTTCCAGCGGCGGATGACGGCAAGGCGCATCTTGGCGCTGTAGCCAGTGAGCAAGGTGTCCGTCATGTCGCGATCAAGGTTGAAGCACGGCAAGGCGCGACCAGTAGGGTCTGTGTACTGGGCTGAAAATCCAGCCCAGTCAATTTCAAGCTCCGCTAGCATGCTACGAATATCTGCGAGCACGTTCTTGTGCGCCTTCCCGGTCAGCTCGGCAATCTCCCGACTGCTCATCGTCACTGCATTACTTGCTTGGATGACGTGATTCATATAATCTTTGCCTCAAGTTGTTGTGAACGAAGCCGGGATTGCGCCCCGGCTTTTCTTTGCCTGCAATTCGGTAGTGGTCCATAAAAAGGCCCTCTACGCGGCCCCTTCTGAAACCTTTTTGCGGTCCGTGACTAACGTCAGCCTCGGCACCTTGTCCAAATCCTTGTCCAGCTCCTGCATTACTCGCTTGATTCCGTTCTCGCCTAATGCGCGGTTGACGAACCGGCTGATGGCGTCTTCCCTGCTGATCCCTTCCTCACGGGCGCGTTGATCGATCTTTTGTTGGGTGTGTATTGGCAGTCGATCAAACCGGATGCTGTGCAAATCGCCCCTCACTAGGCCCTTTAGGCCGCGTTATGCTTGCGCGTAAACTTAATATCCAGCTCTTCAAGTCCGCCGTGCTCGACGGCCCAGATGACCAGGTGATACGCCAAGGTGGCTTCCTGTAGTCCGCGTGACGTGGCTTCGTGACGAAGCTCCTCACGGAAGTTCTCGGTAACACGGACCTTGACGACTTCGGTTCGCTTGTTGGCTGGGTTCCAGTGCATGGCTTTATGCCCTTGTGTGGTGAAAGGAATATGAAAAAGGATTCAAGCGGCGGCTTTGACGCGCTTCAGGGCTGGGCACAGCTCTACGGCAAGGAATGCCCCGCCAGTGACTTGTTCGGCAGTCAGGGCGGTGACGGGGGACATCCCATGCTTACCCCTGACCCATCCGGACACGGTGCCTTGCTTGACCCCGAGCGCCTCGGCGGTGAGATCTTGGCCCTCGAAGTGCTTAACCAGTCGCTCGAAGATGTTCATGTCAATACCTCAAATAGGAATGCCTGTATAGTAGAACATAGGAATGCATGTTTGCAAGGATATAGGCAAACCTTTGATAATCCGCTCATGGACTTCAAGCATCGTGTTAAAGCAGCCAGAAAGTACGCCGGCCTCACTCAGGGAGAGCTGGCAGAACGCGTTGGGATCAAGCAGGCTACGGTCTCCGAGCTCGAAACCGGCAAATCAGGCAGCAGCTCTTTTACTGCCAGCATCGCGCATGCATGCGGCGTAGACCCGTTGTGGCTGGAAACGGGCAGTGGCGAAATGCTACCTAAGCAGCGGGATTCATCGTCTCAAGAAAGGGGGGCAGCGCCCGATAACGGACCTATAGCCCTACAGAGCCTCCGCGTTCAAGAAGCGTCGGTGATATCCGCCTATGAAATCACGACCGTTCCCCTAGTAAGCTGGGTGGCGGCCGGTTCATGGTGCGAGGCTGTAGACCTGTTTGCTGCTGGCGATGCCGAGGTTTGGATGCCCTGCCCTGAAAATATTGGACCGCGTGGCTTTGCGTTACGCGTAGAAGGTGACTCGATGACGAGCCCTTACCCTGGTAAAGAGAGTTACCCCCACGGAACCATTGTCTATGTTGACCCTGATGTGGCCTACAAGAGCGGTGACGCGGTGATAGCGAAGCTTCCGGATAGCAACGAGGCTACATTTAAACTGCTGGTTGAGGATGCGGGAAAGACCTACCTGCAGCCGATAAATCCGCAATACCCAATGATAGTCCTAGACCGCGAGACGCACATTTGTGGCGTCGTGATTGGATCGTTCAGATCTACTCGACGATGAATTGATCAATTATTCTGCCGCAAAGGAACCTGATGACCCTTCCGTTCAACCCATCCCAAGGGCTTATTGTAATATGTGATTTTGATGGCTTGAAAGCCCCGGAGATGGTCAAAAGACGCCCATCTATCGTGGTGTCGCCACGGTCCAGGCGAAGCACTGGACTGTGCACCGTGATTCCATGTAGTGCGACAGCGCCAGTGCCCGAATTAGCGCATCACTTCCAGCTTGGAATTAACCCTCCCTTGCCGCAGCCTTATCCGGAGCCGAACGTTTGGGTGAAATGCGACATGATTTATACCGTCAGTTTCGCTCGGCTAAATCTGCCGTGGTATAGAGCTGTTGATGGTTCAAGGCAATACATAAATCAATACGTTAGCGAAGATGATCTACTGTCAATCCAGCGCTGCATGCTTACTTACCTTGGATTTGCCGAGGCTGCGAGATTCCTTTAGCTATTTGCTAATTTCGATTAGCTGACTTAATATTGCGTTGCTCCCGCTCTGCTTTTGCATCGGGCTTTTAAGTCCATCGCAAGATGGCCGCCATCAGTGGAGTCGCAATCCTAGATGGTGTCAGAACTGAACAGGCCCGGCTTATGCCGGGTTTTGTTTTTTTACAACGAAAAATCACGAACGAGCGCGCTCGCCCACTCATTTCCGACATCGTGATTTGAATTATTTAAATGGGCCCTTCGGCTCGATCTTACCGTTTCCCTCGTAATCAGGCTTGTAGCGTGCCAGCTCGCGCCGCAAGAAGCGCCTGGCTGCTTGCGTGCCAACCTCTTCTATAAGCAGTCTGACGCTTACCCTGGCCAGGTCCTTTGACGTATCGGGCTGCTGATCCACCATCCCTCCGGCCCACGTCGCCTTCACTTCTGAGTGCAAGAACACCTTCGGCATCGCTATAACTCCTGCTTTCTCTACCGTTCGTCGGGATTTCATAAAGAAATATAGGCTCCCGATATGCGACTATAAAAAAATACAGGAGTTCCTGTTGACACGTTAAAAAGGAATGCCTATATTAAACCCATGCCAAGCAACACGGCACAGGGCCAGACCCGACGCTCTTTACACAATTCGAGATCCTCCCCTTCGGGCTCCCCGGCAACGGGTACATGCGGAGTAAAACCGCCCGAACCATTTCAGTAGTGGAAAAACTGAACCATGCCAGCTCTGGAACTGGCCAGCGTCGGGAGACGCTGCAAGATTGCACCCGGCCACCCATTAGGGTTTGAGACGACTCGGCAGACGGTGCAACGAGATCAGTTGTTAGGAAATTCCGAACAACTCGCCCGGCCGGAGGTGGCGAATAACACCGGCAGCAATACAGATTTCCTCATGCCGCTTCACTGAGGCGGCATCGGGAAGTTAAACAGGGAGAGGGAAATGAACTTGATCCATGAATCGGCAATGACGGTAGCTAGCGCAGCTCAGGGCAATCCGGTCATCGCCACAATCGTCGTAATCATGTTCGTGCTCGGCATACAGATGCTTGAGGCGACCGTGGAGCAGCTTATCTGGGGCAAGCGTTTCGAACACTGGCTGGACGTGGTGATTATCAGCGGATCGATCGCTTACGCCGCCTACGTGGTTTATGCATGCGCTCTATTCAACTCTGACAGGTAGCAACGAGCGAGGGTCTGCCGGAGCCGCTTAGGTGTGTAGCTCAGCGTGACCGTGACTGCCGTGAAAGAGCGGCCCGATATCTCCGCCAGGACGTATCGGTAAGGGTGAGCGAGCATCAGGCTAGATGAGCACAAGTCAGAGATTAGCGCTGACCACCCTTACCGATGCTTCCCTAGCATCATCCACCTCCTTTGCCCCGGTTCGCCGGGGATTTTTTTACTCAAGGAAGAGATATGGACGCCATCAAGGCACTAATCATCGCGGGCCTGCTGATCATGCTCGCGGCTGTTGTTCTCGTACCCATCACGCCCGAACGCCCTACTCCTTCACGCTCACCGTCACAGCCCAGGCAACAGCCAAGGTCAGCGGTGATGCGTGGAAAGCGAGACGAAGCGGCGCCTGTATTCGTTTTTTGAGGAGATTGCCCATGCTTACCGGAACACTGGAACACAGCGGCCTGATCATCGACTGGCAGGCCGACGAGAACGAAGACGATGGTTTCCACTGGGATATCTGCATGGTCCGTCAGGACGGCAATGGAGGCTATTACAGCTGCGCCGAGATGGGCCGGATCATGGAGCGAGACCACGCCCAGATCGACAACGAGGTCCGCGCCTGCTTCGCAGCGGCCGCGCGTGAATATCAAACCGAATCGCTGCTGTATGCGGCTGGCTACTGAGAGGCATTGGACATGAAAGCGATTACATGGGAGTTGGCAGTACAAATGCTCAATGTGCACATGCAGCTCGTACCGCTAGCCGACGACTTGAGCCGCCTTGCACTGCGCGAGCAGCGGATCAAGGAAGACATGGAAGAAATCGAGGAGTCGCGCGTGCTAGGCCATGACGAAATGGACGACTACGCAGTGAAGTTCAAGGCAGCTATTGCGCAGAGACGGCAGGAATTACAGGGGGTGGCGGCATGAGCAAGGAAGTGAAGCGGTACAACTTCGATGTGGACAAGTTCGGATCACCGCGCGCATACGAATCTGAACACGGGCGCTGGATGAAGCGCGCTGACTACGAAGCGATTCTCGCTGAGCGGGATGCGCTGAAGAATGATGCAGATCGTCGGGTCCCGCTATACGAGGCGATTGAGCGTGCGTGCGGTGAGATACCAGATGGCTGGTCAATCCAGCTTTGCATTGAGCGCTGGGCTGGCTGGGTCGAGCTGCGCGATGCAGACGGCGTACAGGTTGTGGACTTCGCCACCAACAATGAGCGCCTGGATTACACCGTGATCGACGCGCTTGAGCACGCCTTGCAAGGAGAGCAGCCATGAACATTCTCATAACAGCATTCGTCGCCGGCCTGGCCTGCATCGTGTCATGGCCGCTGGGTGCATTCATTGCCCTGTCTGGATGGGTATTGGGGAGGAAGGGATGAGTCCACGGAAAAGCCACATCAACCCCGACTGCCCATACTGCGGCGAGCGCTCAGCCCTGGTCGGCGGCGATGCTATCTACCCGCACCGTCCGGATCTGTACGCCAAGCAGTTCTACTCCTGCGAGCCCTGCGGCGCGTTTGTGGGCTGTCATCCCGGCACTATCACGCCACTCGGCAGGCTGGCCGATGCATCTCTACGCAAAGCGAAGAGCGCAGCGCACCGGGCATTCGATCCGCTCTGGCGAGAAGAAGGCATGAGCCGCAAGCACGCATATCAATGGCTGGCCCGCAAGCTGGGCATCGATTCGGAGGATTGCCATATCGGCATGTTTGATACCGACACCTGTAATCGGGTAATTGCCGCATGTTTGGATCGATTGCTGAAGGAAACGCCATGACAACCACCCCCGTAATGACCATCACCGACGACCTGCTGGCAGAGCTGGAAGAGAAGGGCCGCACTCATTACTGCCATGTGCAAGTTGGCCCCGCCACGATCCTAGCTCTCATCGCCAGGATTCGTGAGCTTTCAGAGGCGCAGCGGTGGGTGCTGGTTGGCGAGAAGCTGCCAGCACGCGGGCAAGAGGTTCTATTCCATGTAGGCGCGTACAACGAGATCCATTCCGGAACCTGGCAGGACGCGAGCTTCCTTGAGCATGACGGGCATACCTCATGGCCTGCGCACGACGATCCGCGGTACGGAGCCACCCACTGGATGCCGGCCCCATCCCCACCCAAGGAGGAAGCATGAGCGGCAAAAAATCCACAAAGCGCTCTCATGCCGTCGCCAAGCGATGCGCACGACTCCGCGCCGAAGGGCTGACCCTCTCCGCAATTGCTGACTTAACCGGCATAGATCGAGAGCGAATACCGTCGCGCATCCAGCTTGGGGAGCGGCTGCTATCACTGGAGACACAATCATGCTCAGACTAATCCTGCACCGCACAGCCAACTTCCTAGCCGCTCTAGGCTTCTTCTCTTTTCTCATCATGACCTCTGCGATTGCAGGGGTGATAACGGGGTGAATATGGAACAGACCATCACATTGATGCTGCGCCACGGCGGACGCTTTGCCCGCGATTTGGCAAGGCTCTGGCAGACAGCGGACGACGCGAATCGGGCCCGCATAGAGGTTACGTGGGCGGACATGATTGATAAGTATCGTGTGGGAGAGAGGGTATGAACAACATGAGCATATGGAGCCAGGTAGATAAGACCGCTCCAGAGGCCACCAAGGCCGCAAAAGTTAACGGGCAGCAGATTACAAGCATCAGCGGCCAGCACATGATCAAGCGGGCCACTGAGGTGTTTGGCCCGGTCGGGATCGGCTGGGGCTGGACGGTTGCAGAGGAACGGTTCGACCAGGGCGGCGATATCCGCAACGACAAAGGCGAGATCATTGGCCATGAAGTCGGCCACACCGTTCGGATCAAGCTCTGGTTCCTGCAGGACGACAAGCGCGGTGAATTCGAGCAGTACGGCTGCACGCCCTTCACGTACAAGAGCAAGTGGGGCGTGACAACAGACAGCGAGGCGCCAAAGAAATCCCTGACCGATGCGATCAAGAAGGCCTTGGCCATGCTGGGATTCAGCGCCGATATCTTCTTGGGGCTGTACGACGACCGCGACTATGTTGCCGAGCGCCACGAAGAGGCCGCCCTGGATCAGGCAGAGAACAAGGAAGCCGAGGCCGCACGCCAGCGCGAAGAGCGTCTGGACTGGCTGAAAGCCTCTGTTGAAGCGCTCGAAACGTCGGTGTCCCTGCATGAGTTGAAAGCGCTGCATGCCAAATTCGTGCGTAGTGCCAGCCGCCGCAACGAAGACAAGTTCGTGACCCGGCTTGCCCGCGCCTTTGACGAGCGTCAAGCGCAGCTCGAGCAGAAGAAGGAGGCCGCATGAGGCTTTACGAGATCACCGAGCAGTTCAAAGCCCTGGAAGCTTTATCAGAGGGCGCTGATGAGGATCTGGCCATTGCTGTGCGCGACACCATGCAGGCCATCGAAGCCGAATTCAACGACAAGGCGCTGATGGTCAGCCGGGTAGCCCTCAATATCGAAGCTGATCTGGCAGGGCTGGATTCGGAAATCGAGCGCTTGCAGGAGCGCAAGCGGGTTATCGTGAACCGAAAAGAAAGCCTCACCGAATACCTGCGCGA
>Ga0209501_10004265_pt1 | contig 13820 bp, 12 predicted proteins | sample ArcticOcean_MG_C_4_FD_187434 | JGI IMG/M metagenome (GOLD analysis project Ga0209501, IMG submission 187434) | Marine microbial communities from western Arctic Ocean - ArcticOcean_MG_CB4_134 (SPAdes) (version 2) | ecosystem: Environmental > Aquatic > Marine > Oceanic | place: Arctic Ocean...
TGCGTAGCACATCCCAGGCCGCGTAGATGAATCTCACCCGCTACCCCGCGCACAATGCCCTCAGGTAGATTGCCGCCGCCTGGTTTTCATCCAATGCTAGCCGATAGCACGATTGGCACCCCTGCCAGCGTTCCGAGCGATGCGTGAACCAGGTTCGTAGCGTCGTGGTTGGGCTGGTATCCTTGGCCTAGTGATAGATCGCCGCGTTGGCTTTGGTCAATCCACGCAGCCACAGCCGTTCGACAAGTAAGCGTACACTGTCATCGATAAAGGGCGGCTCTTAGGCACGTTTCATAAATATGCGATTGGTCATGAGGCTATGGCCGAGCGAACTCGCTAAGCCGGGCGTGGACGAAATCAGGGACATCGATGGCGTCCTCGGCCAGACGGCGGCGGCGTTCCGCGGCAGAGCGGTCGAAGGGCATCCGGACAGCCGGGCCGCCATCGATGGGACGGGCGCTGCGGACGGCCTCGGCATATTCCGTGACCCGGGCGCGGTATTCCCCTTCCGGCATCATCAGATCCGGCCTCATTGCCACGATGACAAAGCCGAATTCGGCCAGCTCTGGGGGTTGCACCGGCGAGCCAGCGAGGACGCCAAGCAATTGGACTACATGGCCCAGGCCTGAACCCTTATGTCCGCCCCAGGGTGTGAAGGCACCCGCTAGGGCGGCGTCGGGATCGCGGGTTGGCTGCCCCTGGCTATCGAAGGCACGCCCTGCCTCTAATTGCTGGCCGTGACGCTTGGCCAGGATAGCCTCAGCATGCATGATCGACGAGGTGCCGATATCCCAGATCACCGGGACGGAGGTGCTGGGAAAACCAAAGCAAATGGGATTGGTGCCGAAACGGCCTTCGGTGGCGCCATGGGGGGCGACCCAAGCCGTCGCGTTGGAGGCGATCATGGTTATCAGGCCCTTGGCGGCTGCCATCTCGGCATAGACCGACAGCATGCCCGTGTACCACGTCCCATCAGCGCCGACCATCGCCAGGCCAACCGCCTTGGCTTTTTCCATCGCGATCTCGGTCGCCTTGTAGGCGACCACATAGCCGAGATTATCGTTGCCACTCAGCCGGGCTGAAACCGGGGTCTGGTGGGCAATTTCGACCGAGCGTGCCGGCGCACCAGTATGCTGCAAACGCTCGACGATGGAGACGACCCGCGCCAGGCCGCCGTAGCCGAGGCCCCGCAACTCACAATCGACAATGTGGTCAGCGATGATGCCCGCGTATTCGGGGCTGTGGTTATGCGCGGTCATAACGCGCATTACCAGCGCGCGAGCCTCGTTGACGGTGATGCGCATCGGACCCTCCCATAACAGCACCGACGACGCGGCTAACAGAGGTTGCCGCAAACCCCTCTCGAAGGCAAGATGTCCGCATTACCGCAACCCGGAGATCAAAGATAAAGTGGAAATGGGGCTGTGGCTGGATTACACGCGAAGAGTGCCATAACTTTCCGTTCGAAATTTCTAAAATGCGGATGCAACTGATCGTTTGAGCGCGGCGCATGACGGAGTCAACCTGAGACCACTTCCGCGTCTGTGACCTCACCTATTCTAATGGCAGCAACGAACTGATCGCTGGCTTGGCACAAACGAGCGAATCCGGTCTCTTACTGATACAAAGCTGAGAGGATCCATTCCATGGCCGTCGCTCCCAATTCGCCGCACACGCGCGATATTGCCTCATTTATCTACCCCTTTACCAACCTTGCCGAACACGAGAAGGTGGAGCCGCAGATGGTGACGGCGCCTACGTCAAGGACACCGAAGGCAAGAGCTATATAGAGGGCCTCGCCGGCCTGTGGTGCACCTCGCTCGGCTTCAACAACGAGCGGCATGTCAAGTCGACGGTCAGGAGCTGGCGCCGCATCAATCCCAAGTGATCGACCAAGCCGCCGTAAGGGTGCGGTGGAACGAGGAGCGGGCACTAACCGTCGCCCCCGCCTTCACAGGTGTCACAGCGGCAATCCACCAAATCCATGGCTTATTGACCGCAAGCCGACACTGTATTGATGCGGCGGCGTTACAGTTCATGGTCCTGGAGCACTACTGCCAGCAGGAATTAATGATCGATGCCTCAGGTCACCCGCCGATCAAAATCGCAGCGGAGCGGACCCGCTACAGATCAGCCCCGACATGTTTGACTGATCCGGTCGTCGGCCGGGAAGGGGGCCAAGCCGGATGTACTGACCTGGCTCCTTTGACCGGGTCCAATGCTGACCTAGGTCGATACATATCGGGGTGGCGATAAGTACAATTGTCGTACCCATCCGGTTTGTTAATTGCGCGACGCTAACGGCGGGAGCAAAAACCGGATGCGTCTAGTATAACTTTGATCCCGATCTTTCGCTAAATTACGCCATTCGCCTGCAATTCTGCCAATTCTTCATCCGATTTCCCGAGACGGCCGCCGAATATCTCTGCGTTGCAGGCGCCCAGATGCGGGCCGGGGTGCGCAATCCGGCCAGGCGAGCCCGTCATCTTTGGCACGACGCCAGGCATCACGACCTCTCCCAGATCGGGATCAGGCACGCGGGCGATATTTTCCCGGGCGGCATAATGGGGGTCTTCCGCGATATCGGCCACGGTGTATATGCCGCCAAAGGGGACATTACCGGCGACCATGCGTTGCTCGATATCCGCAAAATCATGGGCGCCGATCCATTCGGTCAGCATTGCTTCCAACTCGTCCGCCCGCGCAACCCGTGCAACGCTTTTGGCGTAGCGGGGATTGCTGCTCAATTCCGGCATATCCATGGCCTCGACCAGACGTGCGAAAACCTTGTCGCCGCCGGCCGCGATCTGGATGTAACGGCCGTCCTTCGTTTCGAAAGTGCCTGCGGGCGCGAACGTCGGGTTGCGGTTGCCGATGCGCTCGCGCACCGCGCCGGTGTTTGCGAACTGGGTTATCATATCGGCGGTAATGCGGAAGCTCGGCTCGTAAAGCGCCAGATCGATCATTTGACCACCGCCTTTCCCGTCCGCACCGCCCTGTTGATCGCGCTGATAGAGTGCCAGAACCACGGCCAGCGCGCCAAATGTGCCGGTTGAATAATCCGCCGTCGCAAATGCTGGACGCACGGGAAACCGGTCCGGGAATCCGGTTGGATACATGTATCCTGAAAAGCCAAGCGCGATCCGATCATAGCCGGAGCGCTTGGCGTTCGGTCCCGTCTGCCCATAGCCTGATACCCGCAACATAATCAGGCGCGGATTGACCGCCCTCAAATCCTCCCAGCCGAGGCCCCAGCGTTCCAGTGTTCCCGGCGTAAAATTCTCCATTAGCACATCGGCCTGCGCGACCAGTTCCTTCAGGATCGCCTGGCCCGGCGGTACCCGCAAATTCAAGGTAATAGACTTTTTATTGCGGCCCTCGACCAGCCAAATGTCGGACCGGTTCGCTTTGCCGTTCGTCGGGGTGCCCCGTAGCGCATCACCCACGCCTGGCTGCTCAACCTTAATGACTTCGGCTCCGAAGTCGCCAAGGATCGTCGCTCCGAACGGTCCGGCAATCAAGGAGCCTATGTCAAGGACGCGGACGCCCGCCAAGGGAAGTTTTGCTTTAATATTTGTCATGTAGTTTTCAATCGTTTGGTTGAACCAGGATGTCCACTGTAACGCCAGCCTGTGGGTTAAAGAAGGCCAAGAAACCCGCCGCTCGGTTGTGGTTGGCAACGCTGACCGATCTTACCGTCATGACGGTTCCCCTGGCCGAAGTGGGTTTGGACGATATCGTGGCGGGGGCCGGCAGCTTGGAACGCCGGATTAAGGCCTTCCGCCTGCCGGAGGAAAATTACTGTCTGGAAAACGCAGCAACGGTTGAAGCCGCCATTGCCCCCGGCCGGGACAATCCGCTTTGGATCTGCGTCGTTACGGAAGACAAGTTCCAGGCCTAGAGGATCCGGATCTACGTTTTCAAATAATCCAGAATACTCCGGAAACGCTCCAATCCACCGCTATTCAGAGCGGTGGCAGACCGCCTGAATTTTATTGCCGTCGGGGTCACGCGCATAGGCGCCATAATAATTGGCATGGTAATGCGGGCGTAGCGCGGGCACGCCTTCATCGCTACCGCCATTCGCCAAAGCGGTGGCATGAAAGGTCCGCACAGCGTTACGGCTGGGCGCCAGGAGGGCTATATGGTTGCCATTGCCGGGCGTCGCGGCGGCTTTGTCAAAGGGCCGCAGCAGCCAGAATTGATTGCCGTTGGGCAGGCCATAGCCCGCGTGATAATCGCCGCTGACGAAACGCTGGTGGCCGAGGGTGGCGAGCACGGTGTCATAAAAGGCGGCGGCGCGTGCGAAATTATTGGTACCGACGGTGATGTGGCTGAACATATCCAAGGCTTCCTTTAGGTTCGGGCCAGTGCCTGTTCCAGATCGGCTATTAGGTCGGTTGAGGTTTCGATGCCGATGGATAGGCGGATGACATCTGCGCCGGCACCGGCGGCGTCCTGTTGCTCTGGCGTTAATTGCCGGTGGGTGGTGGAGGCGGGATGGATAATCAGGCTGCGGGTATCGCCCACGTTGGCCAGATGGGAAAATAATTCTACCGTATTGACCACGGTCTCGCCGGCGGCAAAGCCACCCTTCACGCCAAAGGTAAAAACAGCGCCGGCCCCCTTGGGTACGTATTTTAGGGCCAGGGAATGATAGGGGCTGGACGGCAGGCCGGCGTAGGAAACCCAGGCAACTTTTGGGTGGGAGTCCAAATATTCGGCCACCGCCTGGGCATTGGCGCAATGGCGGTCCATGCGCAGGGGTAAGGTTTCCACGCCTTGCAAAAGGTTCCAAGCCGATTGCGCAGATAGGGTTGGGCCATAGTCGCGCAGGGCCACTGCCCGCATCCGCATGGAAAAGCCGAAATCGCCAAAGGTCTCAGCAAAGGTCAGGCCGTGATAGGCTGGGTCGGGCTGGGTCATGGAGGGAAACTTGTCGTTCTGGTACCAATCGAACCGGCCCGATTCCACGACCACGCCGCCCATGGTGTTGCCGTGGCCGCCGAGATATTTGGTTGCCGAATGCACGACGATATCGGCGCCCCAATCGAACGGCCGGCACAGATAGGGCGTTGCCAGTGTATTGTCGACCACCAACGGCACGCCCCATTCCCGGGCAACTTCCGCCAGCATTTCCAGGTCCAGCACCACGCCGCCGGGGTTCGCTAGCGCCTCGCAAAAGATGAACTTGATCTTATTGTTCATGACCGCGCGTAGGTTGTCGGGGTCGGTCATGTCGGTGAAATGGCAGGTCCAGCCCAGCTTGGCGAAGGATAGGCCGAACTGGGTGATAGAGCCCCCATAGAGGTTTTTCGAGGCGACGAATTCCTCCCCCGTTTCCAACAAGGTGGCGGCAAGCAGGAATTGGGCCGCATGTCCCGTGGCGCACGCCACGGCGGCGCGGCCATTTTCTAGGGCACTGACCCGCTCCTCCAGAACCGAGACGGTGGGATTGGTCAGGCGGGAATAGATGAAGCCGAAGGTTTGCAAATTAAACAGTTCCGCCGCGTGCTCGGCATCCTGAAAGACAAAGGCATTGCTTTGAAAGATCGGCGTGCTGCGGGCGCCGGTGGTGGGATCGGGGCGGGCCCCGGCGTGCACGGCTAGGGTCTCGAAACCGTAGTCCGGCGCGTTGGTATCGTTCTCGGTCGGGCTCATGCTCTGGGCGCCTTCAAAATTTTGGAGGTGATAATGCGGGTGTTGATACCGCTCCAGGAAAGTTCCCCCGACAGGCGGGCGAATTCGATTTTCGGGCAACGGTCCATGATCACCTGCAGGCCTGCGCCCGTCGCCAGTGCAGCTGCCGCGTCATTGCGGATACCCAGTTGCAGCCACAAGACCGTGATCCCTTTGTCCGCCATAATCGCTACGGCTTCCTCCGTGACGCCCAGGGCCGATTCCGAGGAACGAAAGACATCGACCATGTCGATCTGGCCGGGCACCTCCGCCAGGCTGGCGTAAACGGTCTCGCCCAGAATGTCGTCACCGGCACGGGTTGGATTGATTGGGATGACCCTATAGCCGCGCCGTTGCAGATATTTCATGGCGAAATAGCTGGGCCGTTTCCAATCACCGCTGGCCCCGACCATGGCGATAGTGCGCACGCTGGCAAGGAGACCTCGCAGCATGCCGTCGCTGTAATGCAGATTGTCTGTCATGGGAGTAGCCATCACTGGTCGCGCCAGACAGGGTCGCGTTTTTCGATAAAAGCCGTTATGCCTTCGTGGGCATCCTTGGCCAGCATATTTTCGACCATCACGTCGCTGGCCATGATGTAGGCTTCTTCTAAATCCATATCCATCTGGCGGTAGAACGCCTCCTTGCCTACGCGCAGGGTGTAGCTGGATTTCTTGGCGATCAATTGTGCAAAATGCAGGGCCGCGCTGTCCAGTTCGGCTCCGGGCACATAACGGTTGATCAGACCGAAGCGGTGGGCGGTGGGCGCATCTATGGCCTCGCCAGTCAATAGCATCTCCATGGCGTGCTTACGCCCCACGTTGCGCCCTAATGCCACCATGGGGGTGCTGCAGAACAGCCCGATGTTTACGCCGGGGGTAACAAAGTGGGCGCCCTCATCGGCGACAGCCAGATCGCAACTGGCGACCAACTGGCAGCCGGCGGCGGCGGCCACGCCATGCACCTTGGCGATTACCGGTTTGGGACAATGCACCACCGAAAGCATCAGCTTGCAGCATTGCACCATCAGGGCCTGCCGCGCCGCCAGGGTCTGCAGAGAGGTGATTTCCTTCAGGTCATGGCCGGCGCAAAAGCCCTGCCCGGCGCCCTCGATGATGACCACCCGAGCGGCGGGGTTGGCCGCGATAGCATCCAGTTCATCCTGTAACAGTCGCATCAGTCCACTGGACAGACTATTAAAGGCCTTGGGCCGGTTCAGGGTTAGATGCACGATGCCGCCGCCCCGGTCCTGGTGTAACAGCATGGCGTCGGCACCGGTTGCCTCGGTTACTTCGACTGTCATTAAGGGTTCTCCTTTGATTACTTGATCCGTTTATAACGGACTGGTGGCTAGGCGTCACGCTGGGCGATCCGACTATGATTGCCAGTTTCCCAGGACTGCCGTGATTAGCCGCAGTTTATCGTTGCAACGATCCCGTGCGCGGGGATTATGACCGCAGTCGTAAAAATCAAACGAGGACGCCCATGCCACGCATACCCTATGCCACCGCCGACGATCCCAACCTGGAGCCGGAGGCGGCCGCGCTTTTAGCCAAGATGCAGCCCCTGAATATTTTTAAGATCCTGGCTCATGGCGGCAAGTGTTACGGCGCCTATACCCGTCTGGCCACGGCGCTGTTGTATAAAAGCAAGATTGATCCGATTCTGCGCGAAATGGCCATTGTACGCGCCGGCATCCTGTGCGGCTCAACCTATGAAGTCTTTCAGCACGAAAAGATCAGCCGCGATGTCGGCATGGCGGAGGCCAAGGTACAGGCCCTGAAAGTGGGGCCGGACGACCCGGTTTTCAACAATGGAGAACGCGTAGTATTGCGCCTGACGGACGAAATCGTGAAAAACGTCAAGGCGTCGGACGAGACCTTCAACGCCGCCGCCGCGCTGCTTGGGCACCAGGAACTGGTGGAACTGGTGATGTGCATTGGCTTCTATGTCATGACCTCTGCCATGCTGGAAAACTTCGAGGTCGAGGTGGAGCCACCTGAAGTGCAAAAGCTGATCAATATGACGACCAAGGTCGGCGGTTAGGGGCCCCGCAAAAGCACTCCATTGCGGCCTTCGCAGGAAGAATCTTCTGTGCTATAGAGTGCCGCCCTCAGCAAGGCGGGGGCAAAATTCCGTCAAATGCGGGCGTGGCGGAACTGGTAGACGCGCCAGGTTTAGGTCCTGGTGGCTTAACAGTCGTGGGGGTTCGAGTCCCTCCGCCCGCACCAATTGCGCGCCGGCCGATATACGGACTGGTCAACGTGACTAAAATGGCATAACTGGGACACAACTGGATCCCACTAGGGCCAAACTGACAGATTGAGCGGGAAAATTCATGCAGGTTAGCGAAACCCTGTCCGAGGGCTTGAAGCGCGAATACAAAGTCGTAGTGGAAGCCGCCGATATGGAAGCCAAGGTCACCAACCGGTTGGCGGATATGGCAAAAGAGGCGCAGATGCCAGGCTTCCGTCCCGGCAAGGTGCCCGTCAAGATTTTGCGCCGCACCTATGGCAGGCAAATTCTAGGCGAGGTTCTGGAGCAGGCGGTCAACGAAGCGACCACCGAGACCTTGGAAAAGCACGAAATAAAACCGGCCATGCAGCCGAAGATCGAAGTCGTGTCATTCGATGAAGGCGCCGATCTGGAATATACCATTCAGGTCGAAGTGATGCCGGAATTCGAGCCCATGGACTTTGCGACCTTGTCCCTGGAACGCGTGGTGGCCGAAATCAGCGATCCGGAAATCGACGAGCGGGTCGCGTCCCTGGCCCAACAGTTCAAGGAATTCACTGAAGGCGCCGAGGGTCAGGCGGCTCAGGACGGCGATACGGTCGTGATCGATTTCAAGGGCAGCATCGATGGCGAGCTGTTCGATGGTGGCACGGCCGAGGAGCACAGTCTGGAGTTGGGTTCCAACGCTTTTATTCCAGGTTTTGAAGAGCAGATTGTGGGTGTAAAGAAGGGCGATGAGACCACGGTCAAGGTCAACTTCCCGGAAGAATACCAAGCCGACCATCTGGCCGGAAAAGAAGCCGAATTCGCCGTCACCGTGCGCGAGGTCAAAGTGCCCCTGCCGGTCGCGGTTGATGACGCCCTGGCTGAAAAACTAGGCCTGGAAAATTTGGCCGCCCTGAAAGACGCGGTGCGCGAGCAGAGCGAAAAGGAGTATGCAGAGGTGTCGCGCGGCAGGCTAAAGCGGAAGCTGCTGGATACCTTGGCCGAGCATCATACTTTTGAGGTGCCGCCTTCGTTGGTTGAAGGCGAGTTCGAGCAAATCTGGAGCCAGGTGGAAGCGGATTTAAAGCGCGAGGACAAAACCATTGCAGATTTGGACAAGCCCGAGGAAGAGGCCAGGGCGGAATACCGTGACATCGCTGAGCGGCGCGTGCGCCTGGGATTATTACTATCGCAGGTGGGCAACACCAATAATCTCACCGTCAACCAGGATGAAGTGAACCGGGCCATGGCCGATCAGGCACAACGCTTCCCGGGCCAGGAACAACAGATTTTTGAATTTTACCAGTCAAAACCGGAAATGCGGGCCCAGTTGGAGGCCCCGATCATGGAAGACAAGGTGGTCGATTTCATTCTTGAAATGGCCAATATCAGCGAAAGCAAGGTCAGCGTCGAAGAATTGGTGCGCGACCTTGACGAGGAAGCTACTGGTGAAGACGGAGCGGGCGAGGATGCGGCGGCACAGCCGGCCGACACGCAGGGTAAATAGATAAATTATAAGCTAAGGCGGTGGAACTTAATGAGCGACCCAATTGATATATACATGAATACGCTAGTGCCCATGGTGGTGGAACAAACCAACCGGGGTGAGCGATCCTATGACATCTATTCCCGTTTGTTGAAGGAACGCATTATATTTGTTGTCGGCCCAGTGCATGACACCATGGCCAGTCTGGTGACGGCGCAGTTGCTGTTCCTGGAGGCCGAGACCCCCAAGAAAGATATTTTCATGTACATCAACTCGCCGGGCGGCGTGGTCACCGCCGGCTTGGCAATTTATGACGCGATGGGCTATATCCGCCCCGATGTCTCGACCCTGTGCACCGGGCAGGCGGCATCCATGGGTTCGTTGTTGCTGGCCGCCGGCGCGGCCGGAAAGCGCTATAGCCTACCGAATTCCCGGATTATGGTACATCAGCCATCTGGTGGATTTCAGGGCCAGGCCACGGATATTGAGATTCAGGCGCGGGAAATTGTCGAATTGCGGGCGCGTCTTAACCAAATCTATGTGGATCATACGGGACAGACTTTGCAGGTGATCGAAAAGACCATGGACCGGGATACGTTCATGACGGCGGAAAGGGCCAAGGAATTTGGTTTGATCGACGAAGTCGTGCAAAAGCGCGCGGTTCCGGACGATGAAAAGGAAAATGGCGCCGCCGAAAGCAGCGAGGGCGACAAGGAAAAATAGGGAAATAACGGCGCGCAACATATTCCTTTCAACGAATTATTGATCGCCACGACGTTATATTTGGTCCTATATGGTGATGTGTCCAGATTCGTATAGACATGTGTTGGTGAAATCCATGGTTAGTCGTGACCATCTGTTTGGTTACTGACGCAGCGTCGGGGCTTGCAGATGTTGGTTGACATGGATACGGCCAATTTTTTAACGCCGCCGGGTCGGGTGAAATTTCCGACCCGATTGGCAAAGTCGAGCAGGGGTTGAGATGACGAAGCTTAGCGGCGGCGATTCCAAAAATACGCTGTACTGTTCTTTCTGCGGCAAAAGTCAGCATGAAGTGCGCAAATTAATTGCCGGCCCCACCGTATTTATCTGCGATGAATGCGTTGAATTGTGCATGGATATTATTCGCGAAGAGAATAAATCCACCCTGGTAAAGGCCGACGACGGCGTACCCACGCCGCAGGAAATTTGCGATGTCCTGGATGATTATGTGATCGGACAGGGGCATGCCAAGAAGGTGCTTTCGGTGGCGGTGCATAACCATTACAAGCGTCTGAACCATGGTTCTAAAAGCAACGATGTCGAAATCGCCAAATCCAATATCCTGCTGGCCGGCCCGACCGGCTGCGGTAAAACCCTGCTGGCGCAAACCCTGGCCCGCATTATCGATGTTCCCTTCACTATGGCCGATGCCACCACTCTGACGGAAGCCGGTTACGTCGGCGAGGACGTGGAAAATATCATTTTGAAGCTGCTACAGGCCGCCGATTACAATGTGGAACGGGCCCAGCGCGGCATCGTCTATATTGATGAAGTCGACAAGATCAGCCGTAAGTCCGACAACCCGTCCATCACCCGCGATGTTTCCGGCGAGGGTGTGCAGCAGGCGCTGCTTAAAATCATGGAGGGCACCGTAGCCTCTGTCCCACCCCAGGGTGGACGCAAGCATCCGCAACAGGAATTTCTGCAGGTCGATACCACCAATATTCTGTTCATTTGTGGGGGCGCTTTTTCCGGCCTGGAAAAATTGATCACCAGCCGCGGTCAGGGTACCTCGATCGGATTCGGCGCCGACGTGCGCGATCCCGACGATCGGATGACCGGTGAAATCCTGCGCGATGTGGAGCCGGAAGATTTGCTTAAATTTGGTTTAATCCCGGAATTTGTTGGCCGCCTGCCGGTTGTTGCCACGCTGGAAGATCTCGACGAAGAGGCACTAGTAAAAATCCTGACCGAACCGAAAAATGCGCTGGTCAAGCAATACCAGCGCCTATTCGAAATGGAAGATACCAAACTGGCATTTTCCGACGATGCGTTGCATGCCATTGCCCGCAAGGCGATTGGCAGAAAGACCGGTGCCCGGGGACTGCGATCGATCATGGAGAGTATTCTGCTGGATACCATGTACGATTTGCCGTCCCAGGAAGGTACGGAGGAGGTGGTGGTCAATGGCGAAGTTGTTGAAGGACGGGCACAGCCTCTTTACATCTATGCAGAACGTCAGAATGACGTGGGAACCGGAGCATAGACGGCGCTTCGGACAGGTGTATCGGACCTTAATTGCTGGCATTTGCGGGAGCTGTTGGCCTCAACCCTTGATCTTCGGCGCGCCAACCGCCATCTCTAATTTGGTTAGATGTTAACCATGATGCCAAACATTCATTGCAACCTGTCACGATAGCGGCTGCATGGGGGCGGACATCACGTTAATATCGACCTTCACAAGGCAGTCCAGATGGGACGGGCATTCAGGTATAAGGTTTAAGCATGAACGACATTTCCAAGATTGCGACATACCCGGTCCTACCGCTGCGGGACATTGTAGTTTTTCCACATATGATCGTGCCGCTGTTCGTGGGCCGCGAAAAATCCGTGCTCGCGCTAGAAGACGTTATGCGTGAAGACAAGCAGATCCTGCTTGTAACGCAAAAGAATGCCGCGCAAGACGATCCCGCCCACGACGATATCTACGTGGTTGGCACCGTCGCATCGGTCTTGCAGTTGTTGAAATTGCCCGACGGCACGGTGAAGGTTCTAGTGGAGGGTGGCGCCCGCGCGCGGATTGCCTCCTATACCCAGAATGAAGTCTTTTTCGAAGCGCAGGGCGAGTTGATCGACGAGAGCAGCGACGATGGCGAAGATGTCGAGGCTCTGACGCGCACGGTCGCCAACCTGTTTGAGCAATATGTAAAGTTAAACAGAAAAATTCCGCCCGAAGTTTTGGTCTCGGTCAATCAGATTGATGAACCATCGAAGCTTGCCGACACCGTGGCCTCGCATCTGGCGCTGAAGATTTCCGAAAAGCAGGAACTGCTGGAAATCACTTCGGTACACGAAAGGTTGGAGCGGGTTTACACCCTGATGGAAGCCGAAATCGGCATGATGCAGGTGGAGCGGAAAATCCGTAGCCGGGTCAAGCGCCAGATGGAGAAGACCCAGCGCGAATATTATCTGAACGAACAGATGAAAGCGATCCAGAAAGAGCTGGGTGAAACCGAGGACGGGCGTGACGAGCTGCAGGAAATTGAAGACAACATCAAGGAAACCAAGTTTACCAAAGAGGCGCGCGAAAAGGCCACGGCGGAACTGAAGAAACTCCGCAATATGAGTCCTATGTCGGCGGAAGCGACCGTGGTGCGAAATTATCTGGATTGGATGCTGTCCATTCCATGGAAAAAACGGTCCCGAATTTCCAAGGACCTGGATCGTGCGCAGGTGATTTTGGACGAAGATCATTATGGCTTGGAAAAGGTCAAAGAACGGATTCTTGAATATCTCGCCGTGCAACAGCGAACCAACAAGGTCAAAGGAGCCATTCTTTGCCTGGTCGGGCCGCCCGGCGTCGGCAAGACGTCGTTGGGCAAGTCCATCGGGCGTGCGACAGGGCGGGAGTTCATCCGCATGTCACTGGGTGGCGTACGGGACGAAGCTGAAATTCGCGGACACCGCAGGACCTACATCGGTTCCATGCCCGGAAAAATCGTTCAAGGAATGAAAAAGGCGAAACGCAGCAATCCTCTGTATCTGCTGGATGAAATCGACAAGATGGGAGCGGATTTTCGCGGCGATCCCGCATCGGCGTTGTTAGAAGTGCTGGACCCCGAGCAGAACAACACCTTCAACGATCATTATCTGGAGGTTGATTACGATCTTTCCGATGTGATGTTCGTGACCACGGCCAATACCCTGCGGCTGCCTCAACCGCTGTTGGACCGCATGGAAGTCATCCGCATTTCCGGCTATACGGAGGACGAAAAGGTCGAGATTGCCCGGCGCCATTTGATTGCTAAGGTAATCAAAGAATCGGGTTTGAAAAAAGATGAATGGTCGATTTCCGACGGCGCGTTGCGCGACCTGATACGATATTACACGCGGGAGGCTGGGGTCCGGAATTTGGAACGGGAATTGGCTAACCTGGCCCGTAAAGCCGTACGCGATATCATTCAGAAAAAGTATGAGTCGGTCAAACTGGACCGCCGCAATCTTGGAAAATACGCCGGTATCCGCCGTTACCGTTATGGCGAGATTGAGGAAGAGGATATGATCGGCGTGATAACCGGCCTTGCCTGGACAGAGGTGGGCGGCGAGTTGCTGACAATTGAATCCCTGGTCCTGCCTGGCAAGGGAAATATGAAATACACCGGTAAGCTGGGCGATGTGATGCAGGAATCAATCCAGGCCGCGGCCAGCTACGTGCGGGCCCGCGGGCTGGACT
>Ga0209501_10004266_pt1 | contig 13820 bp, 10 predicted proteins | sample ArcticOcean_MG_C_4_FD_187434 | JGI IMG/M metagenome (GOLD analysis project Ga0209501, IMG submission 187434) | Marine microbial communities from western Arctic Ocean - ArcticOcean_MG_CB4_134 (SPAdes) (version 2) | ecosystem: Environmental > Aquatic > Marine > Oceanic | place: Arctic Ocean...
TTAACCTATACTACTATTCAAGGAGAAATTTCCAATCCTCTTAAAGGACTCACTGTTGTAGAATTAAAACAAGTAGAAACTGACAGGAGGTCTCCTTTGTTTGTATTTCTCAGAAGCATGCCTGAGCGAACAACTCAATTAGGTAGAATAATTAAAATCAGCAAATATGTACTTGGTCGTCTTTCTTCTGACGATAGTTTATCTCCTCGTACGTACCTTTCAAAACTCAAAGTTCTAAGTCGAGCTACAAAAGCAATAAAATAATATGATCTCTGCCGAAATTTCATCATTAACCGCTCTTTTATTAGGGTTTAGCGCTAACTTAATTTCAAGTTTAGTCGTTGTGAGAATGATATACCACCTCGCATCTAAGCGCCGTGACTACGTATTTACTTTTATGCTTGTCTCCACTTCTGTCTTCTTCCTTTGCACGCTTCTTAATGGCGTAGATATCGAGATGGGATTCGCTCTAGGATTATTTGCCATATTCAGCATCATCCGATATAGAACTGACGCTATTCCTATCAGGGAAATGTCCTACCTATTTATTGTTATCACACTTTCAGTCATCAATGCTCTAGCTCCTCAAGCCACTGGCTGGGGTATCATTGTGGTAGCTAATATTGGGATTTGGGCGGTAGCTTTTGTTTTAGAACGCCTGTGGTTTGTAAAGCACCTTACCACTAAAATAGTTATTTACGATAGAGTTGATCTGATTCACGCTGGAAGAAGGGATGAACTAAAACAGGATTTAGAAGAAAGAACAGGTGTGGATATTCACTCAATTGAAATCGGAAAGCTTGACTTATTAAGAGATACGGCTGTTATCCGAGTTCATTTCTACGAAGACTTACAGCCCGACCATTTCGAGGACAATTCAGCTTAATCTATCTAAGGTTTTAATCTTTCTTATTTAAAAGAATTACAGCGTGGGCACTGATTCCATCTTCTGTCCCAACAAACCCTAATTTTTCAGTAGTCGTTGCTTTAATACTGACTTTATCAATATTAATGCTAAGTAATTCAGCGATTACTTCTCTCATAGCATCTATAGACGGTGAGAGCTTAGGTGTTTGAAGACAAATCGTTGTGTCTATGTTTCCTATATTCCAACCCTTTTCTGTAACTTTTTTCCAACTTTCTATGAGTAGACTTTTACTATCAATGCCTTTGTAAGCGAGGTCTGTATCAGGAAAATGATACCCTATATCCCTCATCGCTATAGCGCCAAACATTGCATCACAAATTGCATGTAATAGTACATCTGCATCTGAATGACCAACGGCACCCTTTTTGTGTGGAAATAGAATACCACCAATCCACAGTTCTTCACCCTCCTCTAAACGGTGAACGTCATATCCATATCCTATTCTAATATCCATTAATTTACACCAGCCCCTGCATCTGACAAATCACTGAATTGCATCCTCAAAGTAAACCTAAGAGTATTAGCTAAAGGATTCTGTTGAGTTGTACTAACTAAGTAGCTTAAATCGATTGTAAACACGGTGTATTTCATTCCCGCACCCATAGTAATAAACTGTCTATTTCCTTTAGAAAAATGCTCGTAGAAGTAACCAGCTCTAAAAGCAAATACGTCAGAAAAGCTGTACTCCATTCCACCACCAAGATTTACTTCTCTAATCTCTTCACGAAAAATACTACCTGGGAGTATAGAATATGTCCCATCATCATTGAAATCAACAATACCCGGAGCATCATAAAACGATTGAACTATACCAGTTGCTGTACCTACATCATTTGAAAAGCCACTTACTATAGTATTACCATCTTGCTGGTCATAAACTGGTGCGGTAGGTACTAGTAGTTTATTTCCATCTATTGTAAAAGTAATATCGTTATAATCATCAAGCTCCATAGTATAAGCAACACCTAAACGAAGATTAGCTGGGATAAAATCACGAGCTGCAGTTTCTGTATAGCTCATTTTAGAACCTATGTTAGAAACGTTCATCCCGAAGTTAAATGTGCCATTTTTACCTCCCCAATTTGCGTTTTTATTCGTGTAGAACATACTTACATCAGCCGCTACAGCTATACCTGGCTTAGACTCCGCTCCTGAAACACTCGTTCCTCCAGTTAAATTCGAATGAACAAATCGTCCAGCAACCCCACCACTAAATTTATCCGTAAATTTTTGTGAAAACCCTGCATCCAGACTTAGCTCAGCTGGTTGAAAATCTCTAATTGTAGTACCTACTTGATCCGTAAACGTAATGTTACCAAGGCTGAAGTATCTTAGAGCCAAACCATAAGCTTGTCGCTTATTAATCTTGCGATTCATCGTTAAATACGCAAGATTCATATCATCAACTAACGCCCTTAACCACGGAGCATAACTAAGACTCGTTTCTAGCTCATTCTCAGAAAAAACCATTTTCGCAGCATTCCAGTGAAGACTGTTCCCGTCTGGAGAAAGAGCAACTCCTGCATCACCAAGAGCTCCTGACCTAGAATCGGGTGCAATCATTAAAAATGGTACTGCCGTAGTAATCGTATTTAACTGAACAAGTGATGCCGCCTCCCCAGGATCTAGTTGAGCAATAGATGTTCCTATCGATAGATTTAAAACAACTGCTATAGCTGTTAAGTGAAGTAAATGAAATTTATGCGTCATTAAATAGTTTTATTCGTCAGGCAAATGTACTACCTCAGATTCTTGATTACGGCCTTAGAACGACAAGTTTACTTCCATATTGCGCATATGTACCATTTTCTTTCGTCATTTTAATTTTAAACAGATAAAGCCCGGCGGGCACATCAGCTCCGCTGCCGTCGATTAGATTCCATGATGCAACATCTGTTAAGCTACCATGCGAAACTAAATCTTTTGTAAAAACTTTAACCGTACGCCCTGAAGCATCATAAATCTCAACCTCAGCCTCTACAAGATTACATACTTGATTGTGCGCAACTCTGAATGAAACATGAGAAGAAGCAGGATTGGGATATGCAATAACCGATTCAAGAGCTACGTCAAATGAATTAACGACTATGAAGGACGTAAGGGCCGTCGCACTGTTGTTTTGGACATCCCAAACCTTAAACTCCAAGAGGTGCTCTCCATCCTCCAAATCATTGAATGGAAATCTCACCGTCCCACTTTTATATGTATCTAGGTCAGCCGTGAAATAAGTGTTTAAAACATATGGGGAATCGTAGGACTCATCCAAGACAGCTTTTAAATCATGTCCTATCCCGTTTCCTACAGTATTTATCCCACTCTCATCATAAACTCGAGCGTACAACCAAGGATCTTCACTTGTTACACCGCCTTCAATAAAAAGGGAGTCGTTAATGTACAATGATACTTGAGGACCTAAATCGTCTATTGATACAGAAGATGATGTTCCCCCAATAACGAATTCTTCTGAAGCTCCATGTGCGTCCGTTTTTGTCTCGTTGTTTTCAGAAATAGCGTAACAACTTACCCTTCCATTTCCGTAAGTATAATCAATATCTCTAGGCACTACAAATTCGAATTCAAAGACACCATTAACAACACTTGCAAGACCTTTGTGAATCACATTCCTGTACATGGTGTAATTAAACTCTCCAGCAACATCATCATTATCTAAAGTGCTTAACTCAGACCTCTTGTCAAAAACTGTTGGGGATATCTGACCATTAAATTCTTCTATTGTATCTCCCGAGGAAGTCCCCACATAGCCTCTCATTTTCACCAAATCTAAAGACCTAATCGTATCTGGAATTTCTGTGAAGAACACATTATAGGCAGGATAAGCGAGCAGCATAGCTGGATCTCCTAAAAGTGAGAAATTTCTCATATTTGTCACACTTGTTACGTCGGGACTGTTCTTCGTATCCTTACATATATCTCCCAAACATCTCAACTGTCCAGTTCCAGAGTCTTCATCGAGAACAGTTTTAAAAAATGCAGTGTTGAGCTCTTGGTTACCACCGCTAAAAACAGTTCTTGTAGTTGTTAGCATCCCTACAGAGCCTCCATCAGGATTGAAAATCAGCATTTCTCCCGCTGATTCTACTTCAGGATCATCGTAACGAGAAAGCTCGCAAGTTGCTGTCATGAAAACAGGCAATCTGTTTTTATTAGTCCATTCTCTAATTGTAGTCGTATTTAGAATTCTCTCGTGTGCCCACCCTCTTGCACCACCATGACCTATATAATCAATAATAAGCGCCCCTTCTTGAACTCTACGGGCTATATCAGCTTCTGCTGCGTCATACCTTTCACCCCCGGGAGTAGCTTCTTGTATATATGAATCTGGATATATTTTAATGATGTCATATTCATTGTGTTCTTGAGACACTCTCGCAGAATGAACCTCACTGTCAGACATGTGACGCCACCCATCATTGTTATTCCCATCTTGATCATCAGTAACAAAAATAATGCGATTTCTCCAAGAGCCGAAAATTGATGACTCTCCACCTGCTTCACACTCGGCTGTTGGAGATGATTCTCCTGAAGCTCCTAAGTATGTCTCTACTTTTGAAACAAAACCTAACGCTTGAGAAAGATCCGTCGCTGGGATTCGCCCCACTCCGATAGCTAGTTTATCGCCAGGAGACTCCCCCATACCATCTTCTAATAGCCCAAAATAATCATCAGTCACATAGCTACTGACAGTACTTTCAGAGTTCGAACTTTGGAATGTAATTAAGTTTATCCCGTCGGGGTTAAGGTTTCTATTTAGAAAAGTTCCGTCACCCATAAGGGTAAGATACTTAGGCTGATCTTCAGTGTTTGCTGCTCTATCGCGCAACATCATCATAAGCATTTTTATGGATGTTGGATCTGGCGAACCAGATGAAAAGGCGTCAAAAACCTGACGTTGATTTACGACAGCAACCCTCATCCCTCTATCAGCGTGAAGAATAGCTAATCTTCTTGCAGCTGAGTCCAATGGCAAAGCGGTCAGAATAACCAAATCCAAATGACCCAATCCGTGAAGATCAGTTTTACCTACTTGCCCTAAAGCTCTAACCTCTTTAGCAGCACTGTACCTAAAAGCAACAAATCTTCTGGTTGTATCCATATTCGCTTTAAACGCTAATTCCTCCCCTAAATCTTCAATCTCAATCGTCACAGATTCTAAAGGGTTAGTTATATCCCAAACAGCATCAACAGATTCAGCATTTTCCAATGTGTATCTCGCTGAGTTCGTGAATGAGGTCATACGTGTACCATTTATATAAAACTGGCCACCTGAAACCACCAATTTCTGCCATGCTTGAACCCTTACATAATCGACCCAACCCTGCGCTGATTCATTTCCCGGAGTGAATGACAATTGAACATCAATACCATCACCCGGCATTTCTACCTCGAGAGAGAGATCCCTTTTTTGGGCCAAAAGAAGAGAGCTCTCACTGAGGGAAATATCGCTAGTTTGAGATTCCTCACCATTACACAACAGAATGAAATCACTGGTTGCACCTAAGGTTCTACCCGCAATTCTAGCATCAACCCAACCGGTGTCACCAACAAGATTAGGTATGTTGAAACTGAATCCATATATCTGACTGCCTAAATACGTGAAATGTTCGCCATAGAACTCCCTTCCACTTTGAGCAATATTATGCGATTCAATTTCATGAAATCTCTTCGCTAAATGCTTAGACCATTCTTGCAATATCGGCAAACTATTTGCTATAGGACTCTCTATTCTACTTCCAATTAGGTTCGAAGGACCATCTATTCTAAGGTAGTAATAAGCACTGTCAGACCAGTTGTGTTTCTCGTGAGACCAACGCTCACTAGACCCATTCCATCTCCACGAGTCCACACCAGAAGAATGGAAGAAAATCGCATCTTCCGAATCGAAAACACCATCTTCTTCACCTTGGGTTTCTATCTTTAAAAGAGGCAGATCAAGCGGCCTGTCCGTATCGTTATCAAACGGCAACATTCGACCACCATTTCCATAAAGTTGTATGGATGAGAAAATCAGTGTGTCAGGGTTTACACCCGAAGCTACAAGGTCTGAATACCCTATCCTAAATATCCCTTCTTGCCCGGTTGCAAATTTCAACCATGTTCCTTCAGATAATTTTGAGTGTTCCGGCCAAACTCTAATTACTCTACTCTCTTCCGCTGGCGAACTGCCAATTACCCCGCTCCAGTTCACTAACCTCTCGACATATCCATTTTGTGAAATTCTATATTTAGGCGCCCTGAATTGTGCAAACCACTCTCCGGTATTAGATCCTCTAACGACTCTCCAAGGGTTATCTAAATTATCTGTGATTGTGAAATCTTCCGCATTGGCACCAGCAAATTCCCAGACGTAATTGTTACTCAAAACTTCAACACCAGTCCATTTTGACTGAATTTGAACTTCACCTACTAGAATTTCGAAATCATTTTTATTTGTTTCGAATGCAAAATTCACCTCAACTACCTGACCTATAAAAGCGCTAGCTTTTATACACATAAGCAAGAAAAACAAAGCAAATACACGAAGCTGTGTGTATATCATTTTAAATAGTTTGTTGTTAACCCAGTTTATTTCGCCAAATTTCGTCACTAATCATGGAACAAACGTAAACAAGCGAGAGATATTATTCCTGCTTATTAACTTAAAATTCCGTATTATTGTGAGTTCAATGGGAACCTCTATGTGGAAAACACCTCTAACAACCGTTTTAGGATTCGCGCTTCTTGCGGGAATCATGTCAGTATGCACTCCAAATGAAGTGCATGCTCAAGATGCAGAATTCACGCAATATTATGCGAATCCTCTGTTTTTAAACCCCGCTTTTGCTGGAGGAAATCGAGATCCAAGACTCGTGATGTCCTATAGGAATCAGTGGCCAGCTATGAGTGGATCGTATGTGACTCAGGCAGTTTCATATGACCAACACGTCAAAAATATCCAAGGTGGGCTTGGATTAACTGTTATGAGTGATCAGGCAGGTCAGAATACATTAAAGACTACTAGAATTACGGGGATGTATGCTTACCAGCAAAATCTAACTCGTAAGATTTCTTTAAGAGCGGCTCTCGAAGCTAGCTACTTCCAGAAGTCATTAGATTGGAGCAACCTGACTTTTGGCGATATGATAGATCCCCGAAGAGGATTTATTTATGAGACTCAAGACACGCCTAGGGGAGGAACAATCCAAAATGTAGATTTCGGAACTGGAGTGATTCTATTCACCAATAAATTCCATTTGGGTTTTGCCGCTCACCACTTAAATGAACCTAACGAATCATTAGTTGTAGGGTTAAGTCGACTTCCTATGAAGCTTACCATCCACGGTGGTGCCAAGCTCCCTATTAAAACGAATATCAAAGGAGAAGAGGTTGCGTCAATATCTCCAAGCTTCCTTTTCCGTCAACAAGCCGAATTTAAGCAGATGAACTTAGGCTTATTTGTAAACAAAGGACCTTTATTTGGTGGTGTTTGGTATAGAGGGATCGCATTTACTGAATATAGAGATGCATTAATTGCTGTTGTAGGTATAGAAACCGACATATTGCGATTTGGCTATAGTTACGATATTACAATATCAGAGCTAACTCCAGCTACAGGTGGCGCTCACGAGCTTAGTATGACCTTAAAATTCGACAGTAAACAAAGAAAAGGTAAGTTCCGTAAAATACCTTGCCCTACTTTTTAGTTATAGATAGACATTAAACGATTTCTTATCGGACGAGCTTACCTGCAAGAACGATAAACTAACATATTTAAACAAAGAACAAGATGACCTGGAAACAACCCACAAGCATTCTTTCACTTTTTGTAATGATGGCCGCACTCACTGGATGCTTTAAAGAGCGTTCTGGAGCTACAGGCTGGTCGTACAACTCATCTGACAATGGAGGATTTGAAAAACCTTCTTTTTTCGAGCAACAAACTGGCCCAGGGCTTATACTTATTGAGGGAGGAACTTACACAATGGGACAAGTTGAAGATGATCTAATGGGATCATGGGATAACGCACCAAGACGTGTAACCGTTTCTTCATTCTATCTAGACGAAACAGAAGTAACAAATATGTTTTGGCTTGAGTACCTAACATGGCTTGAAAGAGTTTACGGAAATTCATTCCCTGAAATTGTTGAGCGTGCTCTTCCTGACACATTAGCTTGGCGTGAAAAGCTCGCTTACAATGAGCCAATGGTAAAGTACTACCTACGTCACCCTTCATATCGTGACTACCCAGTAGTAGGAGTGTCTTGGAATCAAGCAAATGATTTTTGTACATGGAGAACTGACCGAGTAAATGAAAATATCTTAATTAGAGAGGGGCTTTTAGTTCATAACCCAGAGGCTCAAATGGATGAAGAGCATTTCACAACCTTAACCTATCTTAATAGACAATATATAGGTGAGCGTGAAGTTGAAGGTGTCAAAGATTTCAAACCTAACTCAAGTGGTTATCGTGACATTAAGTTAGAAGATGGATTGCTTCTACCCGATTACAGACTGCCAACTGAGGCTGAGTGGGAATACGCTGCCCTAGGCTTAATCGGCAATAGCTACGGCGAGCTTATCGATGAAAGGAGAACCTACCCTTGGGATGGTCACTATATTAGAAATGACGATCTAAGAGATAAGGAATACGGAAAAGTAAATGCGAACTTTGTAAAAGGACGTGGAGATTATATGGGAGTTGCTGGAGCTTTAGATGATGGCGGTGATATTACTGTAAATGTGCGTAGTTATGCCCCTAATGACTACGGTTTATACAACATGGCTGGAAACGTAAACGAATGGGTTATGGATGTTTACCGTCCATTATCTAACCTAGATAACGCTGCTTTCCGATCATTTAGAGGTAATGATTTCCAAACTATAGTTAAGAATTCTGAAGGGAAGCCAGAAGATAAATACGACTACGTTGTATATGATATAGATAGAACAGCTGAGTTCATAAAGACATACAAATCTGACAATAGAGGTGTCGGCTTATCACCTGAAGATGAAGAGTTACTCGATGGTTTAGACTTAAAAATTGAAACTGCACAGGAAGTAAGTTTGAAACGCCAAGAGGAAGAAAGTCAAGTGATTATGGCTGAAGCTATGGAGCTTATTATTGACAGCGAAGCTCTTATTGCATCTGATTTGAGAAAAGGTTTTAGTAAAAATATTGTTGCTCTTCCTGGCGATATGAGATATAGAGATGTTACTCTAGAAGAAAACATTGGAAGAACTAACTATAGAATAGCTGACAACATTGATTATCGTGATGGTGATATCAACAGTTCTGTTGATTTTGGCAACCCTGATGACGCATTAGAAAACTCGGGGCGTATGTACGACTACGGAGAGTCTAGTCTTGTAAATAACGAATCTAGAGTTTATAAAGGTGGTAGCTGGGATGACCGAGCTTACTGGCTAGTTCCTGGAACCCGTCGCTTTATGGATGAGAATCAGTCATCATCGACTGTTGGCTTCCGTTGTGCGATGACAAGAGTGGGTACTCCTGTTCCTTACTAAGGTCAATAAATCATTAACTTGAAAATTTTTAAAACCCTAACGTACATTGTGCGTTAGGGTTTTTTTAATAACTGCAGATATATGCATACTGAGGAATTATATGAGCTTTTCTTAAAAGCAGAAAATGGAATCACTACCGACACTAGAGCTTGTGGGAAAGGAATGCTGTTTTTTGCTCTACAGGGTGAGAATTTCGATGGCAATAAATTCGCGCATGATGCTTTAAAATCGGGATGTATAGCAGCTGTCGTAGATGATGCTAGCATAGGGGTTTCAGACCAAATCATTTTAGTTGATGATGTTCTTAGAACATTACAAAACTTAGCGAAATACTATAGACGTACATTTATCGAGATGCCGGTACTGGGTATAACAGGGAGTAACGGCAAGACGACGATGAAAGAACTTACGGCGGCGGTGCTGTCGAAGAAATTCAAAGTTCACGCGACTAAGGGAAACCTTAATAATCATATCGGGGTACCGCTAACTATTCTCTCAGCACCGAGGGATTGTCAATTTTTAGTAATAGAGATGGGGGCTAATCATATCGGGGAGATCGCTAATTTAGCTAGGATAGCTGAACCTAACTTGGGGATAATAACGAATATAGGCCTTGCCCATCTCGAAGGGTTTGGAGGGGAGGATGGAGTAAAGAAAGGTAAAAAGGAATTGTTTGATTACCTCAGCGAAGTAGATGGGGCAAGAGTATTCGTCCATGGAGGCTATGATGAATTAATGGAGGTGAGTGAAGGTTTAGATAGAAGCATTTTCGGAACTCAGGATATGAAACCTGTTGTGAGGTTTGAGATAGATGGGGGGAGGAAGTTTGTTTGGGCTGAACAGGGATATGAAAGTGAGGAGAGAGATATTCAACTTGAAGGCGATTATAACCTAGATAACATTGCTGCGGCGATTACTATTGGTAGATATTTCGGAGTAGGGCGAGAAGATGTGGGTGATGCTATCTCAGAGTATGTTCCATCGAACAACAGGTCACAGGTGGTGAAAACTAGGAGTAATGAAATTATGCTAGATGCATATAACGCTAATCCCTCTAGCATGGAAAAGGCTCTTGAGTCATTCGCTAAAAACAACAAAAGGGATAGACTTGTTATTCTAGGAGAAATGAGGGAGCTTGGTGATTTTTCTTCCGAGTCTCACAAGAGAGTGGTGGCACTTTGTATTGAACTCGGATTAGATGGGGTTTTTGTTGGGGTGGAGTTTTGTAAGGTGAAGGAATTTGTGGGTGGGGCTGGAAGATTTTATGAGGAAGTGGAGGGTTTAGTCTTAGAAATAGAAGAGAATAAGGTGGAGGGGAAAAATATATTGTTAAAAGGGAGTAGAGGAATGGCGATGGAGCGCCTTCTACCGCATCTGTAAACTTATCTTTACGAAATGGATCTGATTGAAGAATTAAAATGGAGGGGGATGTTACACGACATCATGCCCGGACTGGAGGATCAACTTGCTAAGGAAAGTACCGCTGGCTATGTGGGATTTGACCCTACTGCTGACTCACTTCACATAGGGAACCTTGTGCCTGTGATGCTTCTGTTGCACTGGCAAAGAGCTGGACATAAACCGATGATTCTTGTAGGTGGAGCAACAGGGATGGTGGGAGATCCAAGTGGCAAAACCAAAGAGAGGCAGCTACTGGACTTGGATGTAATGCAGAATAATCTCAATAGCCAGAAGAATCAGCTTCAGAAATTTCTTGACTTTGAAGGGGAGAATGCTGCACGTGTAGTAAATAATTTTGATTGGTTTAAAGAAATTAACTTCCTTGACTTCATCCGTGATGTAGGAAAGCACATCACTGTGAACTACATGATGTCTAAGGATAGTGTGAAAAATCGCTTAGAGGAAGGTATGAGTTTCACCGAATTCACTTATCAACTGGTACAAGGATATGATTTTTATCATCTTTGGAAAAATGAGAATTGTAAAGTCCAAATGGGTGGTTCAGACCAATGGGGCAATATCTTAACTGGCACCGAACTTATCCGTAAAAAAGGATCAGGGCAAGCTTTTGCTTTGACAGCTCCGCTCATAACAAAGGCAGATGGAAGTAAGTTTGGGAAGAGTGAGGGAGGCAATATTTGGATTGATAAAAAACAAACCTCTGCATATAAATTCTACCAATACTGGATGAATGTAGCTGACGAAGATGCAGGTAAATTTATTAGAATCTTCACTCTTAAAAGCAAGGAAGAGATAGAGTCTCTTGAAGCTGCGCATGCTGAAAATCCTCGAGCAAGAATTATTCAAATAGCCCTAGCCGAGGATATTACCACAAGAGTCCATTCAGAGGAAGATCTTAAAACAGCTATAGCCGCTTCCAGAATTCTATTCGGAAAGAGCGCTAAATCTGACTTAGAAAATCTACCAGAATCTGAATTCCTATCTGTATTTGAAGGTGTCGATAAAGCAACTATTTCGCCTGACATTATTGATTCTGGGGTAGGGATTATAGACCTCCTAAGCGAGTACACAGGCTTCTTATCATCTAAAGGCGAAGCTAGAAGAGCTCTCAAAGAAAATAGCATTCGTTTAAATAAGGACTTAGTAGATGATAGTAAATCCATCTATCGAAGTGATTTATTAAACGGAAAACACTTGTTATTGCAGCGAGGGAAGAAAAACTACTTCCTCGTTTCTGTAGGGTAGTTTTAAAGATCCTAAACTGAAAGTAGGTTACACCCTCTTACTTCAGAATGATCAAAGCGACCTATAACTTCAAATTCGTGGCTATCTTCACTCTTAATACTCCCCAGATCGGAGGTAGAGATAAAGGCGCAACTATCAATGTTCGCTAGATCCACAATTTGTAGTCTTCCTGTACGACCGGGTTTCAGTATCGATCCTGGGTCTGACGGGTCCCTAACGACCACTCGCATCCAAGAAGGAGGTATAAAGTAACGACCATCTAAAGAGTATGCCTGAGAAAGAAGCTCTGTCATTCCATATTCACTAATGATTTTAGAATTAGGGAGAACCTTGCGAATGCGAGAATGAACTTCACTTCTAATGGGTTCCCTCCCATGCCCCTTCATACCTCCTGTTTCAACTATCGTGAGTTGTGCTTCTAGGACTGCGCGTGGAAGGTTTGAGGCGTTATCCGATTCAAGAAGATTTAAAAGAGCATGTGTAACACCTATGATCGTAACCTCATCACCTTTTGAAATAGAGTGATTAAGGTCATCTATTAAAGCTTCTGTATTGTTAAGGTAGAAACGCTCTGGCTGGTTAGACGCTTTCATGAATGACCTTGACATCTCAACAAGTGATGCGTTCTTTCTCTCTATGTATCCTGGTAGCAAAGCGAACAACGTCAGATTGTTGACTGGACATATTAAGGATGAGTAAATTCTACTTGACACTTCGTTATACCAATCTACTATGCGCACTCTGTGTTCCGATCTTTTACCTGAATTTGTAGTTCCTGAGCTTCTATAAATTATTTCAGGCGAAAACTCACCCGTAGTAACATTGTGATCTCTAAATGCTTCAACTGGAAGAAATGGAATGTCTTTATAATCAGAAATTGAAGCCGGGTTGATTTTCAATAAATCAACAAATGTCTTATAAGTTGGATTATACTCAGCTTGAAATCTAAACGTTTTAATTGCTAGATTCTCGAAGTTAGAATCTTTCTTAACATGCATTTTCCTTAATCTAGAAATTAATTCACTACGTATTTTTATGAAATTATCTTCGATTAACATTTAGCTAAGTTCGGAAGTGGTAGCTTCGTATCAATGAAAAAGTTTAAAAATAGTTCCATAGTCTTATTTATTAGTTTAGTTTTCACAAGTTGTCTCCCCGAGCCTAACTATCCTATCGAACCTACAATCAAATTTCTCGCTTTTGACATATCTGAAGACAATAGCGCCGTTCTATCGATTGAGTTTACAGACGGTGATGGAAATTTAGGATTAAACTCATCAGACATACTCCCTCCTTTTTGTAGTACTTGTGATCACCATTTTAATCTTATGTGCGAATACGACGAATTAAGAGATGGTGAATGGACACATATACCACTTGTCCCAGCTCAAGGACAAGTACCATTTTACTATAGAGTTCCTAGAGTAAATCCGGCAGGTTCTAATCAAGCGCTAAAAGGCGTTATTGAAATCGCAATGAATACTTGGAGTCTTCAGTCTGTATATGATACTCTAAGGTTTCGAATAACTTTAGAAGACAGGGACCTTAACCTCTCAAATGAGGAAACCACATTTATGATACTAAAATAGATGATATCTGAATTTATTCAATATTTGAATAAATAAAAAGGCACTCCTTTCGGAGTGCCTTTTCTAAATATTATAGATATAAATTAATACTTATATCAATAGACTTGATATT